>OGJI01000850.1_pt1 | contig 37875 bp, 23 predicted proteins | sample 1572031 | NCBI WGS metagenome assembly OGJI01 (sample SAMEA2582119, study PRJEB24529) | metagenome | biome: Human gut stool | place: China | collected 2011
TTACAATTTATTGAATGTCAAATCTAGTAAACCAATTTTAGGAAACTACATAACGAAAAGGTAGACTATTCTCTCTTGGTTCTGGTAATTAGATGTGATTTGAACCCAAGGATGTTGTATACTAGTATTTTTTTTCGATACATTTTCAACAACTTTGAAAGCTGTACGAAAAGAGAAATCGGATATTGCTTTACCGTTCTCCTGTATTTGGTAAGAACCTAGGGGACCAAAACAAATGGCCTTCAATAGAGTGTTTATCACCTTGAGTATATTCAATTGCCGTTTTAGATTGAATTTTTTTTGTAAATTTATTGTCTATTTTTTTATCAAATTTGTTGTACGAGTGAATGATTAACAGTTTTACCAAAACTCATGTGAAATTTCTTGAACACACGGCAATCAAGCAAGCAATAGAAATCAATCGTTGGAAATTGGATAACAGTTCTGCTTCGAATCTTCCTCATGTGACAGAGAGTATGGAAGCAGATTTGTTGGATTGTTTTGAAACTAATAAAATATTGCTTTCTACATTGGGATTTCCTTTATTTGAACCGATATCACGAGTCACGGTTACTACAAAAAATGAGGGGATTTTTATGATAAAAAGTAAGGAAATCGTTGCCGATGGAAATTTAATAGACGATGGTTTTGTCGTGTTCAAAGGATCGGAGGCAAAATTGAATACAACTCCTTCATGTCATAAATATTTAATTGATTTAAGGATTTTTTTGCAAGAGAAAGTGTGATCGTTCAAAGCAATAATTGCTATCAGTTTGTAGAAGATTATGTTTTCTCTTCACCAAGTACAGCTGGGGGAGTTATTTTGGGACGTGCGACAAATGGATGGACGAAATGGAGAAACTCTGAAGGTAAAACTTTAGATGAAGTTAGAAGAAAAAGCGTGTAACCTTATATTAATGTTTATTTCAGGTGTGATTTACGATGTGCTTTTTATGATTTAATATTTGATTTATAATGTGTTATGGTGAGGTGTACATTCTTGAATGCAAGAATGTATGTATCATTATCCATTATCAAATGAAGAAAGAATGAATAGTTAAGGTAATCACCAGATAATCATAGAGCAAAAACCTATTAACTTCGGTGCAAAGACGTTCGTGAACGTCTTTGAAACGTCTTTGATTCGAAGTTGATACGTCTTTAATCCCTAAGTACATCGAATATGCAACGGGTAAACACTGTGTATTACCCTGTATTATCTTGAAAAAAGTTTACAGTAAATTTAGGGTAAACCTGTGTCAGAATTGCCAAAATGTATTTCTCTTTTTGGGTGTAAGGTTATAATCATTATAGGAAGTAAATGTAAGATATGCTATATCGGATAATTTTGATTGTTAATTTTTGAGGTGATATTTGCTTTTTGTAAAAATGTTTATATATTTGTGATGCGTAACATACTCAACGGTGGGGAATCCTGCCACAGTGTAGCAGGCATTTTTTTTGCCTGTTAACTCCATACGGCGGTTCCGTACCCCCGTGTGGAGTGTTAATGCACCCACAGCCGTTGAGTGGTGTTACGCAACGGGACAGGCGGAACCGTTTCTTTTCGCCCTAATCTTGATACCAAAAGACTTATGAGGGTAAATCGTGATCATGTTTTTGTGAGGAGAATTGCTGATCCGGCTTCCATGTTTCTTTAATTTTTAGTGTTTACTTGTAACGGGGCGGCTAGGAGAACATTCGGATTTGGGAATGTTTTGATCTTTATATTTTTTATAGGTTTTGTGAAATCTTTGTCTTACGGGATAAAGAGTGAGATTGTCATGTCAAATTGTAACGAAATGTGGATAGTGAAATAAGAAACAGAAAATGAAATAGGGAGTGTATTCTATGCCTGAGAAACGTTGAATATCACCCCCTTGTGTAAATCAATTTTATCAATTAATTAACAATCAAAGTTATGAAAAAAACTTATGACAGGAAAGTTTTTAAGCGAAAGTTACTGTCGGATCGAAGGACGGTGACCGTGACAATCCGGTTATTTATGATTTTATTGTTGTTTTTCCCGCTATTGACGCGGGCCGGTACGGTGGATTCCACTCGTGTGGGTAATCGGGAAGTTCGGGGAAAAGTGGTGGACGAGAATAAGCTGCCAATACCCGGAGTCTCGGTACGTTTGGGAGGAACGTCGATGGGAACAGCCACGGACGTGGACGGGAAGTTTAAATTGTTCGTTCCGGCAGACACGGCCACGCTAGTCGTTTCCTTTATCGGGATGAAGACGGAGGTCGTGAAGATTCCCCGGTTGAAAGCGGGAGTGGAACAGAAGGAGTTGACGATCGTGTTGCGGGAAGAGGACGTGAAATTGGAAGACGTGGTGGTGACGGGTATCTTCACCCGTAAGAAGGAGAGTTTCACGGGTTCGGCTTCCACCTATTCTGCCGCGGAGTTGAAAACGATGGGAACGCAGAACATCCTGCAAAGCTTGAAGACGCTGGACCCGGCTTTCGCTATCCTGGAAGATAACCAGTTTGGTTCGGACCCGAACCGTTTGCCGAACATGGAGATCCGGGGAAAGTCGAGCATGTTGGGGTTGAGGGACGAGCTGGACGCGGACCCGAACCAGCCGCTTTTTATCCTGGACGGTTTCGAGTCAACATTGGCGGCCATTAATGACCTGGATATAAACCGGGTGGCCTCGATCACGATATTGAAGGACGCGGCCTCGACGGCAATTTACGGTTCGAAAGCGGCCAACGGGGTGATCGTGGTGGAGACCGTGAAACCGGAGGCGGGCAAGTTGCAGGTGAGTTACACGGGAAACATGAATCTCTCGATGCCGGATTTGTCGAGTTATAACCTGATGAACGCGAGGGAGAAACTGGAGTTTGAACGGTTGGCGGGAAGGTTCGAGCCGGCCTCATGGTCCACGACGAGTGAGGTGGAATTGAATCGTTTGTACAACGAGAAGTTGAAGGTGATCGAGAGCGGAGTGGACACGTACTGGCTGGCGGAACCTTTACGTGTGGGCGTGAACCAGAAACATTCGCTTTACGTGCAAGGTGGCGAGGGAAATTTCCTGTTCGGCTTGGGTGCCGGTTATAACGGCGTGTCGGGAGTCATGGAAAAGTCCGACAGGGACGTGATCAGTGGTAACATTGATTTAATTTATCGAATGTCGAAATTCCAGTTTTCGAACAAGTTCTCGTTAACCTCAACCGATTACAGGAACCCGATCGTGGCTTTCAGTGAATATGCGGCAGCGAATCCTTATTACAAGAAGCGTAACGAGACGGGTACGATTGAGAAGTGGCTGGAGAATAATAATTTCTTTAAAGCCGCGAATCCGTTGTGGAACGCGAGCCAGAATAGCCGGGACGAGGGAAAAAATCTCGCATTGACAAATTATTTCATGGCGGAGTATTTTCCCACGGTGGAATGGCGGGTACGTGCCCGATTGGGATTGACATACGGGAATGACGACACGGAAAAGTTTTATTCCCGAAATGATACCCGGTTCGAGAACATGGAAACCATAAAAAAAGGGGAGTATCGTTCCTCGAATACCCGGACCAATCAAGTGGAAGGCGAATTGAGTGTCACGTACGCCAAGGTGCTTGGCAAACACCGGATTAACCTAGTCGTGGGTGGAAACGTGTCTAGTAATAAATCGCTCACGCAGGGGTATTCGGCGGTAGGCTTTCCGGACGGAGATTTTTCCTACCCCTCTTTTTCTAACGGTTACCCGGAGAACGGTACACCTACCTATTACGAATCGGTGTCCCGCTCGGTGAACGGGTATTTCAACACGGGTTATTCGTTTGATGATCGTTACTTGATGGATTTCAGTTTACGCACGAGCGGGTCATCGGTTTTCGGCACCTCCCGGAAGTATAATACCACGTGGTCGGTGGGATTAGGATGGAACTTGCACAAGGAGAAGTTTATCATGGATCACGTGGGGTGGATTGATTTGTTGAAATTACGAGCTTCTATCGGTAACCCGGGAAACCAGAGTTTTGATTCGGCACAGTCGTTGTTGACTTACGCATTCCAGTTCGGTTCGATGAACTATTTCGGGTTGGGGGCCGAGTTGTCACAGGTTGGTAATCCCGATTTGGAGTGGCAGATCACGGTGGACAAGAATATCGGGTTGGACGTGACGTTGTTTAACAAGCGTTTTTCCCTGACGGCGGATTACTATTACAAGGTGACCGATCCGTTGTTGATCAAGGTGAGTACCCCGTTGTCTTCCGGTACGGAGACTTACATGACGAATGCCGGGGAACAGGTGTCACAAGGGTTGACAGCCTCGGTGACGTATTATATCTTCCAGAATTTCGAGGAACGTTTCTCGTGGATGATCCGGGCAAACGTGCGGACACAGAAAACACGGATAGATAAAATCGGTAACAAGCTTTCAACGTTGAACGCTAGCGGGAAGGGAAGTAACACGGTGAGATATTATGACGGGGCAGACCCGGATGATATTTGGGCGGTGAAGTCCGCGGGGATTGATCCATCGAACGGGAAGGAGTTGTTTTACGCGAAGGATGGAAGTTACACGTATGATTTCTCTTACGATGATGAGGTGATTTGTGGGAACACCCGTCCCGACGTGGAGGGGGTGATCGGTTCGTCGTTGAACTGGAAAGGGTTTTCGGTGAGTTTGAATTTCCGTTACCAGATGGGGGCAGACGTGTTCAACGAAGCGTTATACAGCAAAGTCGAGAACATTTCCAGGAGTGACTTGAACAAGAACCAAGACAAGCGGGCCTTGTACGAGCGTTGGCAGGAGGAAGGCGATATCGTACGCTTCAAGAATATTGCCAGCGCGGAGACTACCCCGATGTCCTCTCGTTTCGTGCAGGAAGAGAACGTGTTGACGCTGGAGTCTGTTTACTTGGGGTACGAGTTTTATGACGGGTGGATTAAGAAATTGGGATTGAGTAGCTTGAAGTTTCAAGTTTCCATGCGTGACGTGTTTCGGGCATCGACGATCCGGTCGGAGAGAGGTATATCATATCCTTTTGCCCGGAGCATGGAAGCGGGGTTATCGTTTAATTTTTAAATGGTTGAGAGTATGAAATTAAAAGATATAATTTTGTTCGGGGTTATACTGGTGAGCGTTGCCGGATGTGCGGATTTTCTGGATGTGCAGCCGAAGGACAAGCAGTCGGAGAAACAATTATTTGCCACAAGGGGTGGATTCTACACGGCGGTGAATGGTATTTATAATAAAATGGCTTCCCCGGCCCTTTACGGGAAGAATCTTTCTTACGAGTTGGTTGACGTGATCTCCAAACGTTACCTGCCTTTGCAGGTGAGTACTTATTTGACGGCTTTGAGCGGGTTTGATTACACGAACAGTCTGGTGGAGACGGAATTGTCGAACACGTGGGCGGCGGCTTACAACACGGTGCTGAATTGTAACGTGGTACTGGAGAATATAGACGAGAGTACGGGTGTTTTACCCGTGGAGGAAAGCCGGGTGTTGAAAGGTGAAATGCTGGCGGTTCGTGCTTTTCTGCATTTTGATATGTTGCGTCTTTTCGGACCCGTTTACAAGTTAAACCCGAAGGCAGAATCGATTCCTTACAATGAAACGTCGAAGGTGATGGCTTTACCCTTGTTGGCGGCGGATTCGGTGATTCACGAAAAGGTGTTGCGTGATTTGGACGAGGCTGAAAGTTTGCTGGCGGACAGTGATCCGGTGATCGAGGGGGGCCCGATGGCTTCTCTGGAAGATGATCAGGATGTTTATTTGCGTTACCGTCAGTTACGGATGAATTACTATGCCGTGTTGGCGTTGAAGGCAAGGGTGTACCTGTACGCGGGAGAGCGGGGGAAGGCCTTAGAGATGGCTCGCAAGTTGTTGGCAGACGCGAAAGTGAACGAGCATTTTCCGGCTGTTGATCCGAATAAACTTTTGGCGAATCAAAGCAATCCCGACCGGGTTTTCTCCACGGAGGTACTGGCGGGAATTTACAAGAAAGACAGGAAAGATATTTATACCGGTTATTTTGACTCGGAACAAGCCGGGAACAATTACTTGCATCCCCGGAAAGATTTCGTGAACACGAATCTGTTTGCGGGGGAGACTCAGGATTATCGTTTCCAGACATGGTGGCAAGTGGCTTCAGGCGTGGGAGAAAGCGGGCACGTGTTTATCAAGTACAAGGGAATCGACAAACCGACCGGGGATACCGAAGCCGAGTATTTTTATGCTGTTTTCATGTCATTGATCCGGTTGAGTGAAGTGTATTATATTGCTGCCGAGAGTGAACCCGTGTTGGCGGATAAATACGAATGGTTGAATCGGATGCGTACACGGAGGGGATTACCCGTTTTAGGAGTCGTTTCGGAAGAGGATTTTATGAAACGGTTGCGAATGGAATACTTGAGGGAATTCCTCGGGGAAGGACAAATTTTCTACCTGTATAAACGTTTGTTCAGTAATATCAATAGTGATGAAAACGGGTACGACACGAACACTTATGGCGCGAAAGAGGAACGTTACGTGTTACCTTTACCTTCAGGAGAAATTGCAAATCGTTAAAATGATAAGATTATGAAATGGAAAAATATATTGCTGGTTTTAGCTTTGTGGGTAGTGGCTGGGGCTTGTGAAAAGAAGGAAATCCCGATGTTTACCACGGATGACGCGGGCATTTATTTTCAACGGGTGACGAGTTATATTTACGGGAGTACGACGGAGAATTACGGGGATTCAGTTGCTTATTCATTCGTGTCGGCTCAGGCCACGGCTAAAAGCGTGGTGCTTTCGGCCACGGTGCGGACGATGGGAAAGGTGGCAGATTATGACCGACCTTTCAAGGTGGTGGTGGACCAAGAGGGGACAACCGCAATCGAGGGAAAACATTACGAGGTGAATTTGGATACGGTTGTGGTGCCGGCCGGGGCGAGCACGGCGTATGTCCGGGTACGTTTTTTCCGGACGAGTGATATGATGGAGAAGACGATACGGCTGGCTCTCCGGTTGGAAGAAAACGAGTATTTCAAGTGTTATTTTCCCGAGTACAAGAACACGAATGCTTACTCGGCCACGGGAGCGCTGATTCACGGGGACGTATTTGCTTTTTCCCTAAGTGAGATGTACACGGAACCGAGTTACTGGAATTGGTTCGGGGGTGACTTTTTTGGGAGTTGGACGCCTAGAAAATACTTGGTCGTCAATATGGTGTGCGGGTTGACTCCCACGGATTGGAATAATGCGGGATCCTCGGGGGCCAAAGTGGCATACGGGCGTTTTAGCTTTTTTGCTGTTGCCGTTCAAAAATATTTGCAGGAACAGGCGGATGCCGGAACCCCGGAACTGGATTCGGACGGGAGTTATATGCAGCTTGCCCCTTCCTATTCGGTGGATTATTCCCGATATGAATAATATTAAAATGATGACGTTATGAAAATAAATGTGATTATACTGTTTTTATTTGCTTTTTCTCTTTGTGCTTGTTTTGATGACAAGGGGAATTATGATTACCGGGAAGTGGCGGAGATTACCATCGAGAATGTCCCGGAAGTGATTGAGGTGTTGGGAAATTCCGACCACATTGTCGTGAAACCGAAAGTCGTTTCTTCTTTGGAAGGAGAGATAACGGGGGACAACGCTAATTTCGAGTTTAGTTACAAAATAGAGATTAAAGGGGGAGGGACAATAGAGTCCGGACAAAGATGGGTGGATTTGAACCCGGCGAAGACGTTGGATTTGGATACGTTGGCAGCATTTGTTGCTAACACGTATGCCGGATGGTTTTCCGTGACAGATAAACGTTCGGGAGTGCAGACCTCTGCCACGTTTGATATCAAGGTGTCCTCCCCGACTTACGAGGGGTGGATGGTGTTGTGCAACGAGGGGGAACAGGAACGGGTGCGGATGGATATGATTTCGGTGATTTCGGCGGAACGGGTTATTCCGGCTTATGACGTGTTGACCCCGTTGGGGTTGCCGGAGTTGAAACAGGCTAAAGGGATTGGTTTTTATCCGAATCGTTTTGCTAATCCTGCTGATGTGATTTACGTGATGTCAGGAGAGGGAACGTTTAAAATAGACCGGGAGACGTTTAAAACGGATGCCTCGTGGAATATAAGAAATATAGATTTTATCATTCCCCCTGGAGATGAAAATGTTATTTGCTATACCCCGGTAAATAACGCAAGTACGGCCGGGGCGCTTGCCTGTATTTGCGTGACGGATGTCGGTAATGCTTATGTTCAAGTCTTTGATGCAGCCGGGGCTGCATTTGAATATCCCGTGAATACTTCAATACGGGGTTCGGTTCCCGAATTCCGGGTGGCCCCGTATGTCGGCGTGAGCATGGCCCGGCCGGGGAATGGATCCACGGCTTTGTTATATGACGTGGATAACCGTCAGTTTGTGGGATGGAAGTACGGGTATGATGATGATGCCATGCAGACATTGACCCCGTTGCCGGACCCGGAAAACGGTCTGTTCAGTTTCAAGACGGGAATGGAGCTGGTGTATATGGAGAGTACCCGTTATTCCAGTGGCCTCGTTTACGCGATTTTCAAAGATAACGCCGGAAAACGTTGCATTTACGGGATCAACATGTCGGGAAACGGTTTTGTCCAAGAGGCGAAATACGAGAATTTGAACGCCCCGGATTTTGACAAAGCGACGAGTTTTGCCTTTCATTCCCAGTTCCCTTATATGTTCTATGCCGTGGACAACAAGGTGTACTTGCATAACTTGGGAACGAACACGACATTCCCGATGGATAATATCGTGTTAGGAGACAACGAGGAGGTTACGATGTTGAAATTTAATTTGTACAGGCAGTGTTCCTTGGATGACTTGAATAACCAATCGGATGAGTTTATGGCCCGGCAGTACGAGTTGATGGTGGGTTCTTACAATCATTCCGCCTTGGATAACAATGGCGGAAGGTTGGGATTTTACCCGGTGGATGGGGTGAATAATAGCGTGACAAAAAGGACCGAGTACAGTGGTTTCGCGAAAATAAAGGATGTGGTGTATCGTGAACGGCGGTAGGAGGTGAGGATGTTTTTGGGAAAAAACGTATGCTAGATACTGTTTTTACTGGCCCAAAGAGAAAAACTTTTCTCTTTGGGCCAGTCTTGTTTTTGTTATAGAATGTGTTTCCCTCTAATCTGTTTGGTAACCGGGAGTGTGGTATAAATAGAATGCTGAAATGAGGTAATGAAAGGGAAATTATTTTTTGTGGAAAGAACGTTTGTTGATAAGATTATGATTAAAATAAAAATATTTATCTTTGAACGGACACATTAAAGGATTATAGTGGATAAAGAAAAGAGGGACACGTTTGAGTTACTGTATAAGACTCATTATAAGGAATTGTATATTCATGCTTTAAGCTTTGTCCGGGATGACGAAGAAGCGAAAGACATTGTGACAGATGTTTATGAATACGTGTGGAAGAATTTTGACAAATTGGATTCTTCGGTTTCTTTACGTCCTTTTTTATATACCCTAGTTCGTTCTCGTTCACTTGATTTTTTGAGGAAGGAGAAAACCAAAGAGAAGTTTCTAGCCTATAAAAAGACTTTTCCCGAAGAGGAGGAAGAATACGTGGAGTATGAACAGCTCATTGAAAAGGTGATGCGCATTATTGAAAATATGCCCCAACAGACGGCCACTGTGTTAAAAAAATGTTTTATCGAGAGAAAAAAGTATCAAGAGGCGGGGGATGAGTTGGGAATTTCGATCAATACGGTTCGGTGGCATATAACAAAGGCAATCAGTATATTAAGAGAAAAAATGTCAGATATTGAAATGGTGTTGTTATATGCATATTTCCTAAAAAAATAAAAAATATTGCTTTTTGACCCACATCATTTGCCATGCTTGACGTGTAATGTTAAAATGAACGTGAAGTTATGAAATTCGAGAAAGAAGAAGATCGTTTAAATTTTGTCACCGAGATACTGAATCATCCTGAAATGTTACGGGAAGTTCGGGTGCGGGAATGGTTAGCAGAGCCCCATAATAAGGATTTGTATGAGGAGTGCCGGAGGTATTTGGAAGGAGGCCTTCGACTGACAGTGAGCGAACAGCTGGATGTGGAGGGTGAGTATCAGAACTTTATTCGGAAAATGAAATCCGGAGGTCAGTCTCGACGAATTGCTTGGTTTTCTGTTGCGGCAACTGTGGTTATACTGATTTCCGCTAGTTGGTGGTTACTGGAAAATTCATTGCCGTCGAAAAAGCAAGAGGTGATGCCGGTGGCAGAACACATTGTACCTGGAAGGAATCAAGCCGTATTGATTACAGAATCCGGAGAGGAATTCGTGTTAAATGCATCCCAAGGTGAAAGTCGGGAGGTGGGTGAAGGTGTACGGGTGGAGTATGATAGTTTGAGCGGGATTAATTACAATTTGGCCGAGGGGGGTGTGGTTCGTTATCACACGCTTCGAGTGCCTAAAGGAGCAGAGTATAAGTTGACCTTGAACGATGGAACGGTTGTATGGTTGAATTCAGAATCAGAGTTGCGTTACCCAACTTCTTTTGTGGGTGAAAAACGGGAGGTATTTTTGACAGGAGAAGGTTATTTTTCCGTGGCTTACGATGAGAAGCAGCCTTTTATAGTTGTGTCTTCCGATATTTACACGAAGGTGTATGGGACGGAATTTAATGTACGTTCCTACGGGGATGAGGAGGTACACGTGACTTTAGTACAAGGTCGGGTTTCCGTGAAGAAAACGGAAGGCGGTTCAGAGTATACCTTGAATCCGGGAGAGAATGCCCGCTTTGTCGAGAGTGTGCCGGAGATCACGAAAGTGAACGTGAATCGGTATATTGCTTGGAAGGATGGATATTTCTATTATGAGAATGAATCGATGGAATCTATTATGGATGATTTGAAACGATGGTACGATTTTGATGTCGTGTATGTAGGTAATCGGGTTAAGGACTATCGATTTGAATTGTGGGTAAGCCGGGATAGCGAGATCTCTGTGATTACCGATTTGTTGATGAAAACGAATCGGGTTGGAATAAAGGTGAATGGAAAAACATTAGTTGTTTCTGAAGTAGTAAGATAAATAGTAATCATTTAAATTAATAACCAAAACGATCATTTATGGCAATACTTTTGAGTAAGAAACGTTCCATAGACAGGAACGTTAGTAGGAGAATTGTGAAAATGTTTTTGATACAATTCGTGTTTTGCTTGTGTTTTTTCACAAGTATTGCATCCGGTGTGACACAAAATCGGGTGGTGAACTTGGACTTTGAAAATGTGGAGTTGTCAAAGGCATTGAAAAGTTTGAGTGAAGCGGCTAATTGTAAGTTTGTCTTCAATTATGATGACTTGAACAATTATAAGGTGTCCGCAAAGTTGGAAAATAAGAGCGTGGAGGAGTGTTTGGATATTTTGTTGGCGAGAGTGCCTTTCAAATATAGCCAAGAGGGTGAGTTAATTGTAATTTCCTATAAAAGTAATGACGAGAAGAAGATTTACAAGGTTCGAGGAGTGGTAAAGGATGAGACAGGAATGCCTCTCCCCGGTGTGGCGGTGATTCAGAAAGGTACGACGTTGGGAGCAGCTACCGATGTGGATGGGAGATTCGAGTTCCAATTGACCGAAAAGAATGTTACCTTGGTGTTTTCGTTTGTTGGAATGAAGACGAAAGAGCTGTTGTATGATGGTTCGGACAAGTTACTGGACGTGACAATGGAAGAAGAGGTTGAGATGTTAGGAGAAGTGGTGGCTACTGGTTACCAGACGATTTCTCGAGAACGTTCAACGGGTTCCGTGACTATTTTGAAAGCGGAAGATTTGAGGAAAGTGCAAGGTACGAGTTTGGTTTCCAAGATAGAAGGTTTGACTCCGGGATTATCTACTTATGGCGATAAGTTGGAAATGCGGGGAACATCTTCATTTGCGGTTAGTTCTACCCCGTTATTAGTGGTAGATGGAATCGTGATGAATCAAGGCTTGAATAGCATTAATCCGGATGACGTGGAAACGATTACTGTGTTGAAAGATGCTGCTGCAACCTCGTTGTATGGAGTACGTGCTTCCAACGGGGTAATTGTTATCACGACGAAAAAAGGCAAAAGTGATAAAGTTAATTTCGATTTGTCTGCCGGTTTTTATATTAATCCGCTCCCTAAATTGAGTTATATGGATTACGCTTCAACAAGCGATATTATTGATTTTGAGCTGGAATTCCTGCTCAACAATGATTTGTATAAACAGAATCCGGGAGATTATTTTGATGATAAGAATCAGACTACGAGTTCAAAGCCATACACACGAATTGAACGTTATTATTACGAGTTGTACAAAGGGAATATGACGCAGGCGCAAGTGGATGAAAAAGTCAATGCGATGCGCAAGAATGATTATCGTAAAGAAGCTCGTAAGTTAATGTCCGAGACGGCTCTGACTCAAAATTATAATCTTTCTATTTCAAAAGGAGGGGAGAAATCGAACCTGTATTTCTCGTTACGTTATGAAGACAATGGAAAGTATTTGAAGTCGGATGCAGCTAGTCAATATAGTATTTATTTGAAGAACGAGTTGAATTTGACAGATTGGTTTACATTGACTTATGGGGCAAATACTTATATTGCCAAAATGAAAGAATCCATGTCTGGGATTTCTTATCTGGATGTAATGCCTTATGAGAAGGTGTTGACGGATGAGGGTAATCCCGTTTATCAATATGGGTATAATTTTTACCGTAGCATAGAAATCGATGAAACGGAAGGATTGGAGTTTATGGGATTCAATTTGAACGAGGAGAGGAATAATAATATGCAAAAAACCAATAGCTTGTATGTGCGTTTGTTTACAGATGCCGATTTCAAGTTATGGAAAGGTTTAGATTTAGGGGTGAAATTTCAATATGAACGCAAAAATATAAATATCAAGCAGTTTGACGAGGCAGATTCTTATAAAATGCGAGAATTGGTTAATCGTTATACTTCTGGTTCAGTTGGCAATTTTGTGTATAATTTGCCCCAGGGAGGTCATCTCTCGGAGAATAATCAGAATGAAGAGTATTTTAATTTTCGAGCACAATTGAATTACCAGACTACGATGGGGGAGAAGCACGATTTGACCGTGTTGGCGGGTGCTGAAATTCGTCAGGATGAATGGAATGGAACGATGAGTGAGCGTTATGGTTATGATGACAAAAAATTGACTTATAAGCAGGTGGATTGGGCTACATTGGCTCAAGGGGTTGTCGGTCAGTTGTCAAGTGCTTCTTTGACATTTTCCGAAAGACTTCAAGTAACGAGCACTAAACATCGGTATGTTTCCGCTTATGCTAATGCAGGATATACTTACGATTCTAAATATAGTTTAAATGCGAGTGTGAGGGTGGAACAAGCAGACCTTTTCGGAACGGATCCTAAATATCGTTATCGTCCTTTGTGGTCTGTCGGAGCAGGTTGGTTGATGACAAGGGAATCTTTCTTGAATGACATTGCTTGGTTGGATATGTTGAAACTACGTGTAACTTATGGTATTACGGGTAACGTGGATCAATCTTCTTCTCCTTATTTGTTGGGAGCTTACATAACCTCTCCTTACACGCAAAATAGCTTGACATCTATATTGACTCCCCCGAATCCGATGTTGCGTTGGGAAAAAACGTCCACATTGAATATCGGTACAGATTTCGCTTTGTTGGGAAGATTGAAAGGATCGTTGGAGTTTTATCGTCGATATAGTTCGGATTTGTTGGCAAACAAAACATTGGATCCTTCTTTAGGTTTTGAATCTGCACGGGTGAATAACGGGGCCATGAGAAATACGGGATTGGAGATATCGTTGTCTTATGATTGGTTGAATAACAAGGAGTGGGCACTGAACACGACTTTGACAGCAGCCAATAATAAAAATAAGATTATGAAGGTGGGGTTCACGCCGTCTAACGCTTTGGATATGTTGAGATATCCGGGAAGCAATTACTTAAAAGGAGATACCTATAATTCTATTTATGCTTATCGTTATGCAGGGTTAACCGAGAATGGTGATCCGTCCGTGTATGACGAAAATGGCGAAATAAAAGCCAACGAACCGGTACGTAATATCAATGCTCTAGTAAATGTCGGTCAGTTAACTCCAAAATGGAATGGTGCTTTGGCTGTTAATCTGAGATGGAAAACTTGGGAATTCTTTACGAAATTCGTGTACTATACGGGACATTCGTTGAGAAATGACGTGACTCCGTTGTATAGTACTTATGGTAGCCTTCAATCTACTTCTACTTATGGTAGTATAAATGGTGCAATGCATAAGGATATGGTTAATCGTTGGACCGAGAGTAATAAAGACACGGATATTCCGGCAATGAGAAGCGCAACTTCTGCGGATTCAGACCGGGAAAATCTATGGCGGTATGCGGATTCTCACGTGCTCAGTGCTTCATTTATCAAGTGTCGTAATATCGGGGTATCCTATTCTTTCCCGAAAAATTTGCTTCAGAAAATAAATCTGCAGAATGTTGTTATTCGTGCCCAGGTGGATAACCCATTTTATTGGGCAGCCAATGACGAGGGTATTGATCCTGAATCATTTAATGCAAATGAAGGTACGCGTACTCAGTTCATGATGCCTACTTATAGTGTGGGATTGAATATTAACTTTTAATGAGTGAGAATATGAGAAAATATATAGTGATAGTAAGTTTATGTCTTTCGGTTTTCCTGATGTCTTGTGACAATTACTTGGATTTGGTGCCGAAAGGAGAATCAGTGTTGAACACGACTGATGATTATCTTGGCTTGGTGGAGTCTATGACCTCAGAATTCCCAACGGATGATTTTTGGTATTTTTCCGGAGATGCTACCTGGCCTTATAAAAATGAAATTGAAAATTATAAATACCCGTTGCGTTCAATCGCTTTTTTGTGGGATGAAACAGAAGGGTTACGACAACAACATACTGTGACGAGTGAACTTTATAGTAAGTGCTACTCCCGGATTGCCAATTATAATATCGTGGTGGAAAATGTGAATGATGCAGAAGGCCCATTGGCTGATAAAAAATTAGCTATGGCGCAGGCAAAGGCGATGCGAGCATACAACTATTTTATGCTAGTGAATACTTTTGCAAAACCTTACGTGAAGGAAACGGCTGCCACGGATAACGGGATTATTATTCATAAAAAATTTGATTTGGAGAATGAAAGTAAACAGTATTCCGTGCAGGAGGTGTATGATTTTATTATGGAGGATTTAAACGCAGCCATACCCGATTTACCAGAAAAACCGTTGAATGAGTTTCGGCCTAGTTTAGCTTTCGGTTGGGCCTTAAAGGCAAAAGTACATTTGTATAAAGGAGAATTGGATTCAGCTTTAAATGCTGGATTGGAAGTATTGAAATCAACTTATCATAAGTTGTGGGATATGAGACCAATGTATTATGATGTTGTAGCGGAATTACCTTTTATGGATTTTATGTCAACGGGTTGGGATTCATATGCAATTCATCCGAAGGCAGACCCCGAGAATCTGTTATATCAATTCTGCAATAATGATAATGGGGAGCCTTTCCCGTTTTGGATTCGTAAGGAAACATTGGATTTGTTTGATAAACAGAACGATTTGCGTTACAAAACTTGTATTAGTTATAGTACACCTAATAGACCGACGGGAGAAAGTGGGGCTAGAATGTTCGGGTCTATCCAGGTAAAATGGAATTGTGGAGGAATGCGTCTTTCGGAGGTGTATTTGATCGTTGCCGAGTGTTACGCTAGATTGAATGATCCGGTAAATGCAATGAAATATTTGAACGAGATGTACAAATATCGGGTAAAGAATGGAACTCCTGAATTGACGGCAGCTGATGCGGACGAGGCTTTGAAGCAAGTGCGTAATGAACGGAAGCGGGAGTTGATGTTTACTTATAACGGGTTCTTTGATATGCGTCGGTTCAGCGTGCAGTTGAATGAAACGTTTACTCGTACATATATCAATGAGGCAGGTGAAACGAAAGAGCTTACTTTGAAGCCGGGTTCTCCATTGTATGTATGGCCTTTCCCACAAAATGCAATGGAAACAAGTAACTTGATCCAGAATACAAAATAAAGATGCAAATGACACGTAAGATATGTTGTGTGTTTCTGACACTATCGGTCCTGATTTTTATCGGGGCCGGGTGTCGGGATTCGAAAATGGCAACTGATGCGAAGGTTGTTTTTAGTAACACGTTGAAGGGGAATTTCTTTTTCCAACCGGAAAGTAAAACTGCCTATGATAAGGTGGCGGCAGATTCAACCGGGAAATATCAGTTTGTAGCAGAAATTCAAGAACCGACTTTTTTCCGTTACGTGGGGGTAAAGCAAGGGTTTTATTCCGTGTACTTGACACCGGGAGCTAATGTGGAGATCGTTGAAAGTGAAAACGGAGTTGAGTTTAAAGGAGATTGGGCTGCAGAAAATACTTTTCTGGCTGAAAATCGATATATCGGGATCTCGAAGGAGGGGATTGAAAGTTATTCTGCCGAATGGTTGGAAATAAACTCAGAGGAGATTAAACGATTGATTGCAAAGTTGGAGGCGTCAGGGCTTGATAATGAGTTTATTCACCTTCAAGGTTTGAAATATAAATATGATTTTTATAATCAATTACTTTTCGGGCCGGCAAATGCTATGATGTTTGCACATATGAATATTGAGTTGCCGGAACATTATTATGATTTCGCCCAAAGTATGACTTTTACGGATTCGGCTATCGTGCAGATACCTAAATGGTTTACGGTTATGCTTGGTGTTTTCGAGCGTGGAGAAAAAGAGGGGTGGATTGAAGTATCCCCGGAGCATTACATGGAAATTTATGCGAAGAAAATTGAGGATGAGAAAGTTCGTTCGCTATTTTTGGTTAAATTGTTGGATCATGTCTTGCAGAAGGGGTATTCAGATGATTTTCCGGTTTATATTGAGAGTGTCCGGCCGTTTATTACACATGCAACAGCATTAGAGGAATTACCTTCTCTTGAGGCTCGTTATAGAGCATCCCGTGAGGCTCATAAAACGATATTGAGGGGCGAGATGGCTCCAGAATTCAAGGCTGTCGATATAAATGGCAAAGAGTATTCGTCTGCTGATTTTAAAGGGAAAATTCAAGTGTTGGATTTTTGGTTCACGGGATGTATTCCGTGTCGTGCTGAGATGCCTTATATGGAAAAATTGGCCGATGATATGCAAGGAGAGAATATCGTGTTTATTGCGATGTCTGTGGATACAGGGGATGAGTTGATGGCTTTGTGGAGGGAGATGGTTAAAGATAAGAGAGGTGCGGAATTACAGTTGAACTTGCCGGGAGGTTTTAAATCGGATTTAGTGAAAAAATACTTGATTCATGGAGTTCCTCGTATCGTAATCGTGGATAAAGAGGGGAAGATTGTTGATGCAAATGCGAAACGTCCTTCGGATCCTAAATTGCGAATGCTATTGGAGCGATTGATTTAAAAATTTTAGATTATATGATCCGTTTTTTGTTCGTTTTCAGTGATTTATGGGGCTTTTATTTTGATTGGAAATAGGCAGAATTCCGGGATCGTATAATTTAAAATCTTATGGATTATCCGTTTAGGCTGAATTTCACCCGGTTGACTAGAGAGCGACCGAGTGTGAGCTCATCGGTATATTCCAAGTCATTGCCGATGGCAATACCTTTGGCAAGAGTGCTAATCGTGATTTCATCCTGACGGGGGAGTTTTTTGAAGATATAATATCCTGTGGTGTCTCCTTCGATGGTGGCCCGCAATGCGAAAATGACCTCTTTCACGGAAGGATTGGCTACTCGTTCCAGTAGGGTGTTTATGTGAAGATCGGAGGGACCGATGCCGTCCATGGGGGAGATGATTCCTCCTAAGACATGGTAAAGCCCGTGGTATTGTCCGGTGGCTTCAAGGGACATGATATCCTTGATGTTTTCCACGACACATATAGTCTGGGCGTCTCGTTTGGGATCGGAACAGATCTCACAGATGTCACTGTCTGAAATGTTGTGACAGTGTTGACATTCTTTGATGGCTTCTTTCAAGGCGGTAATGCTGTCCGTAAATTGCTTTACTTCTTCGGGGCTTTGGCGAAGCATATGTAACACATAACGTAAAGCTGTTTTGCGTCCGATTCCCGGAAGGGAAGCAAATTGTTCTACTGCTTTTTCCAATAGTTTGGAAGATAAAGATTGCATGTTTTATTCCTCTTTGAATTTTAAATCTCGAATCATCATTTGAATGTCGCTTTTTCCCATGAATTCGTTTTCCTGAAGGGTGTAGCAAATATCGAAATATTCACCTTTACTGATACGGGAAAATGCCTCTCCCATGCCGAAAGCTATACCGCTCCGGTCGTTGCAGACTCTCGTGTCATCCACGACAACCAGTTTTAGGTGTTCGTTGTTGCGTCCGACTTGTTTCGAGCCGATGAAATTCGTCACGTTTTCAGTCATGAACACGGGAATCGTGTTGTTGGGACCGAATGGTGCAAACTTCTGAATCATGGCGTAAAGGTCCGGGGTGATGTCGTTTAGTTTGATTTGGGCATCAATGTTGATTTGGGGTGTCAACATCTCTTCAGTAATCGTTTCACTCACGATTTTTTGGAATTTGGCCTTGAAAGGTTCGATGTTTTCAAGCCTTAATGTCAGTCCTGCCGCGTATTTGTGTCCCCCGTAATTTTCTAAAAATTCGCTACATTGCGAAATGGCGTAATACAGGTCGAATCCTTCCACGGAACGAGCCGATCCGGTTGCCAAACCGTTGGATTCTGTCAGGATCACGGTCGGTCGGTAATAATATTCCGTCAGACGTGAGGCGACAATTCCGATGACACCTTTGTGCCAGTTCGGGTTGTAAAGGACGGTTGCTTTTTGGGATTGATCGTAATGGGACTGGTTGATGTATTCAAGAGCTTCTTCGGTGATATCGTGATCCAGTTTCTTGCGTTGGTCGTTGAAGTTGTTGATGCTGGCAGCGACTTCCGTGGCTCTGGTCTCATCGTCGGCGATCAGGAGTTCTACTGATTTGTTCCCCGATTCAACTCGTCCTGCTGCGTTAATCTTGGGACCTATGCGGAAAACAATGTCGTTTATCGTCAAGTCCTTTCCGATTCCGGAGAAGCTTAGTATTGTTTTTAGTCCCAGACTGGGTTTTCTATTTAATTGTAATAACCCGAAATGAGCGAGGATGCGATTCTCTCCCGTGATCGGAACAATATCACTAGCAATACTGACGCAAACTAGGTCCAACAATTTGTACAAGTCGGCCATCGGTAAGTTGTGTTTCATGCTATATGCTTGTGCCAGTTTGAAGCTTACCCCGCAGCCGCTTAACCACCGGTAGGGATAGTGACAATCTTTCCGTTGCGGATCCAGAACGGCAACGGCATCCGGAAGTTCGTCTCCCGGGGTGTGATGGTCGCAGATGATGACATCCACTCCCTTGGATTTGGCATAACGGACTTTCTCCACGGCTTTCACGCCACAATCGGTTACGATCATGAGGGAAATCCCGTTGCGTGCTGCGTAGTCGATGGCTAGGATGGAAACCCCGTAACCTTCCGTGTATCTATCTGGAATATAATATTCTGGATTCTCGCATTTATTTTTCAAGTACTTGTAGAGTAAAGCAACGGCCGTGGTCCCGTCCACGTCGTAATCGCCGTAGATCATGACTTTTTCTTCGGTACTGATTGCTTTTTCCAACCGGAGAACTGCTTTATCCATATCCTTCATCAAAAACGGGTCATGGAGCATGTTGAGGGTTGGATTGAAGAAAGCATGGGCCTCTTCTGCAGTGTCCACACCGCGTTGCAAAAGCAAGTTCGCGATAACATGACTGCAGTTAAGTTCTTTGGATAGTTTGTCAATTTTCTCCCACTCGGGTGGGGTGTTGATGACCCATCTTTTTTTCATTATCTCTTTCTCCTATTCTGCTACAAAGAAGCAGAAATTCCTTGGGATTTCAAAAGATTCCTAATTATATTTTTTAACAGGTTTGTTCTAAATAAGGTTATGCGATTGTGTTTCAGTTCTATAAAAATGTGATTGGATGTTTGATGATAAATTTTTAACAAAAAGCGGGAGAAATGTAAATAACGAGGGAGAGTATCCCTTTTACTTTCTTCTTTGTACTTTATTTATTATCTTTGCACATTAATTTTTGAATAAAATTTAGAGCGGGTGTGTACCCGGTAATAAATGGATTTTATATAACCTTTTAAAGCATATAAAAATGAGTCTTGCAGAATTAAGCGAACAGGAAATTATTCGCCGGAACTCTTTAAATGAGTTGAAAAATTTGGGAATAAATGCCTATCCGGCACCGGAATTTAAAGTAACTCACCTTTCTAAAGAGATCTTGGATAAATTTGAGAAATCACCGGAGGAATTGCAAGAGGTTGTGATCGCCGGGCGAATGATGAGCAGACGGATTATGGGTAAGGCTTCATTTTTTGAATTACAGGATGCCGAAGGTAGGATTCAGGTCTACGTGAGTCGGGATGATGTGAGTCGGGATGAAGCTTGCACGATGTATAATACTGTTTTCAAGAAGTTGATGGATATCGGTGACATCGTGGGAGTGAAAGGATTCGTGTTCCGCACGAATATGGGAGAGATTTCTGTTCACGCGAAAGAGCTGGTGATGTTGTCTAAGTCTTTGCGTCCGCTACCGATTGTGAAAGAGAAGGATGGTAAGGTGTTTGATGCTTTTACCGATCCTGAATTAAGATACCGTCAGCGTTATTTGGATTTAATCGTGAATCCGCAGGTGAAGGATGTGTTTATCAAGCGTACGAAGATGATCAATGCCATCCGTCAGTTCTACACGGAAATGGGATGTTTGGAGGTGGAGACTCCGGTGTTGCAGGCTATACCGGGAGGAGCTTCGGCCCGTCCGTTTATCACGCATCATAACGCACTGGATATACCGTTCTATTTGCGTATCGCGAATGAGTTGTACTTGAAACGTCTGATCGTGGGTGGTTTTAACGGGGTGTTCGAGTTCTCCCGTAATTTCCGTAACGAGGGTATGGACCGGACGCATAACCCGGAATTTACTTGTATGGAGGTGTACGTGCCGTACAAGGATTATTTGTGGATGATGGATAGCACGGAGAGAATGATTGAGGCGGCCGCTATGGCTGTGAACGGGACAACTAAAGCTCCTTTTGGGGAGAACGAGGTGGATTTCAAGCGTCCGTTCAAGCGCGTGAAGATGTCCGAGGCGATTAAAGAATATACCGGGTTTGACATCACGGGTAAGAGTGAGGAGGAGATCCGGGCATTCTGCCTGTCTATCGGTCTGAATGTGGACGAGACCATGGGTAAGGGTAAGTTGATTGACGAGATTTTTGGAGAGAAATGTGAAAGTCATTATATACAGCCGACTTTTATTTACGACTATCCGGTGGAGATGTCTCCGCTGACTAAGATGCATCGTTCAGATCCCGGATTAACGGAGCGTTTTGAGTTGTTCGTGAATGGTAAGGAGGTGGCTAACGCTTATTCCGAGTTGAATGACCCGATTGATCAGTTGAATCGTTTTAAGGATCAGTTGGCACTTCAGGAAAGAGGGGATGATGAAGCCATGTTTATTGATTACGACTTTGTGCGTGCCTTGGAATACGGTATGCCTCCGACCTCGGGAATGGGTATCGGGATAGACAGGCTTTGTATGTTCCTGACCAATAGTCCATCTATACAGGATGTGTTGTTGTTTCCGCAGATGAAACCGGAGAAAGTGGCAACTGTGGATGCTGACGAGAAATTTATTGAGCTGGGAATCCCGGCTGATTGGGTTGCAGTGGTTCGTAAAGCCGGTTACCAGACCGTGGAAGCCTTGAGGGCGGTAGAGAACCCGAACAAGTTGCATCAGGAATTGAGTGGTTTAAATAAAAAAATGAAATTAGGCTTGAAAACCTTATCTCCGGACGAGGTAAAAAGCTGGATAAAATAGGTTCGTAAGGTTTGTAAAGTTTATAAGGTCTATAAAGTTATTTTTTGGCCTTATAAACTTTATAACTTTATGAACTTTATAAACTTATTGGTATCATGGAAATAGTTGAAAAACCAAGGATTGGAGTAGTAGGTGGGGGTAGCTGGGCTACCGCTATCGCTAAAATGCTGACAGAAAATAACGGGCATATTAATTGGTTCATGAGAAACATAGAATCGATAAAGGCCTTTAAAGTATTAAAACATAATCCGCGGTATTTGTGTGGTGTCGATTTTGATATAGACAAAATCTCGTTCTCGGATGATCTGGATTGGGTGATCATGAATTCTGATGTGATCGTGTTCGCCATCCCGAGTGCTTTCCTGCAAAACGTGGTAACTCCAAGATTGCAAGTGTCGCTGAAAGATAAGATTATTGTTTCGGCTATCAAGGGGATGATTCCAGATGAGAATCTACTTATCGGGGAGTTCTTCCACCAGAAATACGAGGTACCTCTAGGACAGATTGTAATTATTTCTGGACCTTGCCACGCGGAGGAAATAGCCTTGGAACGTTTGTCTTATCTGACATTCTCCAGTGAGAATCTGCGGGTGGCACGGGCTGTGGCTCAATTATTCGAGTGTTTCTACGTGAAGACCACGATTTCCGATGATATATACGGGGCTGAGTATGCTGCGGTGTTGAAAAATGTTTTCGCGATCGCATCAGGAATCTGTCACGGACTGCGGTATGGCGATAATTTCCAGGCCGTGTTGGTTGCTAATGCTATTCAGGAAATGGAACGCTTTGTGAATGCCGTGCATCCGATTCAACGGGATATTAAGTTTTCTGCATATTTGGGAGATTTGTTGGTAACTGCCTATTCCCAGTTCAGTCGGAACCGGACATTTGGTACGATGATTGGGAAAGGATATTCCGTGAAGTCCGCTCAAATGGAGATGTTGATGGTTGCCGAAGGGTACTTTGGCGTGAAAGGAATTCATGAAATCAATCAGCAGTATAAAGTCCATATGCCTATCACGGAGGCTGTTTATAACATCCTCTACGAACGAATCAGTCCGACAATGGAAATCAGATTGTTAACCGACGAGCTTCGGTAATTTAGAATTTAAAATGAAAAGTCGCCAAGCGACCTTAAAATTATAAAAGTTTAATTAGAAAATTGGAAGTTGGGAGTGGGGTTTTATCATTTTTCAATTTCCATTTTTCAATTTTCAATTAATGCGTATGGCAAGTTACAGTACGAGGGTTTGGGGATGTGTCAAAAAGGCCTTACCCGTGGCGATAAAGACGTCAGTATGGTTTTTGAAAATCATGTTGCCGGTATCTTTGTTCGTGACCTTGCTGTCATACTTTAATATTCTGCCTTATATTTCTTCATTCGCATCCCCGTTGTTTACCTTGATCGGTTTGCCGGGAGATGCAGCCTTAGTGTTTGTTACCAGTATATTTACGAATATATATACGGTGATAGCCTTGCTTTCCACGCTCGATTTTTCCGTGCGGGAAAGTTTGATCATGGCGACGATGTGTTTGATTTCCCATAACTTTGTCGTGGAAACTATCGTGTTACAGAAGACTGGCTCGTCTGCAGTGTGGATGGTGATCTTGCGAGTCTTGGGAAGTTTCGTTGCGGCAATTGGTTTGAATTGGTTGCTGCCGGAAATGAACGGGAAGATGATGGCAGAAACGGTGGCTTCTCTCGGTTTCTGGGAGACAATGTTACATTGGCTGGAGAGCAGTGTGATGCTGGGGCTGAAAATCGTGCTGGTGATTTCGGGATTGATGATATTGCAACGATTGTTGGAAGAGTTCGGCATTTTGAAAATATTGTCTGCCATGTTATCCCCGTTGATGCGCTTGTTCGGGCTGAACCCGGATGTGGCTTTCCTGTGGTTGGTGGGAAACACGGTCGGATTGGCTTACGGTTCTGCGATTATGATGGATTATGCCAAGATGGGAAAACTGGTTCATAAAGAGGCCGATTTACTGAATCATCACTTGGCAATATCTCATTCGCAACTGGAAGATCCGTTGTTGTTTGTCGTGATGGGATTGCCTGTCGGTTGGCTGATCTTCCCTCGTGTTGTGTTGGCCATGCTCGTCGTGTGGGTTCGTCGGGGCGTTTATTTGTTGCAGGCACATATACACCCACCAGTAAAAGTTGAAAACATTAGTTTATAAAAATATGAAATACACTATTGAAGAGGTTTTGAACGAAAAGCAAGCAAAAGAATTTTTGTTGCTACCTGTATCCCTTTACAAGAATGATGAAAATTGGGTGCGGCCTTTAGATAATGACATTACGAAAGTATTTGACCCGGAAAAGAATCCTTTTTTTAAACATGGCGAGTGTACCCGCTGGCTGTTGCGGGATGAAAAAGGTTGCTGTGTTGGGCGGGTGGCTTCTTTTATAGACAAAAGTTCCTGTCATTTGGATTCGTATTCGGTAGGGGGAATGGGTTTCTTCGAGTGTATTAATGATCAAGAGGCCGCTTTCATGCTGTTCGACCGTTGTCGGGCATGGCTGGAGGAACGGGGAATGGAGTCCATGGAAGGCCCGGTGAATTTCGGGGAGCGTAACGAGTGGTGGGGATTGCTGGTAGATGGTTTCAAACCGCCTGTATTCCAAATGCCCTACACGCACAAGTATTATGTTCCGTTCTTCGAGAACTACGGGTTCCGTGACTATTTCAAACAATATATTTACCGGACTCGCTTGGTGGAGGAAAGCCTTTCCAAGGTCGTGGTCTGGAAGTCTGAACGGTTGTTGAAGAATGAAGATTACCGGATTATTTCCTATCGTGAAATGACTCCCCGGCAGGCAAAAGATTCCTTCTTGACCATTTATAATAAGGCATGGAACCTGAATGTGCATGGCGTCGGGGGGATGGATAAGGAACAGGTGGAGGTGTTGTTCAAAACATTGAAACCCGTGCTTGATCCTGATTTATTGTATTTTGCTTACTATAAAGGGGAACCTATCGGTTTCTTTATCATGATTCCGGAATTGAATTATATCGTGAAGCACGTGAATGGTAAGATTAGCGGGTTGGGTATTTTGAAATTCTTGTACTATCGCCATATCAAGCGGGGACGTGTGGCCTTGGGATTAATTTTTGGTGTTGCATCCGAATTCCAAGGGCGTGGGGTGGAGGCTGCTATGATTTATGCTTTCTGTAAAAATATTATTCAGGACAAGAAGACTTATGATTGGCTGGAAATGAGTTGGGTGGGAGATTTTAATCCGCAGATGATGCATTTGATGGATTACATCGGGGCAAAACAATCCCAGATTTATATCACTTATCGTAAGTTATTCCGGGATGATATTGAATTCTGTCGTTCTATCGATAAAAAAGTGAAAGACTCAGAGAGTGCAGGGTGATAAAATAGCGAGTTATTCAATTTAAAATCTAAAATTTAAAGTCTAAAATAAGTATGTCTTGGTTAAGTGAGCTGTTTTTTGGACAGGGGGTTGCTCATTCGGTGTTAATGTTCGCAATCGTTATCGCTTTAGGGATCGTGTTCGGGAAAGTGAAAGTTTGGGGAATTTCATTAGGAATAACCTGGATTCTTTTTGTTGGGATTATTTGTAGTCATTTCGGGATGCGGGTAGATGGTCACACGCTGCATTTCATGAAAGAATTCGGCTTGATCCTGTTCGTGTATTCCGTGGGGTTACAGGTGGGGCCCGGTTTTTTCTCTTCTTTTAGGAAGGGTGGCTTAACTTTGAACATGCTGGCCACGGGAATCGTGTTGTTGGGGGTGATTACCACCTATGTTATTCATGTTGTGACTGGGTTGCCGATGACAACGATGGTCGGTATTCTTTCCGGAGCTGTGACGAATACGCCGGGATTGGGTGCCGCACAACAAGCTTATTCGGATATGACGGGGGTAAATGATCCCACGATTGCTTTGGGGTATGCCGTGGCTTACCCGTTGGGAGTGATCGGGATTATCGGGTCAATCCTGTTGATGCGGGTGATCTTCCGGGTGAAGTTCGAGAAGGAGAATGAAGATTTGGAACGACAGGACGAGGACCGTGCCAATGGTGCTCAACAGTTTTCTGTGCGTGTAACGAATCCGGCTTTGTTCGGCAAGGATTTGATGGAAATTACCCGTTTGATAAACCGGAAGTTCGTGTTTTCTCGGGTTTGTCACGAGGATGACCGGATTGAAATAGGCTCTTCCGAGACTTGCTTGCGTGAAGGGGATAAACTGCTTGTCGTGGCAGCTTTGCAAGATATTGATGCGATCACGGCTTTTCTCGGGGAGCGAGTTGAAGTCGCTTGGGAACAGTTAGATAAGCAACTTGTATCTCGTCGGATTGCTATCACTAAAGGAGAGGTTAACGGGAAGATGTTGGGTGAGATGCGATTGCGGAATTGTTTCGGGGTCAACGTGACCCGGGTGAATCGTGCCGGGGTGGATTTGGTGGCTAAACCGAATTTGCAGTTGCAGATCGGGGATCGCTTGACGGTTGTCGGTCCGGAGGCTGCCGTTACGAACGTGGCAAAGGTGTTGGGTAATTCTTTGCGTCGTTTGCGTGAACCGAATCTGGTACCGATATTTTTAGGTATATTTTTGGGGATTTTGTTGGGGAGCATTCCGTTTACATTCCCTGGTATACCTCAACCGGTAAAGTTAGGGCTGGCGGGGGGACCGTTGATTATTTCTATTTTGATCAGCCGTTTCGGTCCCCAATACGGTTTGGTGACGTACACGACGATGAGTGCCAATCTGATGTTGCGGGAAGTGGGAATCGCCCTGTTCCTTGCGAGTGTTGGGTTGGGTGCGGGAGATGGGTTTGTGGAGACCATCATTGATGGAGGTGGTTATGCCTGGATTGGTTACGGTTTTATTATTACCGTGGTTCCTTTGATTATTATCGGGATTATTGCCCGTACAATATATAAAGTGAATTATTTCACGTTGATGGGGTTGATGGCCGGGAGTATGACCGACCCGCCAGCATTGGCTTATTCCAATGGTATCGTGGGGAATGATGCTCCTGCAGTAAGTTACGCCACGGTTTACCCTCTTACCATGTTTTTGAGGGTGTTGACGGCACAGATGCTGATTTTATTTTTCGTTTAGTGATAACGGCTCATGTAAGATTTATTTTAGATGAGCCCGAATTCTACTTAATGATTGAGGTGTGATGTTCAGGTAGGAAGCGATTTCTTGATGCTTTAAACGGTTATAAAATGATGCCCCCACCGATTACCCGATCTTTGCGATAAAAGACAGCCGGTTGTCCGGGAGCAACGGCCCACGCGGGAGAGGAGAGTTGTACGTGTAATGTTTGATCGGGGTGGAAGGATAGCTGTGCGAATCCTTCCGGGTTCAGCCCGATACCCCGGACTTTAACTTCGATGTCTTGTGAATGAATCTCTTCGGGATTAATTAAATGAATCTGACCGAGACGAAAAGTCGTTCGGTATAAGCTTGCTTTGTCCCCCACGACAATTTGGTTCGTGGACGGGGATAGGTGTGAAACATATCGTGGCGTTTGTCCTTTGAAAGGGATTCCTCTCTTTTGCCCCACGGTGTAATTCACTATCCCGGAATGTTCTCCTACGAGATTTCCGGATTCGTCCACGATTTGCCCGGGTGTGAAGCAGGAGGCCGTGTCGGGTTGTCTGGCGATGAAATCCCTGTAGTCTCCTTTTTCAAGGAAACAGATACTCATGCTTTCTCGTTTCTCAGCCAGGCGGGTGAACCCGTGTTCTTTTGCCATTTCCTTTACCTGTGTTTTCGTGTAATCTCCTAACGGGGTGATGGCTCGGGATAGTATCTCTTCCGGTACGCCCCATAAGAAGTACGATTGGTCCTTATTCGGGTCAACTCCTTTATGGACGTAATAGTGGTTCGCAAAAGGTAGAACCCGAATGTAGTGTCCCGTGGCGACATGGTGTACTTTTAGTTCGTTTGCCAGGTCTCGAAGTAAATTCCATTTGATAAAGCTGTTGCACGTGGCGCACGGGTTAGGGGTAATTCCTGAGAGGTAGCCTTGGATGAAGGGTTGGACTACTTGTTCTTGGAAGAGTTGCCTGCCATTTAACCGGTAGAGTTTGATGCCCGTTTGTTTACACAATTCCTTGACTTCCGGTTCTTGCGAGGAGCCGGTCTGTGATTCCCATAATTGTAGGTGGACACCAATAACTTCAAAACCCTGTTGCTGTAACAAGAGTGCCGTAACGAAACTATCCACGCCTCCACTGAGACCAACTACAACTTTTTCCATGTTCCTTTTTATTGAGGTCGGAGGACAAAAATACGGTTTAATTTTAAAATTGTCATGGGGTTTTGTATTTTGTTGGATGAATTTGTTGCTTGAACCCCTGATACTTGTGGGAGAACAAACATTTTTGAGGTAATATTTTTTACGTGTAGACCCGGGTGGAACTTGTTTTTCTCGTTTAAATTACCTTAATTTGCAGCACGAAAAACGGGAGTGGCTCAGTTGGTAGAGCATCGGTCTCCAAAACCGAGGGTCGGGAGTTCGAACCTCTCCTCCCGTGCTGAAAGAGGTTGGATAAAAACAACCTCTTTTTTATTTATGTGTAGATAAATGTTTATATGACGAAGTTGGTAATTTTTGATTTGGATGGAACATTGTTGAATTCTTTACAGGATTTGGCGATGAGTACGAATTATGCTTTACGGCAACATGGGTATCCGACACATGAATTGCCTGCTTTTCGTTATTTCGTGGGGAATGGAATAGATAAGTTGCTCGAGCGGGCTCTGCCGGAGGCTGAACGGTCACACGAGAATATGCTGAAGATTCGGGGAGATTTCATGGCTTATTATGCCGAGCATAAGGCTGATTTTACGGCTCCTTATGATGGAATTTGTGAATTACTGAAGACGCTGAAGCGTCATTATCTATTGTTAGCCGTGGCGTCCAATAAATATCATGCGGCCACGCGGGAGCTGATTCCGGAATACTTTGGCGAGGGACTTTTTGATTTCGTTTATGGTCAACGGGAGGGGATTCCCGTGAAACCTGATCCCACGATAGTCTTCGATATTATGAAAGAGGCGGGAGTCACGAAAGAGGAGGTCCTTTACGTGGGAGATTCCGGCGTGGATATGCAAACGGCAGTAAATAGTGGTGTAACTTCGATCGGGGTGACATGGGGATTCCGGGATCGGGAAGAGTTGTTGGCAAACGGGGCACAATATATAGCTGATGAGCCTTATGAGATTATGAAGTGGGTTCGTTTGTAATTTAAATTTCCTTCTTCTGTAAGTGAATTCCCTCAATCTATTTTAGATGTGGTAATTTTAAATTGGAATTTATATACTAATTTGCAGTGAAATTTACTCCTGTGATATTACTCAAATTTAACCCAGATAAAGGAGTAATTTAACCCAAATAATCTCACTCTCACAGAGATTATTCGAGGCTTACTCGAAGCTTAATCATCCCGTAATGTGTGAGCTTCGAATAAGCATCGAATGATCTTCGAATAAGTGAGATTATTTCTCTAGGATTTCCGTGGGATTTCCCTTAGTTTTTATTAGAAGTTGTTTCCGCTGTTTGTATCGAACTCTGTTAAATAATTACCCAAGTTTACAAGATTTTTCGGGTGTATTAAAATTGTAGAAATATGAATTGAGGATAAAAAATGAAGTGAAAGTTGTGGGAATGAAAAAAAGTATTCATATATTTGTCGTAATGAAAATAATGGGTAGGAGAGCCTACCTTGAATATATTTCGTGAATTTGTTGAAATCTTAGTTCAAAAATCGCTAAATTATTGCATACAAGATCAACAAATAGTTCACGCAGAGTAGCGTGGACTGTTGTTTGTTTGTATGCGGGTGTTTAGCGATACCTTGAACTAGATAAATTAACGGTCCCCGCTTTTTTATTGTATAATTTTTGCTTTTGGGGGATTGGGGTAAAACTAAAATTTACACTATGAATAAATCACCAGGGTAAAGAATTGAAGAGACTTATCTAGCCATATTCACAAGGTGAAATTTGGAATACTTTTATACCTGTTTCTAAACAACGTTTTTGTCTTTTGTACAATATGCTTTTTATCGTTGAGGCATATGATTGAAATTGAATATTCATATGAAAAGATTAAATGCCTGTAGAAACTAAGGTTGAATTCTATACAAAAAAGAGAGTCCAACGCCTAGGAAACCTTGGAACTCTCCTAAAACAAAAATGTTTTATTAAATTATGTAGCACAAATTTATGGAAAAAAAGCGAAACTGCGCTTGGTCATGCTATTGGATAGCATGGCGCAAAATGTTAATGTTTACGAAATTATTGAGAATCTTGTTGTTTGTTGTGTATATATTTTTGTCTGCTAGAGGAATAGCTCAAGAAAGAGTCGTGTCAGAGAAAGAAAAATCCAAGATCCTACAGGGATGGGTGTATGATAAAAACCATCAAGTCCTGCCTGGCGTAACGGTGAAAGTTGCCGGGACGTCAATAGGGACTTCCACGAACGTGAAAGGTTGGTTTAGGATAACCTTACCCATGCAACGGGGTACTTTGGAGTTTTCTTTTATCGGTTTTAAAAAGCAACTTGTAAATTTTACGGATAAAACGGATACATTACGAATCGTTTTAGAGGAAGATTTGATGGAGTTGGATGAAGTCACGGTATCCACGGGATATTATAAAGTGGATAAACGTCATTTGACAAGTTCCGTGACCACGTTGAAGATGGATGATATCATGCAGCCGGGAGTTGGCACGTTGGACCAGATGTTGGAAGGTCGAATCCCGGGAATGATTTTTATGCAGAATAGCGGGCAAGTGGGGGCTGTGCCCAAAATGAAAATACGAGGAACAACAACCTTGTTGGGGAGTACCGCCCCTTTGTGGGTGTTGGATGGTGTTATTTTAACCGATCCTGTAAACGTGGATCCGGCGAGTATTAATGATTTGGATTTTGTGAATTTGTTAGGGAATGCCATTTCCGGTTTGAATCCCGAGGATATTGAAAAGTTGGACGTGTTAAAGGATGCGTCTGCCACGGCTATTTACGGGCCTAAAGCTTCTAATGGTGTTATCGTGATCACCACGAAAAAAGGAAAGGTCGGGGCGCCCTCGGTTTCTTATTCTTTATCGGGTACATTCCGGCAACGTCCTCGGTACACGGATCGTTCTGTTGATGTGATGAATTCTCAAGAGAGGATTGATTTCTCGAAAGAAGTGGTAAGGAAAAAACAAGTTATTCCGGATTTATCTAGTTACGTGGGATATGAGGCCGCTTATAACGATTACGTGAATGGAGTAATGTCTTCTGATGAATTTATTCGGAAAGTAAAATTTATGGAGACGGTTAATACAGATTGGTTGGGATTATTAATGCAAGATACATATTCTCACGCGCACACGTTGAGTGTTTCCGGTGGTTCGGAGAATGTACGATATTACACTTCGTTGGGGTATTCGAACGAGAATGGTAATTTGAAAGGAGAAGAAAATAGTCGTTATAGTGCCATGGCCAAGGTGGATATCAATTATGAGAAGTTTGTCATGTCTTTTAATTTGAATGGAAACGTGCAAAAAAAGGAATATACACCCCAGGAGGTTGGATTGATGACCTATGCTTTGAATACAGCTCGTAGCGTGGGAGCGTATAACGAGGATGGTAGTTTGATGTTTTATCAAAGAGATAATGATTTGAGACACACGTATCTTAAACCTTTCAGTATAATTAACGAGAGAAAAAATACAAGTGATGATATTCAAAGTAACGCGATTGGTATGAGTGCGAATATAGAATATCGAGTCATACCTTGTTTGAAGGCCGGTGTCCAATTTTCTTATGGAATTTCTAATTTCGAAGAAAGAGTCTATTTCGGGGTAAAAAGTTGGTATGCGGCAAATTTGAGAAAAGAATATTTCCCCGGTTCTGATAATGAAGGAGTGGCTTCTAATTCCGAAATGCCGATTGGTGGAGAATTACGTCTAAATAATACTAAAAATGAGAATTACAGTGTTCGGGTGAATTTGGCATTTAATAAATTTTTGGATAAAGAAAATGCACATCAATTCCAAGCTTCTGTTATTGGAGAGTTGAGTTCAACCCTTTATACTGGTTTTGCGATTACTAAACGAGGGTATATCCCGGAACGGGGAATGCTTTTTGATGACGTGAATTTATCTGATTCATGGGGATACTTGGAATTTCCTAATTATGATGGTTGGTTAAAAAGTGATGCTTCGGCTAAGGGTATTTTGACTCATAATTTAACTCGTCAAGTGGGATTGGTTGGAACTTTGTTTTATGGTTATAAAGACGCGTATATTTTTAATGCTAATATGCGTATCGACGGAAGTAATAAATTTGGAGATACAAGTAATGAAAAGTTGAACCCGATTTGGTCCGTTTCCGGTCGATGGAATATACATGAAAATTTGTTGTCTAATAAATGGTGGATTAATACTTTAGCGTTAAAAGCCTCGTTTGGCTACCAAGGAAATATGTCTGCCCAAGATTCTCCGAATTTGATTATACAGAGAAAAGGAACTCATTGGGCATTTGATGAATTGTATTCTTCCATTAAGTATTATCCGAATCCGCATTTAAAATGGGAAAGAACTTCGACTTATAACATTGAATTGGAATATTCGTTGTTTAATAACAAGTTGGTAGGAAATTTTAGTTATTATTATCGCCATACGACGGATGTATTCATGTCTAAAACTGTTTCAAGAATTAATGGTGTTAGTAGTTATACCGTGAACCGGGGAACGTTGAATAATCAAGGATTTGAGTTTGATATTAATTTTACGCCCATTGAAAATCTTGGAGCAGGTGGAGAAAAACGTGGTTTTGTGTGGCGTATAAATCCAAATTTCGGTTCTGTATTTAATCAGTTGGTAGATAAAATAAAGTCCAAAGACAAAGTTTTGCAGGATGAAATTAGGTATGGAGATTATTTGGACGGTCGGGTGCAAGTTGCCGGACGTCCCGTGAATACATTTTATTCTTATAAATTTAAGGGTTTGGATCCTAAGGATGGACGTCCTACTTTTTATGGAACGGATGCGAACGAAATTGTTGGAACGGATAAAAATGGGAATGAGATTACCCGTCAAAAATCATACGAGTTGATGACGTTGGGAGATGTTTGTATGGAAGTGATGGAACATTCCGGTTGTAGAGAACCTTTTTTACAGGGAAGTATCAGTAACTATTTGGGTTGGAGAAATTGGGGGTTATCTTTCAATTTAGCTTATAGCGTGGGGGCGAAGATCCGTTTGTTACAGATGTATGGAAGTAATAATTCGGCAGTACCGGCTCCGGTGATGAATATGAGAGGTGAATTTGTTCATCGTTGGCGACGTCCCGGTGATGAAGAATTTACGAATGTTCCGGGTTTGTTGGATGCTAAGAGTTACGAAAAAACGAGGACTCCCTGGTGGAATGATAAGCCATATGAATTTGCCGGAACAATTTGGAATATGTATGACAATTCTAATGTGCGTGTTGTTTCGGGAGATTATTTGAAATTGACAAGTTTGTCGTTACGTTATATTGTTCCGGAGAGAATTTGTCATAAAATGTATATGAAGTCGGCTTATTTGAATGTAAGTGGAACGAATCTATTTACCTTATGCAGTAAAAAGCTGAAAGGGCAAGATCCGTCTCAATCGGGGTCTTCCGAATTGATAAACATATCTGTTCGACCTACTTATAGTCTTAGTTTGAATGTAACATTTTAATAAGTAAAAAGATGAAAAGGTATTTAATCTTAATATTTTGTGTGTTATTGTTTAATTCCTGTGGGAAATTTTTGGAAGAATTTTCTCAAGATTTAGCTTATGCTGAAAGTTGTACCGATTTGGACGAGATTCTTATTGGTAATGGATACATGGAACAACCGTTATATTTTGCAGAAGCGGGTGTTTATGGTAATGGATACTATCCTTATATTCATGTGATGGATGATGATGTTGCAATGACGATATTTAGAAAGGATGGTTCTATAGATGTTATTAACAATGTGGCTTCTTTCAAAAATTTCTATGATTGGTCTGACCAGTTAACGATTAATCCAAAAACAGACGAGGAGTGGGAAGACAAAGATTGGGAAAAAATATATAGCCATATTGCCTATTTGAATGTCATTATTGCTCATGTGAAAAAGTTTACGCATGACTCTGTTGAAGTGCGGAACAGAATAGAGGGAGAGGCTCGTTTTTTGCGAGGGGCTTATTACTATCTGTTGATCAATCTTTATGCAAATCCTTACGTGAAAGAAACGGCGTCTAGTGACATGGGGGTACCTTTAAATCTTACAGAGGATATTGTGGATGAATATTATAAACGTAATTCCATGGAAGAGTGCTATCGTGTGATTGTCGAGGATCTGAAAAGTGCTGCTGATAAGTTGAAAGGTGTTACTCAACCGACGATCTACAGGGTGAATGAGCTTGCTGTACGAATTTTGTTAAGTAGAGTGTATCTATATATGGGGGAATGGCAATTCGCTTTAGATGAATGTCAAAAGGCGTTGGCATTGGAAGGGGTGGAATTGATGGATTTGAAATCTTTTCCGGGAAGAGAAGAAGACCGGTATGTGTTAGATGTGCAAAATCCGGAAATCGTATTTACTCAAGGTTATAATGCAACTCCTGTATTTTATAACGATATCGACAATTTTATGCTCTGTTCTTTTACCTGTTCGGAAGATTTAATTTCTTTATATAACTGTTTTGATGATCAAGAAGTTAAAGATTTGAGATTGAATGCTTTTTTTGAAGCTCGTGAAGATGAGCAGTATAAGGTTGCCAAAGTGGTGGAAAAAGTCTACGATTGTTTCGTGATCCGGAGTGCGGAGTTGTATTTGAATAAGGCGGAAGCTGAAGCTATGTTGGATAAAGCGGAGGCAAAGCAGACGATTAAAACGTTATTGAACAATCGGTTTGAGGGAGGAATCCCCGATGTAGACGGTTTGAATGAAAAAGATTTGATCTCGTTTATCCGGGACGAACGGCGTAGGGAACTTTGTTTTGAGGCTCACCGTTGGTTTGATTTGCGTAGGTATGCTGTTTCTTCGAAATACCCGGAGAAAAAATCGATAAGACATGAAACTTATGATAAAAATGGGGTACTGGAAGGGGATTACGTGTTGAAACCGTATGGTGAAGACCCGGCGTGGGTATTACCGATTCCCGGTTACGAGATCGTGTATAATCAAGGTAATTTGGTTGATAATCCCCAGCGTGTGGAAAGGAAATTGGAATAACGGATAATAAAAATAGTTATATGTGGAAAAGTTATTTATTATATAGTGTATGTGTCTTTACGTTATTGACATCTTGTAACGAAGAAGATATAAAACTGAATGCAAGTTCAGTTGTTGATTGGTTTGCCGTGCCGGATAGACCGGGAGAACTGGGGCATTTACTTCATAAAATATATAAAGAGACGGGAGTTTCAATTTTCATCAACGATACGTTGGGATACGTGGAGGATGGTGTGGATTCGAATGGAGATCCGGTGAGATTTTATGAAACGGTAAGTGAAAAATATCTTATTTATAGTTTAGTATCAAAGGAGGTTCGTTTTACTTTATCACGAGACACGGCTGCCATGTTGAAAGCTGCTTATGCGATAGAGAAGTGGGTGTTGCCTAATTTGCCTCCATTGGGGAAATATCGGGTAAAATCTTTATTGTTAGTAGATAGTCTGTTAACAGAGGATTACGGTGGTGATACGATAAGAGAAGGGGGCAAAGCGGCTTGGGTCTTTGAAGAATCGATTGAAACGACGCCCGTGGGTAAACTGGCTGATATTAAAAGTATGGATGAATCCACGTTGAAATTTTGGGCTGGAATGGTGTTGAGCGCTAAAGTATACACTTGGCTAAATATTCACTGTTCTGATTCTTTAAAATTCTTTTATAAAATGACAAATTCAGATCTTCCTACGAAAGCTCGAACCTTGTATAATATGCATGCTTATAAATATTATAGGATGCTTGATACAGGAGAGGAAATTGATTTGAATGCGGACTGGTATTTTGGTGCGGAATTATGGGATTATTGGCGTATGGGATTTTTGGAATGGGGAGATACAGAATGGAGCGAAATTGATCCTAAAAATAGCAATAGGGAGATCGTGTATCGTAAAACTTTAGAGAAATCTTGTGATGCGATGAATTATATTGCTGCTGTTTACGCTTTTTCGGATGAAGAGTTTAAGAATCTTTTTACGGGTGTCGAGTATAGCGAAAAATGTATCCGGAGACGTTTGTATATGAAAGAGTTGGTTAATCTTTTTTGTCAAGCAAACGGTGTTACCTATCAATCTTTTTATTAGAACAGAATTAGAATGTCCGTTGTTAATGAATTATGTATGAAACGAAATATTTTATTGATAATAAGTCTTTTGGCTTGTTGTAGTGTATTTGCCCAAGGTGTAAAATTTGATGCGTTGTCTTTAGATCAAGCCTTGGCACGGGCGCAAGCGGAGGAGAAACTTGTTTTTGTTGATGTTACCGCCTCTTGGTGTGGGCCATGTAAATTGATGTTTGAAGAGGTGTTGAGTAGAAAAGATGTTGGAGAATATTGTAACGAGCAATTCATTTGTATACAAATAAATGTAGATAACTTGGAGGGTAAGGACTTTAGAAAGAGATATGAAGTGAAATCTATACCGACATTTTTTATTCTACAAAAGGATGGAGTGGTAAGACATCGCTTGCAAGGAACAAGAAATCCGAAAGAGTTCTTGGCTTGGCTTGAACGTGGCGAGAATGAGACTTCGTCATTGTTTTTTCTGAATCTTTTGCTTGATCAAAAACAAAAGATGAGTTTACAAAACACCATTGACTATTATTTGATATTGAAAGACATCCGGAAATTGCATGAAGCCGATAGTATACGGAATATTTTGTTTGAACAGACTCCGTTCGAGAAATTGACGGATAGGGAGTGTTGGCCTCTTTTTAATGAAGATCCATATGGAAGTAAATATTTTGAATACGTGGTGAAGCATGGGGATAAGTTCAGGGAAAAGCAAGAAAGAGACCGTATTGATGATTACTTGGTTAGAGGCTATAAGCAAGAAATTCAGCGTTTGATGTATGATTGTCAGGCTTCTACCGAGGCGTTCGATTTGATAAAACAAATTGTAGCAGTATTGTCAGATCCAGACTGTACAATTATCTCGAAGGCAGATAAAATAAAAGTTGTATTGACTTGGGCAAAAGAAGTAAAAGCTTTCTTGGAAAGTGATATCCCGGGGATGATAGAGGGAATGCGAGAACTGGTGGAACTTAACGAGTGGCAGGATTGTTTGTGGCATGCGATGAAATACGTGGGATTGAACGGTAAAGATGAGGATAAGGAGCGTGTGGGGCAATTTACTTCCAAGATGCTATTTGAGTTTGCCAATACTCCTGTCGAGCAATGGGATTTTTATCAAAAATTCAGGTATCTGGGTTTTCCGATAAGTTGTAACGGAAAATTTTGGCGTAATGCTTTAGAGCAAGTAAAGGAGAAAAATAAGCCGTTGTTGGTAGAATGTGTAAGAGGTAATGATGCTTATTTTGTAACTAGGAATTGGGCCTGGGATTTATCCGAACGGGTGGTTTATTTGAATTCTTTATGTGTTTGCGTGAGAATAGATATGGACGATCCCGAAGTCGCTTTTTTGAAAGAGAGATTTGAAATAACGAATTACCCTGCTTATTTCTTGTTGGATAAAAATGGAGAGGTCAAATATTCTTGGGAAGGTATGATAGGAGAGGATCAAGTTTTTAGAGACTCTTTACGGAAAGGATTGGAGGGGCTTTGATAAGTTAAATAAAAAATTAAGCCCACTGATTTGCTATAATTAGTGGGCTTAATTTTTTAGCAGGTAAATAACGTGAGTTCGATATAAGGATTAAAATTATTTATTTGAATATTAGTAACATAGCGATAAAAGTTGTAAATTTATAGTATCAAAAATAAAATAAAACGATTA
>OGJI01000882.1_pt1 | contig 36906 bp, 30 predicted proteins | sample 1572031 | NCBI WGS metagenome assembly OGJI01 (sample SAMEA2582119, study PRJEB24529) | metagenome | biome: Human gut stool | place: China | collected 2011
TTCTGGTCATGATGACCTCCACGTCGGCCCCCAGCTTGCGCAGTGCGCTGGCCACGTTGGCCATTTTATAGGCGGCAATGCCGCCGCTGACGCCCAGAAGGACGCATTTTCCCTTCAGATCCATCCAAAATACCTCCTATAAATAGGGATAATATAACTACAGTATAATGCAAAACGGCCCAGAGCACAACAAAATCTTTGATTGGGGTTGTATCTTGGCCCAAAATGCGGTAAAATACAGCTTGACTTAGAAAAAGCAAAACCTTTCCGTCAGCGCTGGCGCACACAAGCCTCTCCCTTTGGGAGAGGTGTCACCGAAGGTGACGGAGAGGGCAAGGACGCTGACAGGAGACCGCAGACACGGCGACAGCATCGCTCTGACAAAAAGTCTGCTTATCGCTGTGTATGAGTTTTGTCGTACCGACCTTGCCCTCTCAGGCGCTTCGCGCCAGCTCCCCCAGAGGGGGGAGCCTTTTACGGAGAGGTTCGACCCTGCGAGGAACTGAATTATGATTTTAGCCATTGACATAGGCAACACCACCGTCGCCCTCGGGGGCATCCGGGACGGACGTGTATGCTTTGTGGCCCACATGGACACGGTGCGCACCCGCACAGCGGCGGAGTACCGTGCCGAGATGGAAAAGGTGTTCTCTCATCGGAGACACCCGGAAAAGCCCATCCGCTTCGAGGGCGCTGTCCTCACCAGCGTCGTCCCCCAGATCACGGGGGCGCTGGCTGAGTGCGCCCGCCACTACACCGGCAAAAAGCCGGTCATCGTCTCGCCCGACATCCGCACCGGCCTCACGATGGGGGTGCCTGACCCTCACGCCGTCGGCAAAGACCGCCTTGTGGATGCGGCCTACGCGGCGGCGAACTTCCCCCTGCCGGTGGTCACGGTAGACCTCGGCACCGCCACCACGTTCAACGTGGTGGATGAGAATAAGGTCTTCCGGGGCGGCGTCATCTGCCCCGGACTTTCCACTGGTCTGCGGGCGCTGGGGGAGCGGTGCGCCCAGCTGCCGCAGGTACATCTTTCTTCGCCCAAAAGCGCGATCGGCGTCGATACCGAGAAGTGTATGCTCTCCGGCTCTGTGCTGGGGACGGCTGTCCTGCTGGACGGCATCACTCAGCGCATCGAGGAAGAACTGGGCCGTCCGGCCACGCTGGTGGTCACAGGCGGTCTGGCAAAGTATGTCATCCCGCTCTGCCGTCACCCGCTCACCTATGACCCCGAGCTGCTGCTGAAGGGACTGGCTCTCCTTTACCAGCTCAATGCGCCGCAGCATGAGCGTTACCACGAGCCGCGCAGCGACGGTGAGCACCGCCGTCCCCGCCCGGCAGGCAGACGCCCTTACAACAACGGCAGCAGCCCCCGCCGCCGCAGCCACAATAACCGCCGTCCCCGCCGGGACGATGAGGCCAAAGCGGGCTGAGCCCTGAAAGGAGAGACCTTATGATGAAATTAGGCATTCTCGGCGCAGGCATGATCGTCCGGGAGTTCCTGCCCTGGCTCACCGGGCCGGAAAGTCCCTTCAAGGTCGAGGCCCTTTGCAGCACGGAGCGGAGCGCCGGTGCAGCACAGGCCCTCTGCGACCAGTACGGTGTGCCGCGCCACACCACCAGCTACGACGAACTGCTGAGCTGGGTGGACGTTGTGTATATCGCCGTACCGAATATCCTGCACGTAAAATATACCCGTGCCGCTCTGGAAGCGGGCCGCCACGTCATCGTCGAAAAGCCGATGGCCCCCACGGCGGCGCTGGCCGAAGAGTTGGCCGAGCTGGCCCGGAGCAAAAAGCTCTTCCTCTTCGAGGCTGTCACCACGCAGTATCAGGACAACTACGCCAAGATCCGTGAAGTGCTGCCCAAGGTAGGCGCCGTCACGATGGTGCAGTGTAATTTCAGCCAGTATTCCAGCCGGTATCATGATTTCTGCGCCGGCAAGGTCTGGCCGTCCTTTGACCCGGCCTGCGCCGGCGGTGCGTTGATGGACCTGGGCGTCTACAATGTCAGCTATGTGGTGGGCCTCTTCGGCTCGCCCAACAAGGTCCACTATGCGGCCAACATCACCCGGGGCATCGACACCAGCGGCGTGCTGACGATGGAGTATCGCAGCTTCAAGGCCGTGAGCATCAATGCCAAGGACAGCAGTTCCCCGGCCCGGTACATCATTCAGGGTACCAAGGGGTATCTGCTCCAGAAATCCACCGCCAACTTCTGTGGCGGCGTTACCTTCCACCCCTATAAGGGCAAGGAAGAACACTTCAACCTCAGCGCAGGCCGTCCCCGGCAGGCGGCGGAGTTCCACGCCTTTGCCCGCGCCATCGAGAGCGAGGATATGGAGCTTTGCAGCCGGATGCTGGACACCTCGGTGGCCGTCAGCCGTGTGCTGGAAACGGCCCGCCGCGATGCGGGCATCCGCTTCACTACTGATTTATAATGCTATCCCCGGGAGTTCCCTGACAAAACATCCCGTATATTTCGGACCGTATTCTACAAAAGACCCCGTGTATTTCACGGGCAGGTTTGCGCCGTATCCGACAATTCAGGGCGGAACGGCAGCAAGGAGGAAAACTGAATTATGAAAAAGAATGACATTCGCACCCTCACCCGACTGGCACTGCTGGTCGCCATTGAGCTGGTCATGAAGGCCGTCGGCCTGGGCAGTGTCCCTGTAGGCCCGCTTTACATGAGCTTTTTGACCCTGCCGATCGCCGTGGGTGCCATCACCATGGGTCCCGCCGCAGGCGCTATCCTCGGCGGCGTGTTCGGCGCCGTGAGCTTCTATGACGCCGTCACCGGCGCTTCCGCCATGACCGGCGCGCTGTTCCAGGTCAGCCCCGTCAACACCTTCATCCTCTGTGTGGGTATGCGTGTGCTGATGGGCGTGTGCGTCGGCCTTATCTTCAACGCTGTCAAGAATTTCGATAAGCCCGGTACCTGGAGCTACCTTGTCAGCGCCATGTGCGCCCCGGCCCTCAACACCCTGTTCTTCATGGGCTACATCGTGCTGGCCTTCTACGGCTGCGATTACGTCCAGAACCTCGTGTCCGCCAAGGGCGCAGCCAACCCACTGATGTTCGTCGTCCTGCTGGTCGGCGTGCAGGGCGTGGCCGAGTTCCTTGTGTCCGGCATCCTGGGCGGCATCGTCGCCCGCGCTGTCCACAAGTTTTTGAAGTAACAGGCGGTGTCGGTCAGGGACATCCGCTGATATAAAGTTTACAAGCCCCTCCCCCGGCAAAAATGCTGAGGGAGGGGCTTTTGTGTTGATTTTAGCCTACCGGTGCGGTATACTTATCATACTTTATTCAAAAGAAGGAGGCGGCGGAAAATGCCCATCAGCCCCAGCAGACCCCTGAATTTAGCAAAGCCGGAGTCCATCGACATCCGGCAGGCCGCGCGGTATTTCGGTGCGCGGGGCGAGGCTGACAGCGCTACCCTCACCCTTCTGGAAAAGTGCGCTGCGCCCCTTCTCGCCGCCGCCACGCCCCGGGCCGTCTGGCTCGAGGCCGACGTGGAGAGCCTCACGCAGGCCGGTATTTTGAAGGGGGAGGACATCTTCCGGCATCTGGAAGGGTGCAGCGAGGCCGTGCTTCTGGCCGTAACGGTCGGCCCCGGCGTGGACGGACAGATACGCCGGGCCGGTGTGGGCGACATCGCCGCCGGTGTGGCGTCGGACGCCATCGGCTCTGTGCTGGCCGAACAGGCTGCGGACGCCGCCGAGGCCGAGCTGCGGCAGTGGGCCGCAGAGCAGGACAAGTACCTCACGGGCCGTTTCTCGCCGGGCTACGGCGACTGGCCCATCGGGGTGCAGCCGCTGGTGGCGGCGGCACTGGACACTGCCCGCCGGGCCGGGCTCTGCGTGACCGAAAATGACCTGATGACGCCCCGCAAGAGCGTGACCGCTCTGCTGGGCCTGAGCGACCATCCGGTGAAAGGACGTCTTGCCGGGTGCGGACACTGCGTGCTGAACACGCGGTGCGAATATAGAAAGAGGGGCAAGACCTGTGCAAGCGAATGAACTGTTTACCCAGCAGAATACCATCCTCCTCGACGGCGGCATGGGTACCATGCTGCAGGCGGCGGGCCTGAAGCTCGGCGCACGGCCTGAGGAACTGAACATCACCGACCCACAGCTCATCGAGAGCATCCACAGCCGGTACGCCGCCGCAGGCAGCCGCATCATCAATGCCAACACCTTCGGCGCGTCGGCCCATAAGCTGGCGGGCAGCGAATACACGCTGGAAGAGATCATTGCGGCGGGCATCGCCAACTGCAAGCGGGCCTGCGCCCCCTACGGCGCACTGGCCGCGCTGGACGTCGGCCCGCTGGGCGAACTGCTGGAGCCCAACGGCACGCTGGCTTTTGAAGACGCCGTGGCCGAGTATGGCCGCATCGTCCGGGCGGGTGTCGCCGCCGGGGCCGATCTCGTCTTCTTTGAGACCTTCACCGACCTGTACGAGCTGAAAGCCGCCCTGCTGGCCGCGAAAGAGAACTGTGACCTGCCCATCCTCGCCAGCATGAGCTTTGAGGCAGGCGGGCGCACCTTCACCGGCTGCACCGTCGAGAGCTTCGCCGTCACGGCCCGGGGCCTCGGTGCCAACGCCGTGGGCATCAACTGCTCCCTCGGCCCGAAAGAAATTTTCCCCATGGCGAAGCGGCTGGCCGAGGCCCTGCCCGGCGATTTCCCGGTCTTTGTCAAGCCGAATGCGGGCCTGCCCCGCGCCGACGGCAGCGGCTACGACATCACGCCCCAGCTCTTTGCCATGGAGATGAAGCCCTACCGCGATTTGAAGCTCTTTGCGGCGGGTGGCTGCTGCGGCACCACCCCCGATTTCATCAAGCTGCTGAACGGCGTCTTCGCCGACTGCAAGCCGGGCCGCCCCGCCCACGCCATGCCCTCGGTGCTTTGCTCGCCGATGGACTTCGTCACCGTGGACGGCATCACCGTGGTGGGCGAGCGCATCAACCCCACCGGCAAAAAGCGGTTCCAGCAGGCATTGCGCGAGGGCGACATGAACTACATCCTCGAGCAGGCCGTCAGCCAGTCCGAGGCCGGAGCGCAGGTGCTGGACGTCAACGTGGGCGCGCCCGGCGTGGACGAGCCCGCCGTCATGGAGCAGGTGGTGAAGGCTCTGCAGAGCGTCGTCAGCCTGCCCTTGCAGCTGGATTCCTCCCACGCAGACGCCCTCGAGCGGGGTCTGCGGGTCTACAACGGCAAGCCCATCGTCAACTCGGTGAACGGCGAGACCGAAGTGCTGGAGCGTGTCCTGCCCCTCTGCAAAAAGTACGGCGCGGCCGTCGTCGGCCTTGCCATCGACGAGCGGGGCATCCAGCCCAGCGCCGACGCCCGGTTTGAGATCGCAAAGCGGGTGGTGGACGCGGCGCTGGCCCACGGCATCCCCCGGGAAGATATTTATATCGACTGCCTGACCCTCACCGCCAGCGCCCAGCAGCAGGACGTTCTGGCCACCGTGGAGGCGCTGGCCCGCTGCAAGACGGAGCTGGGCGTCCGCACCATCCTCGGTGTGTCCAACATCAGCTTCGGCCTGCCCTGCCGCCCCTACCTGAACACCACCTTCCTCACCATGGCCATGTACGCGGGCCTCGACCTCGCCATCATGAATCCTTCCAGCGAAGAGATGATGGCGGCGGTCTACTCTTACAACGTCCTCACCAACCGTGATAAGCAGAGCATGGCCTACATCGCCCGCTATGCCGATAAAGTCCCTGCCAGCGCCGCGTTGAAGCAGGCCCGGACGGCCCAGGCGTCTCAGACGTCAAACACCCCGGCGGAGGCGGATGCAGCTCACAGCGGCCCTTTTGCCGCGCTGATGCAGGCGGTGGAAAAGGGCCTCAAGGGTGAAGCCGCCGCCCGCACCCACACCCTGCTGGACGAAAACGAGCCTCTGACGCTGGTGGACGAGGCCCTCATCCCGGCGCTGGATGTCGTGGGTGAAAAGTACGAAAAGGGCAAGCTCTTCCTGCCCCAGCTGTTACAGGCCGCCAGCGCCGCACAGGCCGCCTTTGAAGAGATAAAGACTGCCATCGCCAAGCGGGGCGGGGCCGGGGCCAGCAAGGGCCGCATCGTCCTCGCGACCGTCAAGGGCGATGTCCACGACATCGGCAAGAACATCGTCCGCGTCATCCTCGAGAACTACGGCTTCGAGGTCATCGACCTTGGCCGCGATGTGCCGGTGGAGACGGTGGTGGACACTGTCCGGGAGAAGGATGTCCACCTCGTGGGGCTCTCGGCCTTGATGACCACCACCCTCAAGAGCATGGAGGAGACCATCGCGTCCCTCCATGCGGCAAAGCTCGACTGCAAGGTGATGGTGGGCGGCGCTGTCCTGACGCCAGAGTACGCCGAGAAAATCGGCGCGGACTGGTACGCCAAGGATGCCAAGCAGAGTGCCGATATTGCCAAGAAATTCTTCGGCGAGTCATAAAAACAGAGCAAGAGCCGGTGCGTCCGCACCGGCTCTTTTGACGTTTACTGCTCGTATTGGCTATGATCCACCAGCGCCATGATGCTCTCCGGCAGGGCGGAGAGGCAGGCCGGGGCGTCGGGTTCGGCCACGGAGAGGGTCGTCTTGCTCACTTTCCACCACAGACGAGTGGTGCCGTCCGGCAGCTGGAAGATGAGGTTCCAGTCGAAAGGGTTCTCGCTGGCCGAGAGAAGCTTCACCGGCAGGGCGTTCTCTGCGCCCGGGGCGCAGGGGGCGAAGTCGTGGGCGCGGATGCCTACGGCGGTGCAGCCCTCCGGCACCTCAGCGGCGAGGTGCAGCAGACTCTCACAGCCTGCGAGGCGGACGCTGTGGGCGTCCACCCGGGTGCAGGGCAGGATGTTCTTGCAGCCGGTCAGCCGGGCCGCAGCGGTGCTGCGGGGGTCGGCAAAGACCTCTTTCGTGGTGCCGGTGCGGAGCACCTGACCGCTGTCCATGACGATCATGTCCCGGCACAGGCGGTAAGCTTCGTCCCGGTTGTGGGTGACAAGCAGGGCTGTGCCGTCGAAACCCGCCAGCAGGCTGCCCACTTCGCCCTCCACCTCCTCGCGGAGGTAGCTGTCCAGTGCGCTGAACGGCTCATCCAGCATCAAAATCTTCGGCTTGCCCACCAGAATACGGGCCAGCGCGGTGCGCTGCTGCTGTCCGCCGGAAAGCTCTGCCGGGCGGCGGCTGGCCAGTTCTTCCAGCCGCAAGGCCCGCAGCATCCCGGCGCAGCGGGCCTTGCGGGCGGCTTTGTCCCTTTCGGCTTTCAGGCCGCAGAGGATGTTCTGCTCCACGGTCATATTCGGGAAGAGGGCGTAGTTCTGGAAAAGCAGGCCCACGCCCCGCTGCTGGGGCGGCAGGTCGATGTGCTGCTCGCTGTCGAACAGCACCCGCCCGTCCAGCACGATGCGGCCCTTGTCGGGCTTCACGATGCCCGCGATGCAGCGCAGTGTCATGCTTTTGCCGCAGCCGGACGCGCCCAGAATGGCCGTGGCAGTGTTCCCGGCGGTGAAGTCGGAGCGGAGGGTGAAGCCATTCAGCTTTTTCTCGATATGTACTTCCAGGCTCATGCGCGGCCACCTGCTTTCTGCTTTTTCTCCAAGAGGTTCACAGCCAGCAGCACCACAGCAGAGATGACGATGTCCACCAGCACCCACCGCATGGCATCGGCCTCATCGTTGGTGCGCCAGAGCTGGTACACCGTGGTGGCGATGGTGGCCGTCTTGCCCGGGGTGTAGCCCGCTATCATGCTGGTAGCACCGTACTCGCCCAAGGCCCGGGCAAAGGCCAGCACCGTACCGGCCAGAATGCCCTGTCGGCAGCAGGGCATCCGCACCCGCCAGAATATCCACGCATTGGACTGTCCCAGTGTCTGGGCCGACCAGGCCAGCGTCTCGTCAAAGCTCTCGAAGGCGCCCCGGGCGGTGCGGTACATCAGCGGGAAGGCCACCACGATGGACGCAAAGATGGCGCTGTACCAGTTCATGACCAGCTTGACGCCGAAATGCTCCATGAAGAAGATGCCCAGCGGCCGCTTTGCGCCGAAGAGCAGCAGCAGAAAATAGCCCACCACCGTGGGCGGCAGCACCATGGGCAGGGTGAGCACCACGTCCAGCACGCCCTTGACGGTGCGGGGCAGCTTTGCGATATAATAGGCGGCAAAAATGCCGAGGAAGAACACCGCTGCGCAGCTGATGAGCGCGATGCGCAGGCTGTTCCAGAGGGGATACCAATCCATAAATGATACCTCACGTCTTGGTCACACAGCGGGGGCCGGCTGTCTATGCAAGAGCAGACTTTGCTCGTCCTATATAAACTCTACCGGTACGCCAGTGGCTCTCCCTTTGGGAGAGCTGTCGAACGAAGTGAGACTGAGAGGGCTTTTACATCGCCGTGAAGCCCACGCCCTCGAACACGGTGGCGGCACGGTCAGTCTGCAGATAGGCCAGGAACTCCCTGGCGGCCTCGGCGTTGGGGGCAGCCTTCAGCACAGCGGCGGGGTAGATGACCTGACCGCACATCTCGGCGGTGGCCTCGTCCACGGGGGGCAGACCGGCGCTGTAAGCGTCGGTGCAGTAGACGACACCGGCGTCCACACTGCCCTCGCTGATCTGGGTGGTGACTTCCTTGACGTTGGAGCCGTAGGTGATGACACCGGCAGCAGCCAGAGCCTCTTCGTCGAGGTCATAGTAGGCCAGGATCTTCTGGGTGTACTGGCCCACAGGCACATCGCTGTTGCCCATGCAGAACAGGATGTCCTGAGCCTTCAGGTGCTCGGCCAGAGCATCAAAGCTGTCGATGCCCTTGTCGCTGCCCTCGGGAACACAGAGGACGACCTTGTTTTCCAGCAGGTCCACACGGGTGGAGGGGTCCACGAAGTCCAGACCGTCGATGTTTACGTCGGCAGAAGAGGTGATGTCCAGCTGGTTCATCTGCTTCTGACCGGCAGAGATGAAGAGGTCACAGTCAGCGCCCTCCTGGATCTGGGTCTTGAGAGTGCCGGAGGAATCAAAGTTGAAGCGGAAGGTGACGCCCGGGTTCTCGGCAGAGTAGTCTTGAGCGATGGCGTTCAGGGTCTCGGTCAGTGAAGCAGCGGCGAAGACGATGAGCTCGACGCTCTCGCCAGCAGCCTCGGAAGCAGCTGCGGAAGAGGCAGTGCTGGAAGCAGCGCCGCCGCAGGCGGTCAGGGCAGCAGCGCCGACTGCGCCGACCACGGACAGAAAGCTGCGGCGGGAAATGAGATCGGATTTCATAGATCTGCTCCTTGCTTTTATAAAAAAATCCCTCATAATTTATGTCCACGCCCCAGCAAGCCGGAGCGGGACAGCAATTTACTTGCGGGCGCACTCGCCGTCCAGACCGGCGGCGATGCGGACGCCGTGCCCGAGGCTGGGCAGGATGTACTCGAGGTTCTCCTTCACGGCTTTCGGACTGCCCGGCAGGTTGACGATGAGCGTCTTGCCGCGCAATACACTGGCGGCGCGGCTCAGCATCCCGCGGGGGGTGATGGAAAGGCTGTGGTACCGCATGGCCTCGGCGATGCCGGGGGCATTGCGGTCGGCCACGGCATAGGTGGCCTCGGGGGTAATATCCCGGGGCGAGAAGCCGGTGCCGCCGGTGGTCAGGATAAGGTTCACCTGACGGCCATCGGCCAGACGGATGAGCTGTGCTTTCAGCGCCTTGGCCTCGTCGGGCAGGAGCATCGTCTCTTCCACCACATAGCCTGCGGCAGTGAGCATCTCCACGATGAGCGGGCCGCTCTTGTCCTCCCGCTCGCCCCGGCTGCCCTTGTCCGAAAGGGTGATGACCGCAGCGCGCAGCGGCGGATCTTCCAGCGGGGGCAGAAGGGTCACTTCGTCGCCGACACGAATTTCGCCGCCCTTCAGCACCCGGGCAAATACGCCCTCCCGGGGCATGATGCACTCGCCGGTCTGCTGCTTGATGACGCAGTCGTTGTGGCACTCCTTGCCGATCTGGGTCATCTCCAGCACCACGTCGCCGATAGCGAAGCGGCTGGTGACGGGCAGGCTGCGGAAGTCGAAGCCCTCGATGACGAGGTTTTCGCCAAAGGCACCATAGTCCACCCAGATCTTCTTACGGAACGCCTCGATTTTTTCGGCGCTGAGCAGGCTCACCTGCCGGTGCCAGTTTCCGCCGTGGGCGTCGTTCACGATGCCCCATTCAGGGGTCAGGACAGCACTTGGCACTTCGGTCTTGACGGTGCCGCGCTTGGGGCTGGTGCAGATCGCCAGAATTTTTCCCATAGTAATTTATCCTCCGATACGGTACATCCCGCGGGTGGCGGGTATGGAATTGTCTACGAAATGATGTTCCCGGGGTTTCGACCAGATGGTCTCCCGGATGGCCTGTAAAAGCTCCTCGTCGGCTGCGCCGCCGCGCAGCAGGGTGCGCAGGTCGCAGCCCGTCTCGCTGGCAAGGCAGGGGCGCAGAAAGCCCTGACTGGTCAGCCGCACCCGGTTGCAGGAAGCACAGAACTTGCCATGGACCGCCGCGATGAAGCCCACATCGCCCTTCCAACCCGGGACGGTGTAGTAGACGGCAGGCCCGTCGCCGAACCCGGCGCTCTGGGCGGCGGGCAGGGGCGAAAACTCCGGCCAGCGGCGGGCAAACCGCTCCCGCAGCTCCGGCCCCGAGATGCAGGGCATGGCCGCGCCGTAGCCGATGGGCATCATCTCGATGAACCGCACCTGTAACGGGCGGCTCTCGGCGAGGGCGGCCAGGTCTTCCAATTCACCCTCGTTCACGCCCACCTGCGGCACACAGTTCAGTTTGACAGGGATGCCGCTGTCCAGTGCGGCGCGGATGCCCTCCATGACGTGCTCGAACTCGTCCCGGGCCGTGATGCTTTGGAACACTTCGGGGCGCAGGGTGTCGAGGCTGATGTTCACGCTGTCAAGGCCGGCCACCAGCAGGGCGGGCAGCTGCTGCGCCAGCAGGATGCCGTTTGTGGTCATGGTGACTTTGCGGATGCCGGGGATGGATTTCAGGCCCGCTACCAGCTGGTCTACGCCCTTGCGCACCAGCGGCTCTCCGCCGGTGACGCGGACGGTATCGATGCCGCACCGGGCAAACAGGGCCGCCAGACGCAGGAACTCTTCGTAGGTGAGCATGGCTTCCCGTTCCAGCTTTTCCACGCCGTCGGGCATACAGTAGCGGCAGCGCAGGTTGCACAGATCGGTGACGGACAGGCGCAGATAGTGGATATTGCGCTGGGCAGAATCAAACATAGCCGCCCTCCGCCCGGATGTAGTGGCCGCTCTTGCCGCCAGTCTTCTCGACGAGATGGATCTCGCCCAGCTCCATGCCCTTATCGACGGCCTTACACATATCGTAGATGGTGAGCAGGGCGGTGGAAACGCCAGTCAGGGCCTCCATCTCCACGCCGGTGACGCCCGCCGTCTTGACGGTGCAGAGCGCCTCCACAGCCTGCCGCTCGGGCAGAAGCCTGAAGTCCACGCTCACTTTCGTCAGGGGCAGCGGATGACACAGCGGGATGAGCTCGCTGGTGCGCTTGGTGGCCATGATGCCGGCAATGCGGGCCACGCCCAGCACATCGCCTTTCTTCATGGTGCCGCTCTCCACAGCGGCGAATGCCTCGGCGTTCATGGTGATGATGCCGTGGGCGGTGGCCTCCCGGAAGGTGACGGTCTTCTCGCTCACATCCACCATCACGGCGTTGCCGGAGGCATCAAAGTGGGTCAGATTGGTTTCAGTTGTACTCATATTTTTACGCTATCCTTCGTACAACCTCTCAGTCGGGCTTACGCCCGCCAGCTCCCCTTGTAGGGGAGCCTCTGGCGAAGAGAGAAAGCTTTCCGGAATGCCAAGGCCTCTCCTCGATAGGAGAGGTGGCATCGCGTCAGCGATGACGGAGAGGTTTGATTTGTTTCAGAAATGCCCAAATCCGCAGTTGGGCCAGTGGCACTCGGCGCAGCCAAGGCACAGGCCGCCCTCGCCCAGACGGGCAATATCCTCGGCGGTGATGGCATCGTCGGCCAGCAGACGGGGCAGCAGCAGGTCAAAGATGGTGCGCTTGGCGTACATGACGCAGCCGGGCAGGCCACAGACCGGCACACCGTCCAGATAGCTCACGAGGAACATGGCACCCGGCAGCACCGGTGCGCCGTAGGTGACGATGTCCGCGCCGGTGTTCCTGATGGCCAGCGGGGTGCGGTCGTCGGGGTCCACGCTCATGCCGCCGGTGGTGAAGATGAGCTCACAGCCCGCCGCTTTCGCTTCGAGAATGGCGGCGGTGATGCCCGCCGGGTCGTCGTCGCAGACCTTGTGGAAGGTCATCTCGCAGCCGTATTCGGCCAGCTTGCCCACGAGGATGGGGGTAAACTTATCCTCGATGCGGCCCTTGAACACCTCGCTGCCGGTGGTGATGACGGCAAACTTCTTGGCCTGCATGGGCAGCACGTTCAGGATAGGCTCACTGCCTGCGGCAGCCTGCATGGCATCCATCTTCTCCTGTTCGATGACCAGCGGGATGATGCGGGTACCGGCCAGTTTCTGGCCCTTTTTCACGGGCAGGTCGCCGTGGATGGTGGCGATCATCATCTGGGGCGTGCGGTTCACGGCCAGCAGGGCTTCGCGGTTGATTTTCAGCAGGCCGTCGCAGTCGGCGATGAGCTCGATTTTTCCCTCTTTCGGCTCGGTGCCGTGGATGTTCTTGCCCGCAGCGGCCTTGTACAGCAGCGCGGCGGCTTCGTCCTCGTGGAGGATGCCGGGCTTTTTCTCCCAGACGTAGAGGTTTTCTTTGCCGATGGAGAGCAGCACGGGGATGTCCTCGGGCTGGATGATATGGCCCTTGCGGAAACGTGCGCCCTTGAACTCACCGGGAATGATCTGGGTAATGTCGTGGCAGAGCACCTGGCCTGCCGCGTCTTCGGTACGAATCAGTTTCATATCTGTATTCTCCTTACAGGCCCGGCATCTGGGCAACGAGCCAGTCGGCCAGAGCCTGCGCATCTTCCAATCCAAAATCTGCCCCCGGAATGTCTCCCACCACCGCCAGCGGCTGGAAAGACACCGGTGTGTCCGAAATTTCTTTGCGGACAACTTCGATTTTCGGCCAGCCGCTGTCTTTGAAGCCTTCCAGCAGCACCAGATCATAGCCGTGGCGCTCGAAGAGCGCCAGCAAGTCCTGCTCCGTCAGGCGGAACATCTCGGTCAGCAGATAGCGCTGGCCGGAGTAGACTGCCACCCCCTCGGCCCCCGCTTCCCGCAGGCGGTAGCTGTCGGTGCCGGGGACATCGGGAGTGAAATCATGGCCGTCGTGCTTGATAATGCCCACTTTCAGCCCCCGGCTGCGCAGGGCAGGCAGAAGCTTTTCCAGCAGCGTCGTCTTGCCGCTGTTGTGCAGGCCGCTGACGGCCAGCACCGCCGGGCGCTTGAGTTCGATCTCCTGGGCCAGAGCCTCTTTCTGTTCACTGTACAAAACTGAGCACCTCCACTCCTTCGCCCGGAGTCACCGGGCCGCTGCCCGCAGGCAGTTCAACGAGACAGTTGCAGCCGATCATGGCGGAAAGGCTGCCGGACGAGTGGGCTTCGGCGTTGCCCTCGCCGGGGATGGTCACGCTGCCGCCCATGGCCTTGGCCCGCAGATAGCGGTTCCCCTTGCTGGACTTCGAGAAGCCCGTGGTCAGGGTGCGGGTGGTGCGGGGAAGAAGGCAGCTTTCCTCACAGCGCCCCGCCGCCCGCAAAAGAGCCGGGACGGCGTATTGTTCCAGCGTGGCGGCGGCAGCAAAGGGATTGCCGGACAGGCAGAACACCAGCTTGCCGTCAATTTTCCCGGCCAGCATGGGGCTTCCGGGCTTCTGGGCCACGCCTGCAAGGAGGATGTCTGCATTCAGCTGTTCCAGCACAGCGGGCAGATAGTCTTTCTGCCCCACCGAGACGCCGCCGCTGGTGATGACGGCATCGCACTCCGCCAGCAGTTCCCGCATCTCGCGGGCGATCTCCTCCGGGTCGTCGGAGCAGTGCCGACGTTTTACCGCAAAGCCCAGCTGCCGCAGGCGGGCGGCGTTCTGGACGCCGTTGGCGTCGTAAATTTTGCCGGGCGTCCAAGCCTCGCCCGGAGCTAAAAGCTCGCTTCCTGTGGCCAGAACGCCCACGGTCAGCGTCTTGTAAACGGGGACTTCAGCGTATCCCTGCCCGGCCAGCACGCCGAGATGGGCGGGGGAGAGTACCGTACCGGCTTCGGCGATGACAGCACCGGCGGCGATGTCCCCGCCCCGGAATACCACGTTCTGCTGCGGCTTCATGGCGGCATAAAGCTGTACCATCTCCTCGCCGCTGTCGGTCAGCTCCTGCATCAGCACACAGTCTGCGCCCTCGGGCAGGGGTGCGCCGGTCATGATGCGGGCTGCACAGCCCACAGGCAGAGGCGAAGCGGGGGCATCTCCGGCGTAGAGCTTCATGGTCACGGGCAGGGTGACGGGCGTTTCGCGGCTGGCACCGGTGGCGTCGGCGCTGTGCAGGGCGTAGCCGTCGAAGGGGCTGCGGTCAAAGGGCGGCTGGTCCATCCGGGCCGAAAGCGTCCCGGCGGCAATGCGGCCGTCCGCTTCGTCCAGCAGGACAAGCTCCGTCTCCGGCCTCGGCAGAGCCGCAGCGGTATCCAGCACGCGGCGCAGCGCCTCAGAGGGCGCACAGAAAGGCTGTTTCATAAAAAAATCCTCCAAATGCCCGGCCGCACCCGGCCTGCTATGGCTCAGGCGGGGCGCAGCGGGGATTCATATAAAAAGGCAGGTTAAAAAAGAAGCGGAGACGTCTTGATGAAAAATCAAAACGCCTCCGCAAAATATCCGCACATTCCGGCAAAGGGCAGCTTGCAGACTGTCCTGCCGATGGCGGCTCTCCGCTCCCTGCCGCCCTTGCAGTGGCGGCAGAGCACGGAAAACCCTGTGTGGATGGGAGGAGTTCTTTTTTTCAAATTGCAGCGTTTCTTCTGCGGGAAGGCGGCGGGGTTTCCCTCTCCACCCTTGAATGCCGGCTTATATAGCCCTTAGCATTGCGGCGCGGTGTCATGCCCGACGGTTTAGACACCTTTGCTCAAAGAAGCTCATATACCCTATTTGATTGTGTGGGATGCTTTAGTCGGTCCACTCGTCCACGTCGCTGATGGCTTTTGCGTAGCGGCGGGTGAGGTGCTGGGTGGAGAAGAGGAACCGCTCGTTCTGGTTGTTGGTCAGCTCCTCGATGTCGGCGTACTCCGGCTTGCCCTGCATGGACTGCCACGTCTGCTCGATGGCTTCCTGTGTCAGATCGTAGGGCGAGCGGCGGAAGTACCGCAGCGGGGTGGCGCTGGGGTAGACGCGGGCGTTGAACCGCACCATCTCGGCCACCATGGCGCAGAGGTCCTTGTCCTCGATGAGCTGCGCGATCATGGCGTAGTTGTCGCTCATGTTGGCGCTGGAGTAGTAATAGGCATCCTTTGCGCCGGCGCGGGACACGATGTCTGCGCACTGAGGGTCTTCCGGCATCTGGGCCAGAAGCTCATCGGCGTTTTCCACCTCACTCACCAGCAGGGCGTGGGATGTGACCAGCGCCGCCGCCGAGCGGGAGCGGATGTAACCCGCCAACTCCTGTGCCGGGGTCAGCTTGGGCAGCTCCGGCGCGGTGACGGTGGGCTGGTCGGCGTAGGGGTCGCCCTCTGCCTCCGGCGCAGCGGCCAGAAAATCCAGCAGCTGGGTTTTTTCGGCGGCGTCCGGTGCAGCCGTCTCTTCGGGAGCGGGCTGTGCCTCGGCCTGCTTTGCGGCCAGAGCATCCGTCTCCTTCTGCACAGCGGCAATGACGTCCTCGCCGAGCTTTGCAGCGCTGCCGTCGAACATACTGCCCGTTTCCTTCAGGCGGCGGGCAGTCTCGCTGGCCGCGTCGATGTCAAAGACCTCGGCCTTCGGCTTCTTTTTCGCGGCCATCTCTGCCTTTTGCAGGTCGAGGATGACCTGCTCAGGGTCGGAGGCGGCGTCCACCGTGGTGGTATAACCGGGTTTGCGTCTGCCAAACAGCATGATAGTTCCTCTCGTTTCTGTGAAGTTGTTTTTGTAAGCAGAGTGCATCGAACGGCGAGGATTTTTGCCCGCAGACAAGGCGATTTTCCGCAGCAATCCTGACGGATTGCAAGGGAAAGCAACGCCGTATGCGGGCAAAAAGACCGTTCGGGCGGTGTGCAATGCTTATGAAAACGGCTTCTTGATTACTGGGCTGCGGCCTCGCTGGCAGCAGTCTCCTCGGCGGGAGTCTGGGCGTAGATGCCGCGTGCTTCCAGATCGTCGGCCATATCGCCGAGGTCGAACTTCTCCAGCGTCTCGCGGGTAGGCACACCGGTGGTCTTGTCCCAGCCGAAGATGTCATAGAACAGGTCTTTTGCCTTCTCCATGTCGGCGCGGTCCAGCTTGGTGGTGCCTTCCTCGAATGCCTTGAAGTCGGGTTCCTTGTCGAAGACCCAGTCGCAGATGGCGTCGTGCTCCTGACGGAGGTTTGCGCTGCCGCAGTTCTTCTGGAAGCTGATGGCGGTCATGGCGCGCAGCATCTGGGTGATGCGCTCGCCTGCCTCCTGCAGACCGGCCTGGGTGTAGGTCTCGCCGGTGACGGCGGTCATGAAATCTGCCTGCAGGTCCAGATCGCCGTGGTAGGCCCGCTCCTTGGAGGGAGACTGGGTCATGGGCCACATCCAGTTGCAGAGGGTGGCAGAGTCGTGGAAGTTCTTATCGTTGACGCAGTAGGCGGCCAGCTTTGCCTTGTTCTCGTTGATGGGGGTGTAGGCCTTGGCCTTGTCGTAGCAGCCCTCGCCGAAGAAGTCCTCCATGACCTTTTTGGTCACCTCGTAGGGTGCGCCGGAGCCGGTCTCGCAGACGATCTCGTGGATCATGCAGTCTCTATTATACACCAGATTGTACAGCATGCCAACCTGCCATGCCTCTGCGGGGCCGTGGTGGTTGGGGAAGCCGTTGTACATCAGGTTGGAGTTGGTGGCACCGTCGGTGCGGTCCAGCCAGCTCTTGGGCAGGCCGAACTTTTCCATCATGGCCAGCGTACCCTTTGCGATGACGGACAGGTCGCCCTCGCCGTAAGCCATGCGGCGGATGAGCTCCACCTCCCAGCGGGGGTCACCGGCCTTTTCCCATGCCCAGGGCAGGGAGTCGTACTCGGCCTCGCTGATGTACTTGGTGGCCTCCTCACGGGGCATCCGCAGGATCCACTGCAGGTCACGGTTCAGGTTGCCGTAGTTGTCCCACAGGCCCATGTCATCGACGGCATGAGACCATGCCAGGTTGATGACCATGGTGCCGTCGCCCTCGTACTTGAAGTCGTGGACGCCGTCCGGGTAGACGCGGGTGCCGTACAGCACGGGCATACAGGTGTTGGAGTTGTGGGTGGGCAGGTCGTAATCGGCCAGCGGGTCTACATCATACTCGGTGTAGCAGCGGATGGGGCAGGAGGAGCAGCCGCCGTTCTTCACGGTGTACTCCGCAGCCGGTGCGCCGAAGTCGAAGTAGCCCTTGAAGCAGCGCAGGGCCACCTTGTTGATGTCGTTGTAGGGCTGCTCGCCGGTATCCACGGGGCCGCCGGGAGCCTTTTTCCACATACGACCCGGTGCGCCGGACCAGCGGTTCTTGCCGGAGGTGGCGCTGTACTCGGCCCAGCTCTGGGGCTGTGCGGGGACGTTGTGGTTGTTGTTGCCGCCGATGAGGTTGCCCATCATGTAGTTGGACAGCTCCAGCACCTTCTTGGGGTCGGCGACCTTGACGCTGCCGGTGCCGCGGATGGCCAGGCCCTTCAGCTTCTTGTTGCCCATGGCAGCGCCCAGACCGGCGCCGCCAGAGTTGCCAAAGCTGGTGTTCAGGGTGGAGTAGTCCACCAGATTCTCACCGGCAGGGCCGATGGAAGCGGTCTCGAACTCACGGCCGTTCTGCTCCACCATCCACTTGTTGGCCGCGAACGTACCCTTGCCCCAGATGTCAGAAGCATCCTCGAGGGAGACGTTGTCGTCCTCGATGCGCAGGTAGACGGGCTTTTCGGAGATGCCGGTGATGACGATGCCGTCCCAGCCCGCATACTTCAGCATGGGGCCGATGTGGCCGCCCATGTGGGCGTCGATGATGGAGTTGCCCTTGGACCAGGTGGAGCGGAAGGTGACGTTCATGCGGCCGGAGCAGGGTACGCCGGCACCGGTCAGGGGGCCGACGCCGAAGATGACCTGTGCCTTCTCGTCGTAGGGGTCGAGGTCCATGGGAGCTTCCTCATACATGATGCGGTAGGCCATGCCCATACCGCCGATATACTTATGGTACTTTGCGTCATCCTGCGTGGTGATCTCGCCGGTGGTCAGGTCAACGCGCAGGATCTTGCCTGCCCAGCCATAATATTCAGCCATTGTTGTTCCTCCTTACAGGTCCATGTAGGCAGCCTGTGCTGCGCTGGTGACGGCATCCCAGTCCACGATGGACAGAGCGCCGGACGGGCAGCCTGCCACGCAGGCACCGCAGGCGATGCACTTGGACGACTTGCCGGTCTCGGGGTTGACGGTGGGCATATGCCAGGGGCAGGCCTCGTGGCAGGCGCCGCAGCCGATGCACTTGTCGGTGTCCACCACACGGATGCCCTGCTCGTTGGTCGTAATGGCCTTCTGGGGGCAGGCGTTGCCGCAGGCGGGGTCTTCGCACTGGCGGCAGGTATCCGGGAAGTAGACAAAGCAGTTGTCGTTGCCGGACAGCAGGCCGTTGCCGGCACCGTCCAGATTCAGACGGCGCTGGATCTTCACGCGGCTGATGTAAGAGGAGCACACGCCGTCGTTGGTCAGCGTGCAGTTGATCTCGCAGCGCTGGCAGCCGGTACACAGGTCGGCGTTGACCACCAGCAGGCCCTGGGGCAGCGCCCAGGTAGCCACTGCGCCGCTGTCCACCTGCTTCTGCGAGCAGCCGAAGAGGGACAGCATGGATGCGGAGAGGGTGAGCCCTGCAAGGCTCTTGCCCGAGATCTTCATAAATTGACGGCGGGTCATGTCAGCCGTCAGAAAATCAGTTTTTGCCATAGGTTCCATTCCTCCGTTGAGGTCACTCTGCGCGGAGCACCTCAGTTACATAGAAATACGAGTTGTTGACGATGTTGGTGACGGCGGCCGAGGTGATGGTCGCGCCGGAAAGGGCGTCCACCTCGGTGAGGTCTGCGCTGACAGCGCCGGCACTGGTCTGCCCGGTGGTCAGTTCAGCCTGTGCCAGCTGATAAGCGGCCTGCTTTTCTGCGGACCAGTCCGCATAGGGCAGAACCTGCTCCTCACCGTCCTGCGCACTCTTGCTCAGACCGGCGGCGTAGAGCTTGCGGCGTGCCACAGCCTCGGCGCTGGAATCCAGCGGCGGGGCCAGCTCATCAGCCAGAGGCTCGCCGTTCAGTGCCGAGAGGGTCAGACCTGCTGCGTACATCCTGCGGGTAGCCTCGGCCTCGGGAGAGGTATCGGACACATTCCACTGCGCGGGGTCAAAATCCTCCGCAGCAGCGGGCTGCTCCTCCGCCGCACCGGCAGCGGCATAGGCGATACCGGTAAGGGGATCGGTCACAGTATAGCTTTTGCCTGCCAGCGTAAAGGGAGCTGCGCCCTGATACTGGGACGTGAACTCCGGGTCGACACACTGGCCGCCGAGGCTGTCCGTCTCTGCCTGCGAGAGGATCTCGACAGCGGAAACATTGCCCTCGGCGTCAAGGGTCACGGCAGCCTGCACATCGCTCTGGAAGCCCTTCTGAGAGCCCTCCACGCGATAGCTGCCGTCGTCGAGCTGGTACACTGCGCTGATGCCGTAGGCGGCTGCATCCGCTTCCGACACCGGCAGCAGGGTACCTGCAACCGTGGTGCGCGCGTTTTGCATGGCGATCAGGCCGATCGCCATAGCAACAGTGGCAGCACCCATGGCTGCGTAGCCCGGAAGCCGCTTGCGCCACAGCGGAACGGGCGCAAACGGGTTGGTTGCCTGCTTCATGTTATCACCTGCCTGTTTTTGGTCGTTCGGGAAAACTCCCAAACACGAAAACGACCGCTCTGCCTGCTGCAACAAGCGGAGCGGTCTCTTCGTTAATATATTATCACATAGGCGAAAAGTAAGTCAACGCGAACCGATGTCACCCCGCACTTTTTGACGATGTTAGCGGATGTTTCCGGCCGCAGAGCAGCTGTAAGCCGTATTCTGCGGCCAGCTCCAGCGACTGGACGGTGGGCATGGTCTTGCTGACCAGTGCCGGAACACCAGCCCGGATGGCTTTGCGCACCATATCCATCGGTACGCGGCCGCTGGTGTAGAGCACGCATTCGCTGAGGGAGACACCGGCCAGAAGCACGCTGCCCACGGCTTTGTCCAGCGCATTGTGGCGTCCGATGTCCTCGCAGGCGCAGAGGATGCGGCCCTCGTGCAGCACAAAGCAGCTGTGGACCGCATGGGTGGCCTGATAAAGCGGAAGGCCCACGTTCATGGCGGCGGCGAGGGCGTCCACCCACTCCGGCTGCACGTCCAGATGCGGCACCGCGCGCAGCGGCTGCACTTCCACCGGACTGCCCAGCGCGACATTGTCGGTGCAGCAGCTGGAAACTTCCTGTGCCGCTGCGCGGCGGGCCGTCAGCGGGTGGTTCAGGTAGATATTGATTTTCAAGCCTTCCGCGCAGACGGAAATTTGTTCCACTTCCTCTGCGGAGGCGATCCATCCTTCGGTCAGCAGCCGCCCCAGCGCCAGCTGCGGCAGAAGCTGGGGTGTGCATACCACCCGGAAGGCCGACTGTTCATTTACATAGATAACTGCGGCGTGTTCTGTTGGAATGGCCGCTTCCGTGCCGTCCGGCATCCGTACGGTTTCAAAGGCGGCTGCTGCGCCGAAGAGGTCGTTTATCTGCATGGGGGTCCTTTCTCTGCCCATTGGGGCAGGGGGTCCTGTTTGATGAGCGGACTTGGCGTTTCGCAAAGCCCTGCCTTTGAACGGAAAAAGTCAAGTCCTCTTATCCGCTGCGCACCGCCTGACGGGTTGCGTTTACTGATTTTTCTGCAGCCCCTTGGCAGGGCTTTGAAAAATCAGAACGCGGCCCCAACAGCTCCTCCCTGTTTCAGCCGCAGGCTGCGGTCGTCGCTGTTGCTGTTCAAGTCCTCTTATCCGCTGATAGAAAGTTTCCAAAAGGACTACGGGTAAAAGAAAAACGACAGCCTTTTTGAAAGCTGTCGTTCAAGAGTGCGGATAAGAGGACTTGAACCTCCACCGAGTTGCCCCGATTAGAACCTGAATCTAACGCGTCTGCCAATTCCGCCATATCCGCATATTCTGTTTTGTTCGCTGCCGTTCGGCTCGGAACGATGTTTATTATACCACAGGTGCAAAGAAAGTCAAGCGTTTTCTGCAAAAATAGTACGACAAATTTTTTTGCGAAAATTGTTGCATTCCGTATAGGCCGAATGGGGCGAAAAATCCGGCGGAGTATGATACAATAAATATTACCCCTGCGGGGCAGCGGCCCGGCGGGACTATTTACGGAAGAGGGAAACTGCGAATGTTCAACATCATTATCTTTCTCATCGGTGCAGGCATCATGTTCTACATGGCATGGCGGAGCTGGTCGAGACGCCGCAAGCTCATGACCAGGGGCGAAAAGGTCGAGGCCGCTGTGGCAGGCACCGTCCAGAGCCGGGACGGCGAAGCCTATCTGTTGGAGTTCACCACTGCTGGCGGCACCCACCGCCTCCATTACCCCAAGTCTGCCAAGGGCAGAGAGCTTGCACAGGGAGCTGTCGTCACCCTTTATTATAACCCCGACGACCCCGCCGAGATGTACGTCGAGGGCGACAAGTCCGTCCTGGGTGCAGAGGTGCTGTATGTGGTGCTGGGCATCGTGCTGCTGGTGCTGATGGCCGGCATCGTCCGCTGAGAGGGGGAGAAGAAAATGAAACTCGAACATTTTGGCATGGCAGAACCCGGTGACTGCCGGGTGGTCTTTTCCGCCGCAGCAGAAGAGCTGGAAGCGGCGGTGCAGGCCGAAAAGACGGTCCCGGACGCTCCGCAGGACGAGGACGACCTGCTGACGGCGGCGGTCAACCGGGCGATCCTGGAGGGCTTCTCGCCCCTGTTCGCCCAGCTGATGAAAGAAAACGATCTGCAGCCCGTCACCGACCCGGATTTTGAACTTCTGGCGGTCAACCGGGCCGAGGGCTTCCGGGCGGGGGCGCAGTTCTTCTGCCTGCCGCCGCTGGAACTGGGAGAGTACACCGGCTTTACCCAGCCCGTCCAGCCCCGGCCCATCCGGGAACTGACCATCGAGCTTGAAATAAACCGCCGCCACGGCGACGAAGACCGCGCCGCCGACGCCGAGGGCAAGCGCGCCCTCCGCGCCAAGGTGACGCAGGACATCTACGCCCAGCGCTGCCAGCAGGCCCGCGCCGTGGCCGAACAGGCCCTCATCGCCCAGCTGGGTACACACGTCACCGGCCCGCTGCCCAAGCAGCTGGTGGCCGGAAACTACTTTGCCGAGCAGCGCCAGTTCAATCTGCGGATGCAGGCCAACGGCGTCAATTTCGACCAGTACTTGAAGGTGCAGGGCCAGACGGTGGAAGAATTCCGAGCCTGGCTCCACGCCGAGGCCGAGCGCAAACTGCGCAGCCGGATGGGTCTGCTGCTGGTGGCGCAGAAAGAAGAACTCTGGCCGACGGAAGCCGAGGTGGATGACGAGCTTGCCCACTGGGACGCAAAGCGGGACGGGGAGCACACCTTCGCTTCCAACGACCGCCGCCGCGCCGCCCAGCGCATCGCATCCAGCCGCGCCGCTGCTTTTATTCTGGCCCACTCCACCCTCACACCGCCGCCTGCTGAGGCAACGGTGCTGAAAGCCGAAAACAGGTAAAAAAAGAAAATATTGCCGACCCACAAAAAATAAAACAGAGCAAACAAAGATCCCACCGGCCCTGACCGGTGGGATCTTTAAGTTGAAGCGTTAAGTCTCCACGCCCTCGAATTGGCTGTTGTAGAGCTTGGCGTAGAAGCCGCCCTGCGCCAGCAGGGTATCGTGGTCGCCCTGCTCCACGATGTGGCCGTCCTTCATCACGAGGATGACGTCGGCCTCCCGGATGGTGGAAAGGCGGTGTGCCACGATGAAGCTGGTGCGGCCCTGCATCATCCGGGCAAAGGCTGCCTGGATACGCACCTCGGTGCGGGTGTCGATGGAGGAAGTGGCCTCGTCCAAAATCAGCATCGGGGGCAGACAGAGCATCACGCGGGCGATGCAGAGCAGCTGCTTCTGGCCCTGGCTGATGTTGCCGCCGTCCTCGGCGATGACGGTGTCGTAGCCCTCGGGCAGGCGGCGGATGAAGCTGTCGGCGTGGGCAGCTTTGGCCGCTGCCACCACCTCGTCGAGGGTGGCATCCGGCTTGCCGTAGGCGATGTTCTCCCGCACGGTGCCGGCCCGGAGCCAGGTGTCCTGCAGAACCATGCCGTAGCTGCCGCGCAGCGAGGCGCGGGTCACGTCCCGGATGTCGGTGCCGGAGACTTTGATGGAGCCGTCGTTGACATCATAGAACCGCATGAGCAGGTTGATGAGGGTGGTCTTGCCGCAACCGGTGGGGCCGACGATGGCGATGCGCTGGCCGGGCTTGACGTCCAGAGACAGGTCCTCGATGAGCGGGCGGTCAGGCAGATAGCGGAAGGAGACGTCCTCGATCTGGACGTGGCCGTCCGGCACGAGTCTGACTGCATTCTCCGCCTCGGGGATCTGATCCTCAGCGTCCAGCAGCTCGAACACACGGGCCGCGCAGGCCAGAGCGTTCTGCAGCTCGGTCACGACGCCGGAAATTTCGTTGAAGGGCTTGGTGTACTGGTTGGCGTAGTTCAGGAAGATGCTCAGCTGGCCGATGGTGATGCCTCCGGCTACGGCATAGATCGCGCCCACGAGGCCGACGCCTGCATAGACGATGTTGTTGACGAAGCGGGTGGCGGGGTTGGTCATGCTGGAAAAGAAGATGGCCTTCAGGCTCACGTCCTGCAGACGGCCATTCACCTCGTCAAAAGCCTCGAGGCTCTGGGCTTCGTGGCCGAAGGCCTGCACGACCTTCTGGCCCTCTATCATCTCGTTGACAAGGGCAGTCTGCTCGCCGCGCACAGTGCTCTGGCTCTGGAAATATTTGTAGCTGCGCTTTGCGAGAAAGCTGGCCACCACAAGGCTCAGGGGGGTGATGCAGACCACCACCAGCGTGATGGGGAGGTTCTGCTGCAACATGAAGAGCAGGGTGCCGAGGATGGTCAGCACACCCGAGAACAGCTGGGTGAAGCCCATCAGCAGGCCGTCGGCGAAGGTATCCACGTCGGCCACCATCCGGCTCACGATGTCGCCGGAAGGATGGCTGTCGAGGTAAGAGAGGGGAAGGGTCTGGATCTTCCGCATGGCGGCGTTGCGCAGGTCACGGCTGACTGCGAAGGTGATGCGGTTGTTGCAGACGCTCAGCAGCCACTGCGCAAAGGCGGCGACAACAGCCACCACGATGATCTCGTAGATGATGCGCAGTACGCCCGCGAAGTCCACGGCACCTTTGCCCAGCATCATGTCGATGGCATTGCCGCAGAGGATGGGGATATACAGCTGGGCCGCCACGCTCACAGCGGCCACGATGAGGCTGCACACCACGAAGAAGCCGTAGGGTTTGATTTTCTGCAGCACCCGGGTCATGGTGGCCTTCTGCTGTTCAGGGGTCAGCTTCGTTTTTGCTTTTGCACTCATTTCTGCACATCCCCTTTCTTGAACTGGCTCTCATAAATTTCCTTGTAGACCGGGCAGCTTTCCAGCAGCTCGGCGTGACGGCCAAGGCCCACCATGCGGCCATCGTCCAGCACGATGATCTGGTCGGCGTGCTGCAGGCTGGCGGCACGCTGGCTGACGATGAAGACGGTCAGATCGCCCGGCAGAGCAGCCAGAGCCTTGCGCAGGGCTGCGTCGGTGGCGTAGTCCAGTGCGCTGGCGCTGTCGTCGAGGATGAGGATGTCCGGTTTGCCCACGAGGGCGCGGGCGATGGTCAGACGCTGTTTCTGACCGCCGGAGAGGTTGCGTCCGCCCTGTTCCACCGGCTCGTCGAGGCCGAGGGGCTTGGATTTCACGAACTCCGCAGCCTGTGCCGTTTCCAGCGCAGCCCAGAGGTCAGCGTCAGAGGCATTCTGGCTGCCCCAGAGCAGGTTCGAGCGAATGGTGCCGCCGAAGAGCTGGGCTTTCTGCATGACTACGGCCACCTTGCCGCGCAGGTCGGCGCGGGGGTACTGCCGGACCGGTCGGCCCATGATCTCCACACTGCCCTCAGTGGCGTCGTAGAAGCGGGGAATGAGGCTGATGAGGCTGGATTTGCCGCTGCCGGTGCCGCCGATAACGCCGATGGTCTGGCCGCGCTTGGCAGTGAAGCTGATGTCGGAGAGGCTGGGTGCGCCTGCGCCCTTGTAGGTCAGGCTCACATGGTCGAAACGGACGGCGTCGTCGGCCTTTTCCGCCGGAACATTGCCGGTGAGCTGGGCCGGGAACTCCATGCCGGGCTTGGTGTCCAGAACCGCCTGCACACGGCCTGCACAGGCCAGAGCCTTGCTCACCTGAACGATGAGGTTGGCCAGCTTGACCAGTTCGACCAGGATCTGGTTCATATAGTTGACCAGCGCGATGACATCGCCGGAGGCCATGCCCCCGATGTTGATCTCGATGCTGCCTACATACAGCAGCGCCACGATGGCGAGGTTGATGATGACATAGGTCAGCGGGTTCATCAGGGCGGAGATGTGGCCCACGTGGAGCTGCATTCTGGTCAGCAGCTCATTGGCGTCCTCGAAGCGGTCCACCTCGCTCTTTTCCTTGTCGAAGGCGCGGACGACGCGCACGCCGGTCAGGTTTTCGCGGGTGAGGCCCAGAACCCGGTCGAGGCGGGTCTGCACCGACTTATAAAGCGGACGGGTGATGACCATGACGCCGAAGACGACGACGCTCAGCAGCGGGATAGCCACCACGAAGATGAGGGCGGCGCGGAAGTTGACCGTAAAGGCCATGATCATGGCGCCGAGCACCACGAAGGGGCTGCGCAGGAACAGACGGAGGAAGAGGTTCAATCCGCTCTGCACCTGATTGACGTCGCTGGTCATCCGGGTGATGAGGGTGCTGGTGCCCATGGTGTCCATCTCGGAAAAGCTCAGAGTCTGGATGTGCTCAAACAGCGCATGACGCAGACCGGTGGAATAACCCACCGCGGCTTTGGCCGAGAAGTATTGGGCCGTCAGGCTGCACGTGAGGCCGACGATGGCCAGAAGCAGCAGGATGCCGCACCGCACGAGGATGTAGTGAAAATCGTGGGCCGCGATACCCACGTTGACGATGTCGGCCATCACAAGCGGCACGAACAGGTCAAACGTAGCTTCCAGCATCTTGAAAAGCGGTGCAAGCACGCTCTCGCGCTTGTAGTCGCTGAGATAGCGAAGCATTTTGTTCAAGGCTCGATACTCCCTTTCTTTGATCCATTTAGTTGAGACGCTCCTTATTATAGCGCACTCCCAACAGGAATGCTATGTTTTTTGCCAAAGAAAACCGGCGCTGGATGCAGATTTCGGCTCCGGAGATTGAGAAAACCGGAAAATCCTGCTATACTGGAAAGGAATCTCAACGGAAAGAATGGTGGATGCAATGGCAAAAGATGGTGCGGCACGGCTGCGGCTGCGCCCGGTGGGCGCGGCAGACCGCAAAAAGCTGCCGGAATACGGGCCGCTGGGTACGGGCTGTCCGGCGATAGAGCGGGCTGTGGCAGCGCTCTATAAGGGCCAGAACGAGGAGAGCTTCTGGGCGCTGATGAACGCCATCAACTATGCCCTCGAGCTGGACACCAGGGTCCTGGTGCCGCTGGAAGCTGCGTCCGACCAGCCGGACGGTGCCGCCCCGTGGGCGGAGCATCCTGTCCCGGCGGAGAAAGCAAAGGACCTGCAGCCCTGGACTCTGCGCACCCAGAAGGGCCGGTGCTACCTGCCGGTGTTCACCTCAGTGAAGATGGCGGAGGCCGATAAAGGCACAGCCAGCCGCCCCATGGCGGAACGGCTTCTGGCTTCCGCCATGCAGATGGCGCTGGACTCGGACAGCATCGACGGCGTGGTCATCGACCCGTGGACCAGCTCTGCCACGCTGGACTGCTCGCTTTTGAACGGTCTGCTCCACGCCAGCCACGACACCGATGAGCCGGGCGAAGCGGAGCTGCGGGCCGGCAACCATGCCATGGCCGAGGAACGCTGGGACGACGCGATGCACTATTATCAGCTCTCTGCCGAAGAGGGCTGCGCCGAGGGCCTTGCCATGATGGGCGAGATGCTCTACGAGGGCCGGGGCTGCCGCAAGAGCCCTGCACAGGCCCGCAAGTTCTGGAAAAAAGCCGCCGACGCCGGCGATGTGGCCGCATGGGTGGCGCTGGGCGACGATGCCATGGTGCAGGGAAAAGGGGCCGGTGCGGCTCTGCGGGCCTACCGCAAGGCCCAGAAGCTCTGCGCCTCTACCCCCGACATCGCCTATATGCCGCAGGTCTGCCTGCGGGTGGCCCAGTATGAGACCCAGTACATCTCCCGCAAAAAGGCGCTGGCTCAGCTGGCTGAGGCGAAGCAGGGCTTCCTCGTCCGCAAAAAAGAGGGCGACGAGACGGCCCAGAGCTGGCTGGACGAGACGGAGGCCGTCATCCGCCAGCTGCTCGAAAGAGAATGAGCGGAAACACAAAATCTTTACAAATGCTCTAAGAAATCGTCATACGGAACCGATATGATATTGAAGGAAAAATATGCGCGTCGCAAAAACAGAGAGGACGACCAGAATGAGCAAAGTGATCGGTATTGACCTTGGCACCACGAACAGCTGCGTGGCAGTGGTGGAGGGCGGCAAGCCCGTCGTCATCACCAACGCAGAGGGAGAGCGTACCACCCCCAGCGTGGTGGCGTTCACCAAAGACGGCGAGCGTCTGGTGGGCGGCGCGGCAAAGCGCCAGCTTGCCACCAACTCCGGCCGGACGGTGTCCAGCATCAAGCGGCATATGGGCAGCGACTACCGCGTCCACATCGACGGCAAAGACCTGACTCCGCAGGAGATCAGCGCCATGATACTGACCAAGATACGCCGCGACGCCGAGAGCTACTTGGGTGAGCCGGTGACGGAGGCCGTCATCACCGTCCCCGCTTACTTTGACGACAGCCAGCGCAAGGCCACCCAGGATGCGGGCCGCATCGCGGGCCTGAACGTCCTGCGCATCATCAATGAGCCTACCGCCGCCGCTGTGGCCTACGGCCTTGACAACGAAGCGCCCCAGAAGATCCTGGTCTACGATCTCGGCGGCGGCACTTTCGATGTCTCCATCATCGAAATCGAAGACGGCACCTTTACGGTGCTGGCCACCGGCGGCGATACCCGCCTCGGCGGCGACGACTTCGACCAGCGCATCGTGGAATACGCCGTGGCAGAGTTCAAGAAATCGGACCGCATCGACCTCTCCCGCGACCCCGCCGCCATGGGACGCCTGAAAGAAGAGGCCGAAAAGGCCAAGAAAGAGCTGTCCAGCGCCCTCTCGGCCCAGCTCAATCTGCCCTTCATCGCTGTGGGCAAGGACGGCCCCCACCACCTCGATCTGACCATCTCCCGCCCCCAGTTCGAGATGATGACCGGCGACCTGCTGGCACGGACGGTGGCCCCGGTGCAGAACGCACTGCGGGATGCCGGCATCTCGGCTTCGCAGCTGGGCAAAGTCCTTCTCGTCGGCGGCAGCACCCGGATGCCTGCCGTCGAGCGTCAGGTGAAGGAACTGCTGGGCTGTGAGCCGAGCCACAGCCTCAACCCCGACGAATGCGTGGCGATGGGTGCCGCTGTGCAGGGCGGTCTGTTACAGGGCGGCGGCAAGCTGGCTGGCGCTTCTGGTGCAGCGGCGCAGGGCCTTGTGCTGATGGACGTCACCCCGCTGACCCTCTCGATCGAGACACTGGGCGGCGTGGCGACCCCCCTCATCACCCGCAACAGCATGATCCCCACCCGCAAGAGCCAGATATTCACCACGGCCCGCCCCATGCAGACCAGTGTGGAGATCAACGTCCTGCAGGGTGAGCGGCATTTCGCCCGCGACAATAAGAGCCTCGGCAAGTTCAAGCTGAACGGCATCCGGGCCAGTTTCTCGTCCAAGCCCCAAATCGAAGTCACCTTTGATATTGACGTCAACGGTGTCGTGAAAGTCTCGGCCAAAGACCTCGGCACCGGCCGGGAGCAGAACATCACCATCACCGGCAGCACGAACCTCTCGGAGAATGAGATCCAGCGCGCCATGGCCGACGCGGCCGCCTACGAGGCCGAGGACAGCCGCCGCAAAGAGCGGCTTGACCTCCACAATCAGGCCGAGGTGCTGGCTTATAAGGTGGACGAGGCCCTCTCCAAGTGCAAGAAGGAGCTGGACAAGGAGGAGAAGAACCGCATCAAAGCCGATGTGGCGAACCTCCGCCGCTGTCTGCGGAGGGATAAGCCCGAGAAGATGAACGAGACGGAAGAAGCGAACCTCCGTCAGGCCAAGAGCCAGCTCGAAGCATCCGCAAACCACCTGATGGTGCTCTATGCATCGGAGCAGAGCGAGAACGGCTCGGACGGGACCATTTGATAAACAGTAAGACCCCCGCTGTGTTTGCAGCGGGGGTCTTTTGCGTCTGAGGGAAAAGTATCGATGGGAAACGAAGAGGAGAGAGGGAAAAGCTTATCGGCCAACGATGAGGTCGCGGCGGCTGCGGAAGCCCACGGTGAGGTGAGCGCTGCTGCCGAGGTGGCGCAGAGTGACCCGGGTGCCGGGCTTCTGATCCTGGCACAGCAGAGTCAGGTTCAGGGTGGTGGAAGTCTTGCCGGTCTTGAGCACCAGTGTGCTTACGCCCTGATTCATCAGGGTCTGCATGTCGAGGATGGTGGTGCGGAAGGTGGCGTTGTCATCGGGGGCGTCCAGCGTCAGCACGCGGCCTTCCTGACGGGCAGTGTAGAGCACCTGCTTGCCCAGCAGGCCCTTGACGGTGTAGCGGGCTTCGCTCTTCTCCACCGGCGTGTCGGAGGGCAGGGGGGCCTCGTCGGAGATCATCATCACGTTGCCCTGAATAGGGTTCTCCACCGGGGAAGCGTAGCCGCCGTAGTTGGGGTCTACCTCCCCCACCGGAACGTCAGAGTGGAGAGCGATGTCGCCCTGCGTCATGACGCTCTCGGCCTGCGGGGGCAGATAGCCCGCGACGACCGTGTCATCGGCGGCAAAGGCGCCCACGCTCATGGCGGCGGTCATGGTCAGCAGAGCGGCAGCAGCAGCGGCGCGGCGGGCGGTATTCTTGTTCAGCAGTCTCATAATAGTATCCTCCTGTAGATGTAGGGAGTCGACCTCTCCGTCAGCGCTGGTGCGCTGACGGAGAGGTTTATCCCAAATGCTTTTATCAGCGGTACGGCGTATCAGAAAACCGCCGTATCTGTAATGAATACGGATACGGCGGCTGGATTATTGCAGAGATCCTATTTTAATTTTCGCTGGGATCTTTTTCCTCAAGGATAGCCATGAACTCGTCGCCGGTGATGGTCTCCTTTTCATAAAGGTACTTCGCCAGCTCGTCGAGCTTTGCACGGTTGTCGGTGAGGATCTTGATGGCCTTTTCGTGCTGGACCTTTACCAGCTCCACGACCCGCTGGTCGATCTCGCGCTGGGTCTGCGCCGAGCAGGCCAGCGAGGTGTCGCCGCCCAGATACTGGTTGTTCACCGTCTCCAGGGCCACCATGTCGAACTCTTTGCTCATGCCGTAACGGGTGAGCATGGCGCGGGCAAGCTTGGTGGCCTGCTCGATGTCGTTGGACGCGCCGGTGGTGATGGAGCCGAACACCACTTCCTCGGCAGCACGTCCGCCGGTGAGGGTGGCAATCTTATTTTCCAGCTCTTCCTTGGTCATCAGGTAGTGGTTGCCTTCTTCGACCTGCATGGTGTAGCCCAGTGCGCCCGAGGTGCGGGGGATGATGGTGATCTTCTGCACGGGTGCGGAGTGATTCTGAAGCGCCGCCACCAGTGCGTGGCCGATCTCATGGTAGGCTACGATGCACTTTTCCTTGTCGGTGAGGATGGAGTTCTTCTTCTGGTAGCCGGCAATGACCACCTCGATGCTCTCCTCGAGGTCGGCCTCGGTCACGCTCTTGCGGCCGGCGCGCACGGCCCGCAGGGCGGCTTCGTTGACGATGTTGGCCAGCTCTGCGCCGGAGGCACCGGAGGCCATCCGGGCCACGGTGTTGAAGTCGATGCCGGGGGCAAGAGCGACTTTCTTGGCGTGGACCTTCAGGATCTCTTCGCGGCCCTTGAGGTCGGGCAGTTCCACAGGAACACGGCGGTCAAAGCGGCCGGGACGGGTCAGAGCCGGGTCAAGGGAATCCGGACGGTTGGTGGCCGCGAGGATGATGACGCCGCTGTTGCCCTCGAAGCCGTCCATCTCGGTGAGCAGCTGGTTCAGGGTCTGCTCACGCTCGTCGTTGCCGCCCAGCTGGCCGCTGTTGCGCTTCTGGCCAATGGCGTCTATCTCGTCGATGAACACGATGCAGGGGGCTTTTTCCTTGGCCTGCTTGAACAGATCACGGACTTTGGACGCGCCCATGCCCACGAACATCTCCACAAACTCCGAGCCGGAGATGGAGAAGAACGGCACGTTGGATTCGCCCGCCACGGCCTTTGCCAGCATGGTCTTGCCGGTACCCGGAGGGCCGACGAGCAGGATGCCCTTGGGCATCGAGGCACCGATCTCTTCGTATTTCTTGGGGTCGTGCAGATAATCTACGATCTCCTGTAAGTTCTCTTTGGCCTCATCTTCGCCGGCCACATCCGCAAAGCGGATGCCGTGGGTGGATTGGACGTAGACCTTGGCGTTGGACTTACCCACGCCGCCGAACATCATTGAGTTCGCGCCGCCGGCCTTTTCTATGAGCTTTTTGTTCATGAAATTGCCCAGCCAGACAAAGAGGACGATGGGCAGCACAAAGCTCAGCAGAAAGCTCATCAGCGGCGAAGCCTGCTCGACGATCTCGCTGGAAAACTGTGCGCCTGCGTCGTAGAGGCGCTGGGTCAGGTCAGGGTCGTTCATCAGGCCGGTCTTGTAAATTTGCTTTTCGTCTTTATCAGTAAAGATGATCTGGTTCGATTCCACATCCACCCGGCCGATGTCTTTGTCCTCGGTCATGGACATGAAGGTGCCGTAGTCCACTTCTTTTACCTGCCGTTCGCTCATCCACGGCACGAGCACGAAGTTGAGCAGCATCAGCACCAGTAATACAATGGCGTAGTAAATAGCCAATGGCTTTTTGGGGGTCTTGACTTCTTTCATGGGGGTCCCTCCTTACGTTGCAAACAGCATACCACGACGCCATTTCAGAAACCAGCGTTTCGAGGCGAACTTTGCAAAAACTTCGCAGATTCTTAACAAAGCAAAGAATCCACCCGCAAATTTTGAAAATTTGTGCTGCTATTTATGTGAAATCGTTTCATTTTCAATGTGAGCCAAACTGCTTGACAGGGGCGGCGGGTTTTGCTAAAATGAAACCACTTTGAACAAAGCGCAAATGCGTTGACGGGGAAAAAACGATTTTCTTCTGCGTGCAGAGAGCCGCCGGATGGTGCAAGGCGGTGCAGAGGGTCTCGGTTACTGGCCCCTGAGCGGCAGGACTGAAGCAGACAGTAGGTCCTGACGGAAGCCCACCGTTATAAGGGCAGCGATTCGCTTCAAAAAGCCGATCGTGCAGAGCGGCTGTGCTTTTGGCACAGCAAAGAGAGTGGTACCACGGGTGCCCTGTAACAGAAATTACAGGCTCTCGTCTCTCAGGGGATTTCGTCCCTTGAGAGACGGGAGCCTTTTCGTTTGTTAACAGGAGTCAACCTCTCCGTCACGCCTGCGGCGTGCCACTGCCCGGGTTGCGGCACCCAGCATCCGCAGCGCTTTGCTTGCGTCTTGCTGGCCGCGGCCCCAACAGCGACTCCCTGTTTCCGCCACTGGCGGCGGTCGTCGTTGTTGCTCCTATCGAGGAGAGGCCTTGGCATTCCGTAAAGCTTTCCCTCTTCGCCAGAGGCTCCCCTCGGTAGGGGAGCTGTCGAGCGATAGCGAGACTGAGAGGTTGATATAGAAAACGGAGGAAAACAAAATGATGGACGCTACCAAGTACGCACCGGGATATTACCCGGTCCCCGCCGGCTATGACAGCTGGGTCAAGAAAGACCACATCGAGAAAGCTCCCACCTGGTGCAGCGTGGACCTGCGCGACGGCAATCAGGCCCTTATCGTCCCCATGAGCCTCGAGGAAAAGCTGGAATTCTTCCAGATGCTGGTCAAAATTGGCTTCAAGGAGATCGAAGTCGGCTTCCCGGCTGCCAGCGAGACGGAGTACGAGCTCCTCCGTACCCTCATCGAGAAGAACATGATCCCCGACGATGTCACCGTGCAGGTGCTGACCCAGTGCCGCGACCACATCATCCGCCGCACCTTCGAGGCTGTCAAGGGCGCACCTCGTGCGGTCATCCACTTCTATAATTCCACTTCCGTCGCCCAGCGCGAGCAGGTGTTCCACAAGTCTAAGGAGGAGATCAAGCAGATCGCCATGGACGGCGCAAAGCTGGTCAAGCAGCTGAGCGAGGAGTATGAGGGCAACTTCCTCTTCGAGTACAGCCCCGAGAGCTTCACCGGCACCGAGGTGGACTACGCCGTTGAGGTCTGCAACGCGGTCCTGGACATCATGCAGCCCACCCCCGACCGCCCCATGATCATCAACCTGCCGGTCACGGTCGAGATGAGCATGCCCCATGTCTATGCAAATCAAATTGAGTATTGCGACAAGCACCTCAAGTACCGCGACAGCGTCATCATCTCCACCCACCCGCATAATGACCGCGGCACCGGCGTCGCCTGTGCAGAGCTGGCCGTTCTGGCAGGCGCTCAGCGGGTGGAGTGCTGCCTCTTCGGCAACGGCGAGCGCACCGGCAACGTGGACGCTGTGACCCTCGCGATGAATATGTACAGCCACGGCGTAGACCCGAAGCTGGACTTCTCCGATATGCCCGCCATCTGCGCCACCTACGAGCGGGTCACCCGGATGCACATCTACGAGCGCACCCCCTACGCCGGCCAGCTGGTGTTCGCCGCCTTCTCGGGCAGCCATCAGGACGCCATTGCAAAGGGCATGGCCTACCGCAAGGAGAAGGGCGACCACCGCTGGACCTGCCCCTATATTCCGGTGGACCCCCACGACATCGGCCGCACCTACGACGCCGACGTCATCCGCATCAACAGCCAGAGCGGCAAGGGCGGCATCGGCTTCGTGCTGGAGCAGAACTACGGCTACAACTTGCCCGCCAAGATGCGCGAGGCGCTGGGCTACAAGGTCAAGAGCGTGTCCGACCACAACCACAAGGAGCTGAGCGCAGGCGAAGTGCTCCACATCTTCGAGGATACCTTCCTCAACAAGTCCAAGCCCCTGTCTGTCATCGAGGCTCACTTTGCACAGGTCAACGGCATCACCGCCACCGTCACGCTGGATCTGAACGGTCAGCGCAAGGTGGTCACCTCGGTGGGTAATGGCCGTCTGGATGCTGTGGCAAACGCTATCCAGAGCGCCACCGGCATGGACTTCCACCTGGAAACTTACTCCGAGCACAGTCTGGACGAAGGCTCCACCTCCCGCGCCGCTTCCTACGTCGGCCTCGAGTGGGGCGACGGCATCGTCACCTGGGGTGCAGGCACCGATACCGATATTATCGTGGCCGGTATCCATGCACTGGTCAGCGCGATCAACAATAAATAAAGAGAGTAAATAAGGGGCAGCTCTGCACAACCTCTCCGTCATTGCTTCGCAATGCCACCTCCCCTATCGAGGGGAGGCCTTGGCATTCCCCGCAAAGTAAACGGTTTCGCCAGAGGCTCCCCTACTAGGGGAGCTGACGCCGCAGGCGGCTGAGAGGTTGGACAGAGGAGAGACTGACCATAGAGAACAAGATACGATAAAAGGAGAGTACCATCATGGGAATGACCCAGACGCAGAAAATTCTGGCCGCACACGCAGGCCTCGCCGAGGTCAAGGCAGGCCAGCTCATCAACGCCAAGCTCGACATCGTGCTGGGCAATGACATCACTACCCCCGTCGCCATCAACGAGTTCGAAAAGGCGGGCTTCAACGGCGTGTTCGACAAAGAGCACATCGCCATCGTCCTCGACCACTTCGTTCCCAACAAGGACATCAAGAGCGCGACCCAGTCCAAGCAGTGCCGTGAGTTCGCCAACAAGTACGACATCCTCAATTTCTACGATGTGGGCCAGATGGGCATCGAGCACGCTCTGCTGCCCGAAAAAGGCATCGTGACAGCCGGTGACTGCGTCATCGGCGCCGACAGCCACACCTGTACTTACGGCGCACTGGGCGCATTCTCCACCGGCGTCGGCTCCACCGATATGGCCGCCGGCATGGCTACCGGCATGGCATGGTTCAAGGTGCCTGCCGCCATCAAGTTCGTGCTGAACGGCAAGCTGCCGCCGAAAGTTTCCGGCAAAGACCTCATCCTTCATATCATCGGTATGATCGGCGTGGATGGTGCGCTGTATAAGTCGATGGAGTTCACCGGCCCGGGCGTCGCTTCCCTCTCCATGGACGACCGCCTGAGCATCTGCAACATGGCCATCGAGGCCGGTGCCAAGAACGGCATCTTCCCTGTGGACGACGTGACCAAGGCTTATCTCAAGGGCCGCAGCCAGCGCGAGCCGGTGTTCTATGAGGCCGACCCGGATGCCGAGTATGAGAAGACCATTGAAATCGACCTCTCTGCCCTCGAGCCGACCGTCAGCTACCCCCACCTGCCCGAGAACACCCACCCCGCCAGCGAGGGCAAGGACATCAAGATCGACCAGGTGGTCATCGGCAGCTGCACCAATGGCCGCCTCGAGGATATGGAAGCCGCTTACAACATCCTGAAGGGCAAACACATCGCAAAGGGCGTGCGCGGCATCATCATCCCCGCCACCATGGCCGTGTACAAGGAGTGCATCCTCCGCGGCTGGACGACGGCCTTCATCGACGCGGGCTGCATCGTCTCCACCCCCACCTGCGGCCCCTGCCTCGGCGGCTACATGGGCATCCTCGCCGAGGGTGAGCGCTGCGTCTCCACCACCAACCGCAACTTCGTGGGCCGCATGGGCCACGTCAAGAGCGAGGTGTATCTGGCTTCGCCCGCTACCGCTGCCGCCAGCGCACTGACCGGCTACATCACCGACCCCCGCACGGTCTGAGAAAAGGAGAGTCACCCATGAACAACGCAAACGGTTCTGTTTTCAAATACCCGGATAACGTGGATACCGACGTCATCATCCCGGCCCGCCACCTGAACACGCAGGATGCCAGAGAGCTGGCCAGCCACTGCATGGAGGACATTGACAAGGACTTCATCAACAACGTCAAGGACGGCGACATCATGGTGGGCGGCTGGAACTTCGGTTGCGGCTCCTCCCGTGAGCACGCACCGCTGGCCATCAAGACCGCCGGTATTTCCGTCGTCATCGCCAAGAGCTTCGCGCGCATCTTCTACCGCAACAGCATCAACATCGGCCTGCCCATCATGGAATGCCCCGAGGCCGTGGATGCCATCAGCGCAGGCGATACGGTCAGCGTGGATTTTGATACCGGCGTCATCACCGATGAGACCACCGGCAAGACCTTCCAGGCCGAGCCCTTCCCGCCGTTCATCCAGAAGATCATCGCCGACGGCGGTCTGATGAAGTCGCTGACGAAAAAGTAAAGTTTTTGCTGTGAGTTCGCGCGCCTGTGGCGCGGGGGTCAGAGCGCGGTTACGCGAGGTTAAGTTCTCTTTTGCGTGCCAAAAGAGAACCAGAA
>OGJI01000912.1_pt1 | contig 36224 bp, 35 predicted proteins | sample 1572031 | NCBI WGS metagenome assembly OGJI01 (sample SAMEA2582119, study PRJEB24529) | metagenome | biome: Human gut stool | place: China | collected 2011
TCTCATGTTAAAGTTGTTTGATTCTTGCACCAGTTAAACTGGCTTATCCGTCGCAAATCTTCGATTTGCGTTTTTTACTTTTTAAAGGTTTTGTTCTCTGAACAATCCTATCGTTTCATTTCTGAAACTTTCTCAATAGAATTTTCAGGGTTGCATTACTGTTTATTTGTCAAGGTTCTGCGTGTTCTTGTTTGACACAACTCCATTACTTTATCATACGTTTTGAAGTTTGTCAAGAACTTTTTTGAAATATTTTTTATTTCTCACAACCGCTGCTTCCGCAGTGGGTTTTCATATTAACACGTTTTTTCATTTCTGTCAATATGTTTTCTTATTTATTTTTATGTAGTTTCGGCTGGGCGAAAAAAAAGAATCTTGATGTTGCTAAGATTTCTTTTCTACATTTCATAAACAAGAACGGAGAAAGAGGGATTTGAACCCTCGCGCCGGTTACCCGACCTACACCCTTAGCAGGGGCGCCTCTTCAGCCTCTTGAGTATTTCTCCTCGATACTGAATATCCTCTACCAATATCTAATTATGCGTCTCTCTTGACGCAAAATTTATTATACATAAGCTATACCATATTGTCAATTCTTTTTTTCATATTTTTTATTTTACTGTAACTATTCGTTACTGTACACAGGTAGTATGCCGCGAAGTGTTTTCATGCAGATTATGCATGAAAATCACGAGTTTGCATGCGCCAAAATCAATGCAATTGATTTTGTGTGCATAAATTGTTGCTGGAACGAGGTACGAGTGAACAGTAACAACTATTCAGAACCCTATGTGCAAAATCGCTGTTTCACAGCTCTACTGGATAACAAGTTTATCTGCATGGCTCTGAATAGTTACATTTTGCTTATTTATTCTGCTAATATTTGTTTAAGCTCATTTGATGCCTGTTCGTAAGTCTTAAATACTATTCCCTGCATTCCTACATTAATGGCACCCTGTACATTTTCTTCTCTGTCATCAATGAATACACATTCTGATGCACTGAGCTGATAAGTGTCTATCAGCTTTTCATAGATATCTGCATCGGGCTTGATCATCTGAACAAAGCCGGATACTATCTTGCCATCTACATGATCAAGAAACGGAAATGATCCTACATTGGCATGAAGTGTAAATATATCTCTAGGATAGTTAGATAATAAATATACATGATATCCCTGTTCTTTTAATGAATCTATCCAGGATACCGCATAATCATATGGTTTCACCAGTTTATCACGGTTCTCCCATACCAGATCAAAAGCTTCTCTGAATTCTATATTATCTTCTCTTAATCTGATAACAGCATCTTTTTCATCTATCGTACCATGATCCAGATCATGCCACCAACAGCTTCCAAATACTGATGTTTCAAACCGATCCTGCGCTTCTTTGGAAAGGTTGAGATTTTTCATTAATTCACGCCATCTAAAATCTACCAATACATTGCCGATATCAAATACTACGTTCTTTATCATATAAAATATATGCCTTTCTTTATCCTTAAAGCTCTACGCCGTTTTCTTTTAAAAGAGCCTGTGCGCTTTCTACAGAGTCTACACCTGTCTTGTTCTTGATTGGTGCAAATTCATGATTTCTGACTACTTCAAAAGACAGACAGTTATCCAGTAAATGAATCATATCCAGTACGAGAAGCTCAAACTTATAGCCATTAGGTGTCTCCGGTTTATGATAATTGCCCTCTTTGTCTATGTATGGAATCTTCTTCTCTACTACATGTACCGGCATCTTCTCATTCATGATCTCTTCCAGCTTATCAACACGGAACAAATAGTTCAGAATAACACCAAAATTATAGGATAATTCACCATTTGCTTCTCTGGAATTGATAATCTCTTCTGTCATCTCATAATATTCTACGATAGAAGGTCTGCCATCCTCAAGGCATAATACACCTACCTTTTCATTCGGATCTGCCTTTCTTACGACCTTGGCACCACTAACTCTTCCTGAATCAATTGTTGCTCCAACAAATACAGGGTCTGCAATTCTCTGAAGTACATTATCAACTGCAAAAATATTAAGCCATTCAATACCTCTTTGATGAACATCATCCAGAATACCTGTTACAGACATGGAATAGAACCATCCACCATTACCATTGGGAGATAAGGAAAGAGAATCCTTAGCTTCCATGAGTAATTTACCATCATAGTCTGTAGAAGGTGCCATTTCCTGCTTAAAGAATTTTACATATTCCTCAGGATAGCCAAAATAGGACTTTTCCTTGAAAAATGCAATTGTTTCGTCATTATTCTTATCGCTGGTCATAATATAAAGAGGTACATAGCATCCTGCTTTATCTGTCACATCCTGCAGATTGCGAATCAAACGTTCAAATATGTAAACATCCTTAGTCAGTCCGATATTGTATTTTCCCTTAGGTCCATCAGAACCAAGTCTGGTTCCCTGTCCACCAGCCAGTAATACGGCACCTACTTTACCTGCTTTAATTGCTTCCAATCCCTTTGCTTCATATTCATCTTTTCTTGCATTGATTTCGTTTACTTCCAATGCAGATAGCGGTTCCAGTTTACCTCTTTCCTGGGCAAGTTCCTTATGACCAGCCATTGCGACCATAGACCAGTCAATCTTGGCTACCTGATTAGCCAGCTTCTCTTTGCCAGCTTCATCCAGTGCATCATATGCTTCTATAATATGCTCCTGACCATGTTCCCTTAATATTTGTTTTAACTCGTTCTCTCCCATACTTTCCTCCAAAACTCTAATTCTTTCAAGACATTTCTATAGTGTCTTCTGCTCTAAGTTATACTACATTTTTCGTGATATTGTAAACCGCTTTTCAAGATTTTACATAATTAATACATTTGATATTTATAATAATTGTCTGTATTAACTATTTTTTATATTATATAACGTGATTATGTTAATTATATAACAATTTCAAATAAAAATATCACTCTTTTATAGACAAATTCAGAAAATAAATGTAGAATATGATATGAAGACGTATTCAACAAATTCTTTAAATGAATAAAAGGAGCCATCATATGGATTATTTTTCAAAAGAAGAAGCTGATGTAATTGGTGAAATATCCAATATTTCAATAGGTTCTTCGGCAACTGCCATGAATATGATGCTTGGTCAGCCCATTACAATTACAACACCTGATGTATCCCTTGTTCATAAAACAGAAATCTTAAATGACTATGAGAAATCATGTGTTTTGATTCGTGTTCAATACACACAAGGGTTATATGGAAACAACATCCTGATATTAAAGGACGAAGACGCTAAGATAATTACTGATCTGATGATGGGAAATGATGGTACAGGAACATATTCTACCGGTGAAATAACCGATCTGCATATCAGTGCAGTAGCCGAGGCGATGAACCAGATGACAGCCAGTTCTGCAACCGCAATGAGTAAAATGTTCGATAGCAAAATTGAGATCTCACCACCAAGTGTTCAATCAGTTAAAATTGACACGTTCCGTTTTCCGGATGATATTCCTGATGATCTGTTTGTGAAAATTAATTTTAAAATGAAAATAGGTAATCTGATAGACAGTACAATTATACAGTTGTACCCGTTTGATCTTGCGCATTCTATTTATAAATTATTCCAGAGGAGGAAATAAAATGGCAAAAAATATTTTAATTGTCGATGATGCAGCATTTATGAGAATGATGATAAAGGATATTTTATCCAAGAATGGTTATACTGTTGCCGCAGAAGCTGAAAATGGCAAGGTAGCAGTAGACAAATATAACGAGGCAAAACCCGATCTTGTATTAATGGATATTACAATGCCGGAAATGGATGGTATCCAGGCCCTTAAAGCAATTAAAGCAAATGATCCTAATGCACAGGTTATTATGTGTTCTGCAATGGGTCAGCAGGCAATGGTTATTGAAGCAATTCAATCCGGTGCAAAAGATTTCATTGTAAAGCCTTTCCAGGCAGAACGTGTATTAGAAGCGGTAAAGAAAGTTGTAGGTTAATTTCAGAACATGAAAAAGGTAGCCAATCGGCTACCCTTTTTTAACTTCTTTTTATAAATTCCGTATTACACTTGGGACATATGACGGCAATCTTGCCTTTTCCTCTGGGAATCCTGATCTTCTGTCCGCATCCTGGACATTTATAGATATGATATGCCTTTTTCTGGGCAAGATCATATTTTAATTTCTCCCATCTGCTGCCCTTAGCTGTATATCCCTTGGGATGAATCCACTGATTCCATTTTGAAGTAAAACGATAACACAGTGTCAGGAACTTGCTGTTCTCCTGCTGCATTTTCCCATAATCTCTACTGAGTATTCTGTAATACAGCCATACTACCGTTACCCAGAACAGAATTTCAAAAAATCGATTTCTGATGATTAATTCCAGCACGATCCATACCATAGAAAGTCCCGTTAAAAATCTTGCCAGTTCATCCACGCCATACCTGCCCTGCATGAATCTTGCTATTTTCTCACGCATAGATATCTCCTTTCTCCTACAACATAGGTGATATTATTTTTAAAACAAACTGAATCAATCTCTGATACCAGGGTCTCTTATTCCACTTATCAAGTTGTATTTCCTCGCACTTCTCCATCGTACTGAGGAAATCGTTCTTCATATCGTATACGGCACCCATTTCACTTAAAAAGACACCGCATTCATAATGCAGATAAAAACTCCTGTAATCTGTATTAATGGTTCCGCAAATCGCACACTCATCATCAGAAACAACATTTTTGGCATGAATAAATCCTGGCTTATATTCAAAAATTCTGACGCCTGACTCTATCAGTTTGCCATAATTGGATACATTGACCATATACACATACCATTTATCAGGAATTCCAGGTACAATAATTCTAACATCTACCCCACTTTGAGCGGCACTGATCAGATCATCTCTCATACTTTGATCAAGTACAAGATATGGTGTCGTAATGTAGATATAATCCCTGGCTTTGTTGATCATTCTGGTGTAAGCACCCTCTGTCGGATTGCTTGGATTTCTGTGAGGTCCACCGGCAAATGGCTGTACATAGCCATCTTCCTTTACTTTTACATTAGGACGATATTTGTCATATTCAAAGACACTTTCGGCATCTGTTGCTTTCCACATTGCCATAAAAATACAGGTAAAGCTCCACACACCTTCTCCATAAAGTCTGAGTCCTGTATCCTTCCAATGTCCAAAACGCACAATATAATTGGCGTACTCATCTGCCAGATTAATGCCTCCTGTATATCCGATATTGCCATCAATTACTGTAATCTTCTGATGGTTACGATAATTAAAAGACAATCTTGCCACATTTTTATGAATTGGATTAAAAATACGCAGCTCTATTCCTCTGCTCTCCAGATCTTTACGGAACGCATGATTATTGATAATCAGTGTACCAAAGTCATCAAACAATAATTTGACTTCTACGCCTTCCTGTACTTTCTGGGTCAGTATTTCAAGAATTTCTTTCCATACTCTTCCATCTGATACGATAAAATATTCAAGGAAAATAAATTTCTGTGCCTTTTTCAAGTCTTCTATCATTGCCTGAATGATATCTTCACCAATCTCATAATATGTAACTTGTGTATTATTATAGATTGGGAAGCCTTTTTTCCTGAGATAACGGCTAATCTGAACCTTATTAGGATGCTGCTTCTGAATATCTTCTGCTACTTCTGTATTCTGGACCATGTGGTCAAATATTTCTGATTCAATTTCGTATATTCGTTTATTTTCTTTGGAATTACGTCTTTTACGTCCCCACATAAAATACAAAAACAATCCTGCTACCGGAAGTACCAGAATAATAATAATCCAGGACATTTTATAGGATTCTGCATTATTAACCAGTGCAAAGACCGTTAAAACGCTCAATAATTCCATTAACAGATAGATGATAAAAAATCCTCTGAAAAGATATACGGCAAGAAGCACCATAGTGATAATCTGCAGCAAAAACGCTATTCCAACCGTAACACCTCTGATAATACCATAATATTTACTCTTTATTATATTCACACTATCGTCCTCCATAATAGGGACCGCCACAGAAAAATTTTCTTTGAATTTTTCTTCTGCCTGTGCCTTATTGGGATTGTTGATATTTGCATCAGGATGATATCTTCTGCTTAAACTTCTATAAGCCTTCTTGATTTCTTCCTCTGTTGCTCCTCTCTCTATTCCCAGCACTTTATACGGGTCATTCATTTGGGTAACCTTTCTTTCTTCATGCGTAGCTGCTCATAACGGCACCAGACACCTGAATAAAGTATATTTCTTAATAGTTCGATATTATGAATAATTGGTAATTTTTCAAATTCCTTTGAACATTCTGCCATCATCATGGATAGAATGGAACGACATTTTTCTTCATATTCCTCGTTTTGCTCCACAAATACAAAAGGATTATAGTTGCCGCTCTTCTTATCTTTCTCCAAATCTTCATAGGCATCCATTAAATATACAAATTTACCAAGAAAAAATGCCATTCTTCGGATACTGGCGTCCCACTCATCATTTTTGTAGGCAAACAGTTCTGCCAGTACTTCACCAAAAAGTCCTGATACTTTATCCAGGCTTTCTTCCTGTTTCTTTTCACAATCCGATATTTTATCAAACAGGATTTCTACTTTTTTACATTTATCAGGATATTTCTCCTGTACTTTCTGATAATTGCCGGTAAGCCACTTTGCAAAAAGCATTCTGCTTGCCTTATGCTCATCTTTCCAATCATCCACACATTTATAATAACTCAAAAGTATCGTCATGTCAGCTGCATATTCTGTATACATGTTAATACATGCCGGTGCTCCCTTCTTAGGATGAAGTGCACATTTTCTATTATCTCTCACTTCCTGCGGTTCGTATAACCCTGATAAGAATAAAATCAAAAAAGTACAATCATAGCTTAATGTAAACTGCCCGCTAAAACCGTATTTTTCCCGCAATACTCTGCATAGACCGCAATAATATGCCTGATACATATCAAATTCTTTGAATTTTAATTCCTGTTTATTTACTGTTATATATCCAAACATTTGACCAACCATGCCTTCCCTACTCTTTATTGTAATGCAGTCTTTTTCATATTCAATAAAAAAAACATAAAAAATTCTGAAATCTTTACAGTATCTATGATAAGATAAACTAAGAATCCATATGTAAAGGAATATATTTTCATGAGAAAAAAAACAGAATCCCATACAGTCTGCCAATCTGTTGACAAAGCTCTCTTTTCCGAAGCATGCATGCAAATGATTGGCGCATTACAAGGACAAAATGGAATTGGAACATTGCGTGAAAAAACAATACACTCTGTCCTTAAATATTATTATGCACCAAACCCTGCATATCATGAAATCAGAATTGGAACTTATGTTGCTGATATTTGTGTAGATGGAGAAATCTTTGAAATACAGACACGTAATTTTAATACAATGAGAGACAAGCTTAGCTTTTTTCTTCAGAATCATGATGTCACGATCGTATACCCTGTTGCGCATACCAAATGGTTATCCTGGCTGGATGTAGAAACGGGGGAACTCTCTGATAAGAGAAAATCTCCCAAGACAGGAACTTTCTATCAGATCATACCTGAATTATACAGAATCAAAATGTTTCTTCAAAATCCGAGACTTCACTTTATTATCTCGCTGATTGATGTAGAAGAAACCAGATATCTTAATGGATGGAGCTATGACAAAAAAAGAGGTTCCTCAAGAATGGATGGCATTCCTGTTGATATCTATGATGAAGTACGTATTGATACCATGAAGGATTATCATAAATTCTTACCAGATACACTTCCTGCCAGATTTACCACGAAAGACTACGCCAAATGCACTCATATTCCACAAAAATATGCTACCACCGGTCTGAATGTTCTACTGGAGACCAAAACTGTAGTCAGAGTCGGCAAAATGGGAAATGCGTATCTTTATGAGAAAGCAGCAGAGTCTGAAAAATAATCTCAAACTCTGCTGCTTATTTATTTACTCTTCATCTTCATCAGATTCTGTAGGAAAAATGATATTTTCCTCTTCTTCGTCTTCAGATTCTTCATTTACTTTCTCTGCAGCCTGATCTACGTCATCATATTCCTGCATTCCATCAGAAATCTTCTCACGTACCTTTGCAATTCTTGCTACAGTTACACCTTCATCAAGATTGATCATCTTAACACCGGATGTATTACGTCCAATCATGGAAATATCTTCCATACGAAGCTGAATGATAATGCCTTCTGTTGTGATCATCATAATCTCATGAGAATCATTTACAGCCTTTACACCGATTACATTACCGGTCTTATCAGCAATCTTATAGCATTTAACACCCTTACCGCCACGTTTCTGTACACTGAATTCATCCATTCGAGTTCTCTTACCCATACCCTTTTCAGATACAATTAAGAGAGAGTCACCCTGAGTATTCAGCTGCATACCGACAATTTCATCGCCATCTTCCAGATTCATACCGATAACGCCCATTGCTGTTCTGCCCATTGCTCTGACATCTGTTTCCTTGAATCGGATACACATGCCATACTTGGTAACCAGGAATATCTCAGAATCAGCATCTGTAGTCTTTACCTCTATTAATTCATCATCTTCACGAAGATTAATTGCTGCAAGTCCTGTTTTTCTCACATTTGAAAATTCAATAACAGGTGTTTTTTTAGCAATACCATTCTTTGTGATCATGAAAAGATTCTTGCCTTCTTCATATTCACTGATTGGAATCATGGCTGATATCTTTTCACCAGGTGTCAGCTGCAACAGATTAATAATAGCTGTTCCTCTGGCAGTTCTGCCTGCTTCCGGTATCTCATATGCCTTTAATCTGTATACACGTCCATAGTTCGTAAAGAACATAAGATAATGATGTGTCGTAGTCATCAACAGATCTTCGATATAGTCATCATCAATAGTAGACATACCCTTAATTCCACGACCACCTCTGTTCTGTGTCTTGAAATTATCTACAGTCATTCTCTTAATATATCCAAGACTGGTCATGGCAATTACTGTATTCTCACGTGGAATGAGATCTTCCATGTCGATATCGTATTCATCATATCCAAATTTGGTTCTTCTGTCATCTCCATACTTTTCAGAGATAATCAGGATTTCTTCTTTGATCACACCAAGTAAAAGCTTCTTATCTGCAAGAATTGCTTTAAATTCTTTGATTTTCTCTAATAAATCTGCATGTTCCTGTTCCAGCTTGCTTCTTTCCAGACCGGTAAGAGCTCTCAGACGCATATCTACAATTGCCTGAGCCTGAACATCTGTCAACTTGAATCGCTGGATTAATCTGTCCTTGGCAACCTGTGTATTCTCACTGCTTCTGATAATCTGAATGACTTCATCAATGTTATCAAGTGCAATTAACAAGCCCTGTAAAATATGGTCACGTTCTTCTGCCTTGTTCAGATCATACTGTGTTCTTCTGGTCACTACATCTTCCTGATGCATGATATAGTAAGTCAGAATATCTTTCAGATTCATGACTTTTGGCTCATTGTTTACAAGAGCCAGCATAATAACACCGAAGCTGTCCTGAATCTGTGTATGCTTATATAATTGATTCATAATGACATTGGCATTGGCATCTTTACGAAGCTCAATACAGATTCTCATACCTTCTCTGTCTGATTCGTCTCGAAGGTCTGTAATGCCATCTATTTTCTTATCTTTTACCAATTCGGCAATCTTTTCAATTAATCTGGCTTTATTAACCATATATGGAAGTTCCGATACAATGATTCTGCTCTTGCCATTTGGCATGGATTCTATACTGGTGACACCACGTACACGAATCTTACCACGACCGGTTCTGTATGCTTCCTCTACGCCTCTGGTTCCAAGGATAATTCCTCCTGTTGGGAAATCCGGTCCTTTTACGATTGGAAGAAGTTCTTCAATATCCGTATCTCTGTCTTCCTGGACTTTATTATCAATCATCTTCACAACAGCCTGAATGACTTCACGGAGATTGTGAGGTGGAATATTGGTAGCCATACCAACAGCGATACCCTGGGTACCATTTACTAAAAGATTGGGATAACGGCTTGGTAATACAGTAGGTTCCTTCTCTGTTTCATCAAAGTTCGGTACAAAATCTACTGTATTCTTGTTAATATCTGCAAGAAGTTCCATGGAAATCTTACTTAATCTTGCTTCTGTATATCGCATGGCAGCTGCGCCATCTCCATCTACAGAACCAAAATTACCATGTCCGTCTACCAGAGGATAACGTGTTGACCATTCCTGCGCCATATTAACCAATGCACCATAAATGGAACTGTCACCATGAGGGTGATATTTACCCATTGTATCACCAACGATACGTGCGCTCTTTCTATGTGGCTTATCAGGCCCGTTATTCAATTCAATCATAGAATAAAGTACTCTACGCTGAACCGGTTTCAAACCATCTCTTACATCCGGAAGTGCTCGGGATGCAATAACACTCATGGCATATTCAATATAGGACTGCTCCATGGTTTTTTGCAGATCGACTTCTTGAATTTTGTCGAATATTGTATCATCCATATTAATAATCTTGCCTTTCTGTAACTTGTAATCCTTGGATTTTGGTTACACTGCCTTTTTATAACTTAAATATCGAGATTCTTGGCAAACTTAGCATTTGCTTCGATAAAATCACGTCTTGGTTCTACTTTATCGCCCATTAAGGTCGTAAAGGTCAGATCTATTTCAGATTCTGCTTCTTCATTCATTGCTACTTTCAGCAAAACTCTCTTCTCAGGATCCATTGTAGTATCCCAGAGCTGTTCCGCATCCATTTCTCCAAGACCTTTGTATCGCTGAATCTTGTTATTCTGATCTCTTCCTACTTCATCCAGAATTTTGGAAAGTTCCTCATCACTGTATGCATACCATGTCTTCTTATTCTTTTCCAGCTTATAAAGAGGTGGCTGCGCCAGATAAACATGTCCTTCCTTGATCAGATCCGGCATAAATCTGTATAGGAACGTCAGCATAAGTGTTGCAATATGTGCACCATCTACATCGGCATCTGTCATAATAATGATCTTGTCATAACGAAGTTTGGAGATATCAAAATCTTCATGAATACCAGTACCAAATGCTGTAATCATGGCTTTGATCTCTGCATTGCCGTAAATTTTATCCAGTCTTGCCTTCTCTACATTCAATATCTTACCACGCAGTGGAAGAATAGCCTGTGTAGCACGGCTTCTTGCAGTCTTGGCGCTGCCACCTGCAGAATCTCCCTCTACGATGAAAATTTCACAGTTCTTAGGGTCCTTATCAGAACAATCTGCAAGTTTACCAGGAAGTGCCATTCCTTCCAGTGCAGTTTTTCTTCTGGTAAGATCTCTTGCTTTTCTTGCTGCCTCTCTCGCACGCTGTGCAAGAATGGATTTCTCACAGATCTGCTTGGCTACAATAGGATTCTGTTCCAGATAATAGGTAAGCTGTTCACTGACAATACTGTCAACTGCTCCCCTTGCCTCAGAGTTACCAAGTTTCTGCTTGGTCTGTCCCTCAAACTGAGGATCTTCGATCTTAATGGAAACAATGGCAGTCAGACCTTCTCTGATGTCATCGCCACTTAAATTCGCTTCACTGTCTTTCAACAGCTTTGCATTTCTTGCATAATCATTGAACGTCTTAGTAATTGCATTACGAAATCCGGCAAGATGTGTACCACCCTCCGGTGTATTGATATTATTTACGAAGCTGTATGCACTTTCCGTATAGGAATCGTTATGCTGCATGGCAACTTCTACATATACGTTGTCTTTTTTGCCTTCAAAATAAAGGACATCTTCGTATAAAGGTGTCTTGCTCTTATTCAGATAAGAAACAAATTCCTTGATACCGCCTTCATAGTGGAATGTCTTCTCGATTGGCTTATCATCCGGTCTTAAATCTCTTAAAATAATCTTGAGATTCTTGGTAAGGAATGCCATTTCACGAAGACGCTGCTGTAAAATGTCATAATCATATACAGTCTCTTCAAAAATTGTATCATCCGGTAAAAAGGTAACTTTCGTACCTGTCTTACCAGGTTCACATTCACCGATCACTTTCAGAGGATAACATACATGTCCTCTCTCATATCTCTGCTTATAAATTTTGCCTTCATTGCAGATCTCTACTTCAAGCCAGTTGGACAGCGCATTTACAACAGACGCACCAACACCATGAAGACCACCGGATACCTTGTATCCTCCACCGCCGAATTTACCGCCCGCATGCAGAATGGTAAATACAACTTCAACCGCAGGAATACCTGCTTTATGATTGATACCAACAGGAATACCACGTCCGTTATCAATGACTGTTATGGAATTATCCGGATTGATCGTAACATCAATCGTATCACAATATCCTCCCAGTGCTTCATCTACGGCATTGTCAACAATCTCATATACCAAATGGTGCAAGCCTCTTGATGAAGTGCTGCCGATGTACATACCTGGTCTTTTTCTGACTGCTTCAAGACCTTCCAGTATCTGAATTTGATCTGCTCCATACTCAGTACTCATTTCTAACCTCCAATTTAGTTTTCCTGCGTTACAGTTGCATTGGAAACTTTATAAACTCTATTAATTTCAAAACGGTTGTTTACGAATTCTTCAAGACCGGTACAGGTGATAATCGTCTGGATGTCACCAATACTGTTTAATAAATAATTCTGTCTGTTACTGTCAAGTTCACTCAAAACATCATCCAGTAAAAGAACCGGCGTATCCTTTGTGATTTTCTTTACAAGTTCTATCTCCGAAAGCTTTAAGGAAAGTGCTGCTGTTCTCTGTTGTCCCTGAGATCCGAACTTGCGGATATCAATATCCCCTGCCTTAAAACAGAAATCATCTCTATGAGGACCGGTACTTGTCTGCTTGAGACGAATATCTCTGTCCTGACCTTCCTGTAATCTGCGTTCATAATCCTGTAACGTAACATCCGGCTCATAAATGATCCTCAGATCTTCTTTATCTCCAGATAACTTACGGTGAATATCATAAATAATGTCATTGAGCTGTTCCACAAAAGAAATCCTGCGCTCAATAACCTTGCTTCCATAGGATAAAAGCTGGGAATCCCATATGGAAAGAGTGTCTTTTAATCCTGGATTAAAGGACAATTCTTTTAAAAGCTTGTTACGCTGATTTACGATTTTATTATAATTATTCAGATTGTACAGATAAAAGCTGTCCAACTGACATAATTCCATGTCCACAAAACGTCTTCTCTCTGCCGGTCCATTCTTGATAATGGATAAGTCCTCCGGAGAGAAAAAGACAACATTTAAAAGCCCAAGTAAATCTGCCGCCTTCTTAATCTTCTGACCATTGATGGCAATTCCTTTGGACTTGCTTTTTCTAAGGTGCATATCTACACGATTCTCCAAACCGTCTTTCTCGATATAAGTGCGAATATGCGCTTCCTCTGCACCAAAATGTACAATGTCTCTGTCCTTACTTCCCTTATGTGACTTGGTTGTTGCTGACAAATAGATAGCCTCTAATATATTGGTCTTACCCTGTGCATTATCCCCATAGAGGATATTCGTTCCAGAATCAAAGGTCATAGACAACGAATGATAATTTCTAAACTGATCAAGTTCCAATGATTTGATAATCATGCTTCATTCTTTCCTGAACTCTATGCCAAAATTCTAAAGGTATCGCCCGCAAATGTGACTTCATCACCATTTACAAGCTTCTTACCTCTCTGAGTACAGACTTCACCATTTACCAGAACCTTACCATCCTGTACAGCAAACTTGGCATCAACACCGGATTCTACCAGACCGGCAAGTTTCAGAGCTTGTCCAAGCTTTATAAATTCATCTTTAATTCTTACTTCTTTCATGATAAGTCCTTTCCGACTATACAAATATGAATAATAGATATAACTGTCCATAAATATAGACAGTTATATCTTACCATTTATTGATACATTATGTCAATTCTGTACAGATGTCATCAGGCAGCTGTACTAAAAGTTACAGGCAGGATCAGATAAATATAACTTTCCTGTTCATCCTTGATAAAGCATGGAGCCTTTGGATTGAGAAGCTTGATCTCAATATCTTCATCATCAATGACCTTCAATGCATCAATCAGGAATTTCGGATCAAAACCGATCATCAGATCTTTACCGTTCTTTACTATATCAATTTCCTCATCCAGACTACCTACAATGGAATTCATTTTTAATTCCATGACATCATCTTTAATATCCAGAATGATAGGTTTCTTGTCTGCTTCTTTTACAAGAAGTGTAGAACGGTCAATACAGCTTAAAAATTCTCTTTTATTAATTTTTACTTTCGTTTCATAGTCTGCGGATAAAATATTATCAATCTTTAAGTATTCTCCTTCAATCAGACGGGAAACTACAGTTGTATTGTCAAACTCAAATAAGATATGTTTGTCAGTAAAAAAGAGATTGACATCCTTATCAGCATCACCGGATAAAATCTTACTGATTTCATTTAATGTTTTGCCGGGAACAATTACTTTCTTATCAGGATAGGTATTTTTCAGTTCTATTCTTCGAAGAGAAATACGTAATCCGTCAGAAGAAACAACTTTTAAAAGATTACCATTGATTTCAAATAATTCTCCCGTTAAAATCTTGTTTGTAAAATTATCTGCAATTGAGAAAATTGTCTGTCTGATGACTTCTTTTAAAGTAAACTGGGAAAGAAGAATGGAATCAGATCTTTCTATCTGAGGTAAATAGGAGAAATCCTCACCGGATTTACCAATAATATTAAAGGTAGCCTTTTCACAGGTAATGATTGTTTTATAGGAAGAATCTGTTTCTATAGTGACATCATTATCAGGAAGCTTACGTACCATTTCAAGGAAAATCTTAGCATCCAGAGCAATAATACCCTTTTCGATAATCTCACCCTCAATCACCGTTTCAATACCTAGCTCCATATCGTTGGCTGTTAAAGTAATCTGACCCTTCGTTGCATCAATCAGAATACATTCCAGAATAGACATGGTTGTTTTACTGGGTACTGCTTTAGAAACAATATTAACCCCATTCAGTAAGTTAGATTTAGAACATATTAATTTCATGTGAATAACTCCCTTCAACAAAAAAGTGAAAAAAATAAAAACTGCAAAAAATATATAATAAAGATTAAATTCGTAGTATTCATAGTAATCGGCGTGGAAATGTGAATAACCGATTAGAAGCCATAAAATCCAGGGAAAACGATTCGAAAAACCTGTGAAAAAAGAACATGGAAAAAGTAAGGTTATTCAGAACCATTCACAACCTGAGAAAAGATGTATGGAGAAGAAAAAGATATCAATTGTGGATTACCCACATAATTTCTACATAGGTAACCACAAGTTATACACATAAAAATCAAACTATGATGGAGAGATCTTCTTCTTGATCGTTTCTATTTTATTACGCAGGTCTTCATCTGTTGCAAGCTTCTCATCAATCTTCTTGATTCCATGGATAATGGTAGTATGATCCTTCTTGCTGAGAAGATTGGCAATGCTCTGCTGAGACATATCAATCATATTACGGCATAGATACATGATGATCTGACGAGGAAGTACATATTCTGAATTACGCTTCTTGGAAGTAATCTCTTCCTTAGGAACATTGAAATGCTCTGCCACTACATCAATGATCAAAGCTGGTGTAATCTCACGAACCTGATCTGGATAAATGACATCTTTTAAGGCATCTTCGGCCAGAGCAAGAGTAAGCTCTTTCTTATTAAGACGGGCATTTGCCATGACTTTATTCAGAGCGCCTTCCAGCTCCCTGATATTGGATTTTATGTTCGTTGCGATGTATTTGATGATCTCATCGTCAATTTCCTTATCATAGGTCTCTGCATTTTTTCGCAGAATAGCCATTCTGGTCTCATAGTCAGGTGGCTGGATATCTGCAATCAGTCCCCATTCAAAACGGGAACGGAAGCGTTCATCCAAAGTCTCCATTTCCTTAGGTGGTTTATCAGAAGACAGAATAATCTGCTTACCGGCAGAATGAAGCACATTAAAAGTATGGAAAAATTCTTCCTGCGTGGATTCCTTACCAATGATGAACTGCACATCATCAATAAGCAGTACATCTACGGTTCTGTATTTCTCACGAAGCTTGGTCATGGCAGCTGCATTACCACTACGGATAGATTCGATTACTTCGTTGGTAAACTGCTCTGAAGTAACATAGAGAACCTTCATATTAGGATTCTGTTCCAGTACGAAATGTCCAATGGAATGCATAAGGTGAGTCTTACCAAGTCCGGCACCGCCATATAAGTAAAGTGGATTATAAGCTTCTCCCGGAGATTCCGCTACAGCAAGCGCTGCAGAATGGGCAAATTTATTATTACTTCCTACAATAAAGGTGTCAAATTTATATTTACTGTTTAAGTTGGCATTTTCATAATTGATATTAGAGATACTGCCAGCAGGCTGAACTTCAGAATTGCCCATGGATGCGGTGTCTTTTTCCAAAATAAAGGTTACATCATATTCATGGTCCATAATTTCTGAAATGGTAACTTTAAAAAACAGACCGTATTTATTCGAAATATAATTAATGGTCTGTGCCTGGTCGGAAGGAATCATAATCGTTACGACATTATTCTCTACCTTATATAATTTTAACGGTGCGATCCAAGTCTCATAAGATATATTGGTTAATTCGTACTCGGTCCGAATGCTTTCCTTAATCTGATTCCATTTCTCTTGAATATCGTTCATGCTCTACCTCTGAATCGTTACAATAATATATATAAAACCATAGTACCCCAAAAAAATAAAAAAATCAAATCATTTACACAGAAATGTGAATAAAGTGGAAAAGAAATACACATTTATGACCAGATAAAATCAAAATGTGTGGATAACTTATCCCCAATGTTGTGGAAATCGTAAAAAAAGAAATTTTTTAAACAGAAAATCCATTGAAATGTGGATAAGTTTGTGAATGGTTATAAACACAATCCACCCTGTAAATTTCAGTACTTGGATATTGATATAAAAAGTTTTCTACCAGTCATCTACGAGATATCCACAAGATATCAACAAAATGTGGATATCTTGTGGTTTGTGTGGATTTTTCCACATATTTCGTGGAAGAATTGTGTAAATTATGGACTGCATTTATGTAAATTCTGTCGGGTGACGTAAATTCTGTCCACAAAATTTCCACGAAATGTGAGTAAACATATAATTGCTTCAATATATATAGAAAAACTGTATGTGGAAATCAGAATATGATATACTGTAAATGTAGATACTATAACACTATGAAGTTGAGAGAAATGTTATAAGGAGAGCAGTATGAAAAATAAAACAAGACAGATAGTGGCATTACTTGTTACAGCGGCAATGCTGACAGGTTGTGGAGCAGTACAGAATCAGGATGTGGTATCTGAACAGACAAAGACACAGGAGGAAACACAGACTGAATCTGTGGAAGAAATACAGAGTAAAGCTGATACAGCGACAGAGTATTCTGTAATAGGGCAGCGACCAAGGTTGATTTCTACAACAGCAGACAGCAGTGAAAATATATCGCCTGCTGCTGACTCTTACACATTGGAGAAGGATTTAAGTAATGTAGATAACTTATGGCAGTTCTATCTGGATGATAAAATGACAGAGTTACTTGCAAAAAATGGTTTTGTAGTCAGGGAAGAGGCCGGAAGAGAATTTTTTGATCTATATGAAAGAAACAGATATAATATGATACCAAATTTTGTGACTGTGGATTCTCTCATGCATACATACCATGTTTATTTTGCCTATTTATTAAAAAATATTGAAAAAGAATACCTTGCGGATCAGGTCAGACAGCTTGGAATAAAAATGCTGGAAGACAGTAAGGAGCAGTATGTTCAGCTTAAAGGAAGTGAATGGGAAAGCGCTGTTGTTAGAAATGTTGCCTTTTTCACAGTGGGGGCAAAATTATTGGATGATACAGTTCAGATAGAGGATTATGTGTCAGATATCGTAGAGTCTGAGTTATCCCGTATAGAGACTGCACAGGGAATCATGATTTCAGCGATTACCGATGATGAAGAGGATTATTCTCAGTATAAGCCAAGAGGATATTATGAGGGAGATTCTGATTTAGAGGCATATTTTAAAGCCATGATGTGGTATGGAAGAATGCATTTTAAGCAGGAAACAGAAGATCTGGACAGAAGTGCGCTTCTGATTACCAAAGCACTGGATTCTGACAGTGAGGCATATGAACTGTGGCAGTCTGTATACAGTGTGACTTCTTTCTTTGCAGGAGCAAGTGATGACAATGGAGTATGTGAATATGCACCGCTTATCAGGGCTGCTTACGGTGAAAATGCCAAAGTAACAGACTTAATAGGAAATGGAGATGCTTTTTTGGATTATAGGACCAATACTGCGGCATTACCAGTACCTCAGATCAATTCTATTCCTATTGAAGACGGAGAAGAAAATGTAATACCGGGTTTTCGGTTCATGGGACAGAGATTCTCCATTGATGCAATGGTCATGCAGAAGCTGATCTACAGTAATGTTCAGAGTAACAGTGCAGGAGAGAAACGTATGTTACCTGATGTGCTGGATGTACCGGCTGCTTTGGGCAGTGATGTTGCCTTGAATCTGTTAAAAGAAAATGGAGTAGAAGATTATCCGGGATATATGGAAAATATGGAGAAGCTCAGAACCGGTATTAATGAGGCAGATGATTCTTTGTGGAATGCCAGTCTGTATGCAAGCTGGATACAGACACTTCGTCCCTTATTAGAGAAAAAGGGAGAGGGATATCCAATGTTCATGCAAAATGAGGAATGGGCAAAGAAGAATCTGGAGTGTTTTGCAGGAAGTTATACAGAATTAAAGCATGATACAGTACTGTATTCCAAACAGGTCATGGCTGAAATGGGAGGCGGTATGGAGGAAGAGCCGGATGATCGTGGTTATGTAGAACCGGAGCCAGTTGTTTATGAGAGATTTGCCAGTCTGGCGGAACAGACAGCACAGGGATTAAAGAAATATCAGATGTTAAGTGATGCAGATGAAGATAATCTGGTTAAATTGGAGGAGCTGGCGCTTCGATTACAGACGATATCCAATAAAGAGCTTCAGAATGAAACACTGACAGACGAAGAATATGACCTAATCAGAACATATGGCGGTAATATCGAGCATTTCTGGTATGATGCCATGAGAGCAAATGCAGATTCTGATACAATATTCAGTGAGGAGTATCCTGCGGCACTGGTAGTAGATATCGCAACGGACCCCAATGGAAGTGTACTGGAAGCTGCTACAGGAGATCCATCCCAGATTATTGTTGCTGTGCAGGTAGATGGGAAAATCAAACTGGCTTCAGGAAGTGTGTATACATTCTATCAGTTCGAACAACCATTAAATGACAGACTGACTGATACACAGTGGAGAGTCATGATGGGAATTGAAGCCAATGACGACATGGAATATCAGAAAACTACGGATATAAAACAGCCTGCATGGACTGACAGCTATCGTTACCATTATGAATGGTAAGAAAAAGGTCATAACGGCGGTATGTATAGGTATCGCCGTTATGACAGGCTTAATCTGTATATCATGTAATAAGATTCCAGGCTGGGTTACATGGGAAAAAAGACAGATAAAGGATGCAACAGGGGAATATGAAGTTACCTTATCTTCCAGAGCAGTGAGTGTAAGCAGAAGTTCTAATCAGAAAATCATCTGGAAAAGCCAAAAAGGTGTGAAAGTGCAGGATGTCTTATCCTGTGATATAGATGGTGATGGCAATGACGAGTTGATTCTTCTATGCTGGAAGAGGGGGAGATTTGGCAAATACAGACCATTCTGGATAGAACAGGATGAAAAGGAATGGTCACAGCATATTTTTGTATACAGATATACAGAAAATCAGATCACTCCCATGTGGATGTCCTCTTATATTGGACAGGATGTAGTTAAAATAAATGCAAAGCCGGATTTCAGACAGAAATACTACTTGATATTGACTGACAGAAACGGTGAAAACAGTAATTGGGCGTGGAATTACTGGGGATTTGAATTATTGCTACAAGAATAATTGAATTTAGCCTTGACGAACGTTCTTTTTTACATTATAATCTTAATGATATTTTCTAGTACATGGTATTTTTCTGCCCTTTTGAAGGGAAGATACCGATTGCATCATAAGACAGATATTTTACTGTATATAGAATGAGAAGGAGGTGTTTCTCAATGAAAATGACATTTCAGCCTAAGACAAGACAGAGAGCTAAGGTTCATGGTTTCAGAGCTAGAATGAGTACTCCAGGTGGAAGAAAAGTTTTAGCTGCAAGAAGAGCTAAAGGAAGAAAGAGATTATCAGCATAGGTCACATTTTGTGGCCTTTTTCTCTTTGATTTGGAGAGTTTATATGAAATTTTCGGAATCATTGAAAAGTAACAGCGATTTCAGGCGGGTATATCGGGGCGGTAAATCATACGCCAACAAATATCTGGTCATGTATGTACTGGAGAATGGAACAGATCAAAACAGGCTTGGAATTTCTGTCAGTAAGAAAGTCGGAAACAGTGTCGTAAGACATCGGATTACGAGATTAGTCAGAGAAAGTTACAGACTACATGAAAATATATTTAATAGTGGTTTAGATATAGTAGTCGTTGCAAGGGTCGGTGCAAAGGAAGTCGGTTATGCCGAAATAGAGAGTGCACTGCTGCATGTATCGAAGCTCCATAGAATATTAATAACCTGCTGATAAGGAGGTTATCTATGAAATATATCATGATCAGAATGATCAGATTCTACCAGAAGTATTTGTCACCGCTTAAAAGTACGAAGTGTCCATATTATCCAACCTGCTCTCAGTATGGTCTGGAAGCGATTCAGAAATATGGAGCCGTCAAGGGCGGTTTACTTGCGTTATGGAGAATTCTTCGATGCAATCCTTTTTCAAAGGGAGGATATGACCCGGTACCATAAAAGGGAGTCTTGATTAGGAGGAGACAGATGGATTTTATTTTATTGACACAGAATTCAACTCCGATATTCCAGTATGTAGTTAAGTTACTTGGCGTTATCATGAACGTTATTTTCGAGTTTCTTGATTTGATTGGTATTCCCAATATCGGTTTATCTATTATTCTTTTTACAATTGTTATTTATTTATTACTGATGCCACTTACTATTAAGCAGCAGAAGTTCTCCAAGCTTTCTGCAAAAATGAATCCTGAGATTCAGGCAATTCAGGCTAAGTATAAGGGAAAGCAGGACAATGAATCCATGCTTGCCATGAACGCAGAGACCAAGCAGGTGTATGCAAAGTATGGTGTATCACCATCTGGAAGCTGTGTACAGCTGTTGATTCAGATGCCGATTCTGTTTGCCCTGTATCGTGTTATCTATTCCATGCCGGCATATGTTACCAAGTTAGGTGACGCTTTTGGTGTTCTGGCTGATAAGATCATGAGCGCTGCAGATGGTGTGGAATATGTAAAGGGAATGAGTGCCGCAGCATATTATGCTAAGAATTTTGATATTGCAGGCAACACAAGAAATGCAATTATTGATACTCTGAATAAGGTATCCAGTACAGATATGGCTACTTTATCAGAAAAATTTGGACTGGCTGATCTGACTTATAATGGAAGTCTGATTTTGAGTAATGGTTCTACCAGAGGTCTGATTGATACCTATAACAATTTCCTTGGTCTGAATATTGGTAATACACCAATGGATACCATCAGAAGTTCTTTTGCTTCCAATAATTATCTGCTTCTGATCGGTGCTGTTATGATCCCTGTTCTGGCAGCTCTGACACAGTGGATTAACTATAAGCTGATGCCTCAGGCTCCAAGCAATGATAACAGCAATGCCAAAAAGGGTGATATGGCTGACAGCATGCAGCAGTCTATGAAGATGATGAATACCGTTATGCCGATTATGTCAGCATGGTTCTGTTTAACACTTCCCGCAGGTATGGGTCTGTACTGGGTTATCGGTGCGGTTGTCAGAAGTATCCAGCAGATTGCAATCAATAAACACATTGATAAAATGGATGTAGATGCAGAGATTGCTAAGAATATTGAAAAGTATAATGAAAAGATGAAGAAGAAAGGTATTGATCCTGCCAAGTTAAATGCAGCTGCAAGAACAAATACCAAGAATATCTCATCCAAAACAGCTTATAAGAATACAGCTTCCAATAAACCTGCTAAAACAGCAGAAGAGAAGGCTGCGGCAATTAAAGAATCTACAGAATATTATAATAAGAATGCAAAGCCTGGTTCTTTGGCAGCCAAGGCTAATATGGTAAAGCAATACAACGAAAAGAACAATAAGTAGGGGGTAAATGAACATGGAATTCATGGAGTTTTCAGCAAAAACCGTTAATGATGCCGTTACAGAAGCATGCAAGCACTTTACAGTGCCAAGTGATAAATTGGAATATGAAGTAATTGAAGAAGGTTCTACCGGATTTCTTGGATTCAATTCCAAACCTGCTGTTATTAAAGCAAGAATTATTGAAGAAAAGTTATCTGTTGAGGATCAGGCTAAGAAATTCCTTCAGGATGTATTCCAGGCTATGAATATGGTCGTAGTCATTGATGCTAAATTTGATGAAACAGAGAATACACTGGATGTTGAATTAAGCGGAGACGAAATGGGTGTTCTGATCGGTAAGAGAGGTCAGACACTTGATTCCCTGCAGTATCTGATTTCATTGGTAGTAAACAAGGGTACTGACGAATACATAAGAGTAAAAGTGGATACTGAGAACTACAGACAGAGACGTAAGGAGACACTTGAAAATCTGGCTAAGAATATTTCTTACAGAGTAAAGCGTACAAAACGTCCTGTATCTTTGGAGCCTATGAATCCTTATGAAAGAAGAATCATCCATTCTGCATTACAGAATGACAGATTTGTTACAACACATAGTGAAGGCGAAGAACCTTACAGACGTGTCGTTGTTACTTTAAAACGATAGGAATCGGTATTTAAGAGTCCTCACCAATTGGGTGGGGACTTTTTCAGTATAGAGGTGATTAAGTTGAAAAAAATATTTTTTACAGACATAGATGGTACGTTATTAAATGATAAAAAAGAATTGACTCCTGAAACCAGAAAAGTGATAGAGAAAATTTCAGAAGCTGGACATTATATGGTATTAGCTTCAGGAAGACCTATGATGAGTGTAATGGAGGTAGGAGAGCAGCTTGGAATTCCTGATAATAACCTGTATTATATTGGAAGTAATGGTGGGATTGTAGTAGAAGCTGCAACTGGTCATGTTATCATGGAGAAAAGACTTGAATTGAAGGACGTAGAATATATCTTTGATGTATGTGAAAAAATGGGTGTTCATATACATTCTTATACTGATTGTGCAATTGTATCTAAGAGGCAGACAAAGGAGCTGGATTTTTATCAGAAGGTTATTCATATGCCTACACTTCTGGTAGGACAGGCATCAGATGCCTTTAAGGATAAGCCGCCTTTAAAATGTGTTGCAATCTCCATTGATGGAAGAGGAAAGCTAGAGCAGTTAAAAGAGGTTCTAAAGCCATGGGCAGAAGGAAGAATTAACTTATTATTTTCCAATGATAATTTACTGGAAATGTTTCCGATTCAATCCGGTAAAGGGAAAGCATTGGAGTGGCTGAGTAACCATCTTGGTATTCCAATAGAAAATACATTAGCTGCAGGGGATCAGGATAATGATATCTCCATGATAGAAGCAGCCGGTATGGGTGTAGCTATGTGTAATGGTGCAGAACACGTAAAGGAGATTGCAGACAAAGTTACGCAGAAATCAAACAATAAAGATGGACTTGTTCCTATTCTGGAGGATTTCTTTGAAGTGTAGTAGAAAGGCAGGATGTAATAAATGGGTTGGATGATGTTTGCCGCAGTATGTGCTTACTTTGTAAAAGGGCTGTGTGGATTTGCAAATACACTTGTCTTCTCCACTATATTGAGCTTCAGTACGAATAATGTAAATATATCTCCTGTAGAATTGGTTCTTGGATTGCCAAGTAATATTATGATTTCCTATAAGGAACGTAAATCTGTACAGTGGAAGGTGTGTCTTCCATTAGCAGGTCTTGTATTATTGGGTGATATTCCAGGAATACTGCTTCTTAAAAATACAAATACACAAGTTATTAAAGGTATCTTTGGATTTGTAATCATTGCGATTGGGGTAGAGATGCTGATAATCTGTTTCGACTGGTAATGTATGGTGTCACCGGTATTATTACATTGGCTACGTTAAAGCAGTCTGTTATTTTATTCCCTTTTATGGCTTTGGGATTATTTCTGGGAATGAAGGGCAGTAGTTTTCTGGATGAGAAGAAAATTAAGAAGCTGGTTATTATTATGCTGATTTTATCAGGAGTATCTTTGATTGTGACGCTGTTTTAGTGAGATATTTCATTGAAATAATCGCTAAAATAGATTATAGTTAAAGTTAAATAGGTTAAAATGAGAAAGGTATGGTCATCGGGATATGCAGACAGATACAATCGCAGCGATTGCAACAGCAGTCAGTGATTCAGGAATAGGAATTATCAGAATCAGCGGCAGTGATGCCCTGTTGGTAGCAGATAAAGTGTATCGCTCACCTAAAAATCAAAAAAAGCTGTCACAGGCAGCAAGCCATACCATTCATTATGGATATATATATGATGAAGATGAGCTGATTGACGAAGTTATGGTGGCAGTCATGCGTAGTCCTCACAGTTACACCACAGAAAATACAGTTGAGATCAACTGTCATGGTGGAATTCTTGTTATGAACCGTATATTGGAAACTGTGCTGCATCATGGGGCAAGACTGGCGCAGCCGGGTGAATTTACCAAGAGAGCTTTCTTAAATGGAAGAATTGATTTGTCCAAAGCTGAGGCGGTTATGGATCTGATTCATTCTAAAAATGAATTTGCAATGAAGGCATCCGTGAATCAGTTAAAAGGTTCTGTATCTGCAAAAGTCCGCAGCTTGCGTGAAGATATTCTGTATGAAATTGCTTTTATAGAATCTGCACTGGATGATCCGGAGCATATCAGTCTGGAAGGTTATCCAGATAAGCTTATGGCAAAAACACGGGGACTGAGTCAGGAATTAAAGAAGCTGATAGACAGTGCGGATAATGGTAAGATGTTAAAGGATGGTATTCGCACGGTTATCTTAGGTAAGCCTAATGCGGGTAAGTCCAGCCTGCTTAATGTTCTGGTAGGGGAGGATAAGGCAATTGTTACCAGTGTTGCAGGAACGACAAGAGATGTATTGGAGGAATCAATCAAACTGCATGGAATTGGACTGAATATGATTGATACAGCTGGTATTCGTGATACAGAAGATGAAGTGGAGAAAATTGGCGTAGAAAAGGCACGTAAGTATGCAAATCAGGCGGATCTTGTTATATATGTAGTAGATTCTTCAAGAGAATTAGATGAAAATGACGAAGAAATTATTGAATTAATACGTGATAAGAAAGTAATTGTCCTTTTGAATAAAACGGATCTGGAGCCAGTAGTAACAGAAGAACAGATCAAAGATAAATTTCGTGAGATCTATGAGGGTGAAGAAAAGCATGATGACAGTCTGCATGTAATTCGTACTTCGACCAAAGATAATACGGGAATAGATGAGTTTGAGAAGACAATTCAGGATATGTTCTTTGCAGGCAGAATTGCAGTAAATGATGAGATATATATTACCAATCAGAGACATAAAGAAGCTTTGGTTGAAGCATATGACAGTCTGAAAATGGTGCAGAAGAGTCTGGAAGATGAAATGCCGGAGGATTTCTATTCTATTGATCTGATGAGTGCTTATGCTGCTCTTGGCAGAATTATAGGGGAAGAAGTTGGAGAAGATCTGGTTAATGAGATATTCTCAAAATTCTGTATGGGGAAATAATATGAAAGAAGGATATAAAAATGCCTGAAATTCGGGAAAAAGTTGATGTGTGTGTGATTGGTGCAGGGCATGCGGGATGTGAAGCTGCGCTGGCTTGCGCCAGAGTTGGTTTGGAGACTGTAATTTTTACAGTGAGTGTAGACAGTATTGCTCTGATGCCATGTAATCCTAATGTCGGAGGTTCCTCAAAGGGACATCTGGTAAGGGAATTGGATGCCCTTGGTGGAGAGATGGGCAAAAATATAGATAAGACTTTTATTCAATCCAAGATGTTAAATGTATCCAAAGGACCTGCGGTACATTCTCTTCGTGCACAGGCTGATAAGGCAGAATATTCCAGAGCTATGCGTAAGGTCCTGGAAAATCAGGATCATTTGACAATCAAACAGGCAGAGATTGTTGAGCTTCTGGCAGAGGAGCTGGAGACACCTAATGGTCTTGCAACGAAGAAAATTACAGGTGTGAAGACTTATACTGGCGCAATCTATGAAGCAAAAGCTGTTATTTTGTGTACAGGTACTTATCTTAAAGCAAGATGTCTGTGTGGAGAAGCAATTACTTATACAGGTCCAAATGGTTTGCAGCCTGCTAATTATCTGACAGATTCATTAAAGAGTCTGGGTGTGGAAATGCGTCGTTTCAAGACTGGTACACCAGCCAGAATGGATAAGCGTTCTATTGATTTCAGTAAGATGGAAGAGCAGTTTGGCGATGAAAGAGTTGTGCCTTTTTCTTTCTCTACTAATCCGGAGGATGTACAGATTGAACAGGCTTCCTGCTGGCTGACCTACACAAATGAAAAGACGCATGAGATCATCCGTAATAATCTGGACAGATCGCCTATTTATGCGGGTGTTATTGAGGGAACAGGTCCAAGATATTGCCCATCTATAGAAGATAAGGTTGTTAAGTTCGCAGATAAAGAGAGACATCAGGTATTTATAGAACCTGAAGGATTGCATACAAATGAAATGTATATCGGGGGCATGAGTTCTTCTCTGCCTGAGGATGTTCAGCTGGCAATGTATCGTACTGTTCCAGGATTGGAGCATTGCAAGATGGTTCGTAATGCGTATGCGATTGAGTATGATTGTATTAATCCGGGACAGTTATATCCTACCTTGCAGTTTAAGGCAATTCAGGGGCTTTTCAGTGCAGGACAGTTTAATGGAAGCAGTGGATATGAGGAAGCTGCAGCGCAGGGGATTCTGGCAGGAATCAATGCAAGTCTCTTTGTACGCGACAGGGAGCAGATTGTTTTGGATCGTTCTCAGGCTTATCTGGGAGTATTGGTAGATGATTTGGTTACGAAGGAGAATTTCGAACCATATCGTATGATGACCTCAAGAGCAGAATATCGCCTTTTGCTGCGTCAGGACAATGCGGATTTGAGATTGCGTGAGATTGGATATCAGGTAGGCTTGATATCTCAGGAGCAGTATGATGCGCTTTTGAAGAAAAAGGCGCAGATCGAGGAAGAGATTACACGTCTTGAGAATACCAAAGTCGGTGCAAATAAGGAAATGCAGCATTTCCTGGAAAGCAAGGGAAGCTCTGGTCTACATACAGCTGCTTCTCTGGCTGAGTTAATCAGTCGTCCAGAGTTGTCCTATGAAGCGATTGCTGAGATTGATCCTGAGCGTAAGCCTTTGGATGAGGCGGTCATTGAGCAGATCAATATTAATATCAAGTATGATGGTTATATCAAACGCCAGCTTAAACAGGTAGAACAGTATAAGAAGATGGAAAAGAAGAAGATTCCTGTTGACATCGACTATGATGATGTGAAGAGTCTTCGTCTTGAGGCAAGACAGAAGCTGAAGCAGTTCCAGCCTGTAAGTGTTGGTCAGGCTTCAAGAATCAGCGGAGTAAGTCCTGCGGATATTTCTGTTTTGCTGGTTTATCTGGAACATTTTCATGCAGCGAATGCTGCTCATAACGAATAAGGATGAATATGAGTGATAATACAAATTTAGATATTTCTATTTTAGAACGTGCAGTAGCAGGTTTTGATCTTGTACTGACAGATACACAAAAACAGTCATTTCTTACCTATTATCAGTTACTGATTGAGTGGAATTCTTTTATGAATCTTACAGCAATTACTGATTTTGAAGAAGTCTGTATGAAACATTTCGCAGATAGTCTGTCTTTGTGCCAGGCAATTGACTGTACGAAACCGATGAAGGTCATAGATATTGGAACAGGAGCAGGATTTCCAGGAATTCCATTAAAGATCATGTATCCTGATATGGATATTGTATTGTTGGATTCTCTTGGAAAAAGAGTCAAATTCTTAAATGAGGTTATCAGTACTCTTCACTTAGATAAAATTACAGCAATCCATGGCAGGGCTGAGGACTTTGCAAAACCTGGAAGTATGAGAGAAAGCTTTGATTTATGTGTATCACGTGCTGTAGCAAATCTATCTACTTTATCGGAGTATTGTCTTCCTTATGTAAAGGTAGGCGGACACTTTATTTCTTATAAATCCGAGAAAATCAATGAAGAGAGTATTGCAGCGAAGCATGCGATTGGATTACTGGGAGGCAAGGTTACTGGACAAAGGGAATTCATGCTACCTGAATCAGATATTTACAGAAATCTTTTTATCATAGAAAAAGTAAAAGAGACACCGAAGAAATATCCTCGTAAAGCAGGTCTGCCTGCCAGGGAGCCATTGGCATGATAAAAGATAAGAATAATATGTCTTACAAAGATTTTCTTATGCTTCAGGAGACAGAAAGAAGTCGTATTGCAGAAGATCTGCATGATACTACAGTGCAGGAATTAGTTGCATTATCTCAGAAGCTGGAATTAGCGAATCTGTATTTTGACAAAGATGTCACACAGGCAAGACTGGAACTGATTTCTGCGAAAAAGCAAATTAAAGATATCATTGAGGATATCAGAAATACGATTTATGATCTCAGACCAATGTCTTTTGATGATTTTGGTTGGGATGCATCTATTGAAAGATTATATAGAGATGTTGACCAGAAAAGCGATATGAATGTTACATTTGATATTGATTCCATAAATTCTGTTGATAATGTGATTCAGATTACAGTATATAGAATTCTACGGGAAGCTGTAACGAATGTCTATAAACATGCAAAAGCTTCCAGGCTTTATGTAACATTACATATTCAAAATAAAGAGATATATCTGGAAATACGCGATGATGGTATTGGTATACAGTCAGATATAAAAGAAAATCATTTTGGTATGCAGTTTATGAGGGAAAAGGTAAAGCTTCTGAATGGAAGTATGGCAGTTGATACAGGCAATACGGGAACTACAGTTATTGTTACAATTCCTATTGGTTAAATATATGGGTGGAGCGTCAAATTAATAGAAAGGGTACATAATGAGTATGATTCGAGTTCTAATAGCAGATGATCACAAAATGGTTCGTGAGGGATTAAGACGTATACTTGAATTTGATGGAGAGATTCAGGTTATTGATGAAGCAGACAATGGGGAGGAGTGTATCAAGAAAATCCGCTCCAGTAAACCCGATATTGTTTTATTGGATATTAATATGCCGGTTATGAATGGTATAGAAGCACTCCAGGAGATTAGAAAAAAGAAATTAAAGACCAAGGTTATTATTCTTACTGTTCATAACGAGATTGAATATTTATTAAGAGCTGTTGATATTGGAATAGATGGTTACGTCCTTAAAGATTCTGATGCACATGAATTAATAAGAGCAGTGACATCTGTATATGAAGGAGATAAATTTATTCAACCAAGTTTGATTCCGCTTTTGAATTCAAAATTAATTGCCAGAGATTTGGATGCAGAAAGATTAGAACAGTTATCCAAGAGAGAAATAGAAGTATTGAAGTTGGTTGCAGTAGGTATGTTTAATAAAGAAATTGGAGTAGAATTAGGAATAAGTGAACGTACTTTAAAAAATCATCTTTCAAGTATTTTTAAAAAGATTGATTCCAGTGATAGAACACAGGCAGCGGTCTTTGCCATTAGAAATGGACTCGTTGATATAAAATAATGGTAACTATTCAGAACCCCCATGCGCAAAATCGCTGTTTTACTGCTTTTCTTTTGCTTATGTGGTTACTTCGCCATATAAATTAAGTCAAATATGCTTGTCAACAAGCATATTCTGCCTTAATTTGCATGGCTCTGAATAGTTACAAATAATGAAGATGTGAAGGCATGGTATAACAATATTATACTGTGCCTTTTATGTTTCACGTGAAACATTTTTAAGGATAAAGTATGGAATGTTTCACGTGAAACATAAAGCGTCAACATAAAAACTTATTTTACATAATTAAGTAGAAAATTCCTAGCATCTGATTTACTTTAGTGATATAATCATAAGAGAATGAAAATGTATGAAAAGTTGCAGCAAAAGAAAGGAATACAGTAGATAATGGGAAGAATCATAGCAATTGCTAATCAGAAGGGTGGAGTTGGTAAAACTACTACGTCTATCAACTTATCTTCGTGTATTGCAGCAAAAGGTAAGAAAGTATTGGTTGTTGATATCGATCCACAGGGAAATACCACCAGTGGATATGGTATTGAAAAGAATGATCTGGATAACACCATATATGAACTGATGCTGGGAGATTGTTCTATTGAAGACTGTATTATTAAAGATGTAATAGAAAATATATCTATATTACCATCAAATGTAAATTTAGCAGCAGCAGAAATAGAATTAATAGGTGTAGATAAAAAAGAGTATATTTTGAAGAATGAGATAGATTGGGTCAAAGACAGATATGATTATATCATTATTGATTGTCCCCCTTCATTAAGTTTACTTACAGTAAATGCAATGACTACAGCTGATTCTGTGTTAGTACCGATTCAATGTGAGTATTATGCATTGGAAGGTTTGAGTCAGTTGATTCATACAGTTAATTTGGTAAAAGAAAGACTGAACCCTAATCTGGAAATGGAAGGGGTTGTATTTACCATGTATGATTCAAGAACAAATCTATCTGCACAAGTGGTAGAAAATGTAAAGAGTCATTTGAATCAGAAGGTCTATCGTACGGTAATTCCAAGAAATATCAGATTAGCAGAGGCACCGAGTTATGGACAGCCTATAAATATATATGATCCGAAATCTGCAGGAGCAGAGAGTTATCTGGCTTTGGCAGAAGAAGTAATAGATAGAAAAGGAGAATAATAGATGGCTGCAAGAGGATTAGGTAAAGGTCTGGATGCATTAATTCCGGCAGGAGATAAGAAAATAACCAAAGAAGAAAATACAAAAGGTGCTGAAACAGTTGTAAAGATTACAAAAGTTGAGCCAAATAGAAGCCAGCCGAGAAAGAATTTTGATGAAGATGCATTACAGGAGCTGGCAGATTCTATCAAACAGTTTGGGCTTTTGCAGCCTATTCTGGTACAGGACAAAGGCGAATACTATGAAATTATAGCGGGGGAACGTAGATGGCGCGCAGCAAAATTAGCCGGCTTGAAAGAAGTACCTGTTATTATCCGTAATTATTCCAGTCAGGAAATCGTAGAAATATCTCTGATTGAAAATATACAAAGAGAAGACCTGAATCCCATAGAAGAAGCACAGGCGTATAAGAGATTACTGACAGAATTTAACTTAAAACAAGATGAAGTTGCGGAAAGAGTATCAAAGAGTAGAACTGCTGTAACGAATAGTATGAGACTGCTGAAGCTGTGCGATGGTGTACAGCAGATGATTATAGACGATATGTTGTCAACAGGACATGCAAGAGCGTTGATTCCTATAGAAGATCCTGAACTTCAGCTTCAGTTGGCACAGAGAATATTTGATGAAAAATTAAGTGTTCGTGAAGTGGAAAAGCTGGTAAAAAGTATATTAAAACCTGCTGAGGAAAAGCCTAAAAAGGAAGAAATACCGCAGAGTCTCATGTATATATATCAGAACATTGAAAATAAATTGAAAGATAAATTAAGCCGAAAGGTGGCAATATCACCGAAAGGGAAAAACGGTTCCGGAAAGATCGAAATAGAATTCTATTCTAATGATGATCTGGAGAAACTGATAGAAATCCTTCAGAATAAATAAAGGGAGAAACGAATGAATAGCAATTTTTTAAGCAAAATAGGGTTGTCTAATTTTGATATAGGATATTTATTTCTGATATTATTTATTGTAGCGATTGTTTTACTGGTTTTATTAATAGTTGCTCTGGTACAGATTCATTCTTTCAAAAATAAGTATCAAAAATTCATGCAGGGAAAGAATGCAAGCAGCTTGGAAAAAGATATTATATCCTTATATGAGGATAATGTCTTTATCAAATCCAGTATGGAAAAGAATAAAAAAGATATTGAAGAATTATTTACCAAGCACCAGACAGCATTTCAGAAATTAGGTCTTGTAAAATATGATGCATTTAAGGAAATGGGTGGAAAGCTCAGTTTTACATTGGCTTTACTGGATGAGAACAATAATGGCTTTTTAATGAATTCTGTACATAGCAGTGACGGTTGTTATTCATATACGAAACGTGTAAAAAATGGGGATTCCGAGATTGCTCTGAGTAATGAAGAAAAGGTTGCAATAGAAAGAGCAATGAAAGGAACGGCATCAAACCCGGACGCAGAGTAATATAATAAAGGGGGATTTTTATGAAATTAGTAACAGTTGAAGACTTAAAAGTAGGAGATATTCTGGCAAAGGATGTGTTGCTGGAGGATTTTACAGTATTACTGAGTAAAGGGACAGTAATCAAAGAAGAATATATCAATAAACTAAGAGATTTATCTATAGTTACGGTATATATTGAAGATAATAAAGAACAGGCATCGAGAATCTCATTACAGGAGATTACAATATTAAAAGACGATGTAGAAGTAAAGATAAAAAACAAGGTAAAAGAAATATTAGAACTGCATGTATATCAACAGACTGAAGGATTACAGGAAATTGCAAAAACCGCGCAGAATATTATTTCCGATATATTGGAAGAAGATGCAGTGGTAGAGCGTGTCTATGATATTAAAGAAAGAAGTGCAGATATCTATGAGCATTCACTTACCATTTGTACAATAGCCACGCTGGTTGCTTTAAAACTGGAAATGTCTGAAAAAGATGTATATGACATAAGCGTCAGTTCATTACTTCATGATCTGGGATTACGTTACCTGGTAGTTCGGTATGAGAATCAGGATATTCATCTTCTGCCTAATAAAGACCAGGAAGAATATAAGAAGCATCCTATCTATGGTTATACAGCAGTAAAGGGTGAAGACTGGATATCAGATAATGCAAAGGATATCATACTCAATCACCATGAGCATAAGGATGGATCAGGCTATCCACTGGGAACAGATATTGTATCAAGGCAATGCCAGATTGTTGGAGTATGTGATGAATTTGATGAATGGATCTGTGGTATTGGTAAAGTAAGAGTAAGAGTCCATGAAGCAATCAACTGCATACGTAACTATAGTGGAATATGGTATGATGAAGAAATCGTACGTACGTTCCTTCAATTGATTGCAGTATATCCTGTAGGATCAAAGGTAAAGACAAATGAAGGAGAACTGGCAATTGTCATGAGACAGAATCCACATTTTCCTGAAAGACCTGTACTTCGTGTTATTGAAGATAAATTCGGACAACCTGTAACGAAAGAGAAAATTATTGATTTGGTAAAAACTACTTCCGTAGTTATTCAGGAAGTAGTAAAATAAAATACTTGTAAAGGAAAAATATTAGGAGGTTTAACAATGATAGATATTAAATTTTTAAGAGAGAATCCAGAAGCTGTAAAGGAGAATATCCGCAAGAAATTCCAGGATCATAAATTACCATTGGTAGATGAAGTAATCGAACTGGATGCAGAAGCAAGAAAAACACAGCAGGAAGCAGATAATCTTCGTGCAGAGAGAAATAAACTTTCCAAGCAGATCGGTGCTCTGATGGGACAGGGTAAGAAGGAAGAAGCAGAAGAAGTAAAGAAGCAGGTAGCAGCAGATGCAGAACGTCTTGAAAGCCTTGCTGAGAAAGAAAAAGAATTAAATGAAAAGGTTACTAAGATCATGATGACAATTCCTAATATCATTGATCCAAGTGTACCTATTGGTAAGAATGATACAGAGAACGTGGAAGTACAGAAATATGGAGAACCTGTAGTTCCTGATTTTGAAATTCCATATCACACAGAGATTATGGAGAAGTTCAATGGTATTGATCTGGACAGCGCCAGAAAGGTAGCAGGAAATGGCTTCTACTATCTGATGGGTGATATCGCAAGATTACATTCAGCTGTTATTTCCTATGCAAGAGATTTCATGATTGACAGAGGATTTACTTATTGTGTACCGCCTTTTATGATCAGAAGTAACGTTGTAACAGGCGTTATGAGTTTCGATGAAATGGACGCAATGATGTACAAGATTGAAGGAGAAGACCTTTATCTGATCGGTACAAGTGAACATTCCATGATCGGTAAATTTATTGATACTATTATTCCTGAAGAAGAGCTGCCTAAGACTCTGACAAGCTATTCTCCTTGTTTCAGAAAAGAAAAAGGTGCACATGGTTTGGAAGAGAGAGGTGTATACAGAATTCACCAGTTTGAGAAGCAGGAAATGATCGTTGTCTGCAAACCGGAAGATTCCAAGATGTGGTTTGATAAATTATGGCAGAATACTGTTGATCTGTTCAGATCTATGGATATTCCAGTACGTACACTGGAATGCTGCTCTGGTGATCTGGCAGATCTGAAAGTAAAGTCTATTGACGTAGAAGCATGGTCTCCAAGACAGAAGAAGTATTTCGAGGTAGGAAGCTGTTCCAACCTTGGAGATGCTCAGGCAAGAAGATTAAAAATCCGTGTAAATGGTGAGAACGGAAAGTATTTTGCGCATACATTAAATAATACAGTAGTTGCTCCACCCAGAATGCTGATCGCATTCCTTGAGAATAATCTGCAGGCAGATGGTTCTGTAAGAATTCCTAAAGTATTACAGCCATACATGGGCGGAAAGACAGAAATTCGCTAATAACAGGAAAGGCATAAATGGCAGTGCATAGATATTTAAGGGCAGTTGGATTCAGCAATATTGAGAAAAGAGAGCAGCTAAAAGAGCTGATTGGAGAGGTTGTTACCAAAACAGTATTGCAGGAGACCAGACCAGAAATGGAACAGAATATAAAAGAGATTGGTCGGTATGCAACAAAGAATTTTGTAGCAGATCAGGAAGATCACTTATATGCAGAACTTTGTCTTGATTTTGCAAAAGATGCAGGTATCTGTGTAAGAGGGGAAGTAGACAAAAAGAATGTCTTTTTATATGAATACTATTTCCCCTATCTTCGCGGGAGTCATATCAGTTCCAGTGAGGATATTACGGTAGAGCGTCATGCAGAAAAGGAATCCTATGCCGGAGTATGTGATGATATCAAGGTAGGAGTATCTTTGATCTTCTACCTTCAAAATATTGTGCCTTATAAGAAATTAAAAGCAGAAGAAAAACTTCCAATTCAGGGAACAACATTGACTCTGAGCGGATTGTCCGTAGAAGGTACGATCATGATGCCCATTAATAAGAACGAGCAGCAGAAAGAGAAGAGTAAAAAGGCATCTTCAGAGCGAAAGCAGCTGTTAGCACAGGCAAGAATGGGAAACGAAGAGGCAATAGAGAGTCTAACCCTGGAAGATATGGATACGTATACTACCATATCAAGAAAGATACACAAGGAAGATGTCTTCAGCCTGGTAGATACGTATTTCATGCCATATGGAGTAGAGTGTGACCAATATTCTATTCTTGGTGAAATTATTGATGTCAGAGAAGAAGTCAATCGTATAACTGGTGAACAGCTGGTGATTATGTCATTAGAGTGTAACGAGCTGACTTTTGACGTATGTATTAACAGGAAAGATTTATATGGAGAACCGGCAGTTGGACGGCGTTTCAAAGGTGTAATCTGGCTGCAGGGCTATATTAATTTTCCCTAAAATACTATTGCATTCAAAGCATATTTTGATATAATAGAAAAGTACGAATATTCGTACTCGTTTCCTTAGTTGAATGGATATAACGGGGTCCTCCTAAGGGGCAACGATGGTTATGTCCGAATAGATTGAAAAGGATATAAGTAGCAGTTCGATTCCTTTAGCGAAACACTACAAAGTCAAAATAAGAAAATCAGATAATTCATCACGAAAGTGATAGAGTTTATAAATGAGGTTTCCGTACCTAAAAGGCTGAAAAGCCTGAAAATACGGCATACGTTCTCGTAGTTAAATGGATATAACAAGCGCCTCCTAAGCGCTAGTTGTGGGTTC
>OGJI01000928.1_pt1 | contig 35828 bp, 32 predicted proteins | sample 1572031 | NCBI WGS metagenome assembly OGJI01 (sample SAMEA2582119, study PRJEB24529) | metagenome | biome: Human gut stool | place: China | collected 2011
CTTGGGCACTCGAATGATGACCTGAGAAAAATTGGCCTGAACCACAATCTGAGGTCGGTCCGTCATAAACTGAGCCTGACGCAAATCCAAGGTCAAACGCCCAAAATCAGCATTGGCATAGACAGTTTCAAGATTTTGAGAAGTCACCACCTGCACAGACTCTGAAAAAAGAGTCTTAGCAAAAATTTCTCGCTCATGTTCTTTAGACACCTTGTAAGAGAAGTTTTTCTTATAACTTGGCTTGCTCAAACGGTCCACCGCAATCCCCAAGATAAGAATTCCTACAAAGAGTGTCCATTCTGAATAGTCCAATCTAAAGAGGTCATGGATATAGGTCGATAGAAAAGCCATCCCCAAGAAAAAGAGAAATTTCCCCTTAGATTGCCAGCTCAAAAGCACAAAAAGCAAGGCTAAAATCAACTTATAATTAAAAGCCAAATACAAATCTGGAATAAAAGCTGTTGCGATAAAATAGGCAGCAATGATAAGTAAGGTAATAACACCTGAATTAAAGCGTTTCATAACAAGTCCTCCCTAAATCCTGTCCTTGAGTTTTTCCACAAAAAGGTAGGCTGCTGGACAGAAAAGCGTATTTTTTATAGTCAGATGATTGATCTGATAGATTTTCTTACGATCCGTATGAGGAAAGGCTGCACAGGCCTTAGGACGGACATCATAAATATCACAGAGATTATCAGGCCCCAAGAATGGACAAGGCATAGACTTGAAGACCTTATCCCCATCCTCATCTACCTGCAAGTACATCTCCTCAAAGGCAGGTAACTTCATGCGAAAATGCTTGGCAATGCGAGTGATGTCCTGTTCTGTGAAGTCTGGACCAAGCGTCTTACAGCAATTTGCACACTGGGTACAATCAATTTCTTGGAAGACTTCATTGTGCACCTGCTGAACAATCTTATCTAAATTTTTAGGGGCCTTCTTCTTGAGTTGTGCTAGAAACTTTCGGTGCTCCCCCTGCTTTTGACGTGCCAATTCCTCGTAACGTTTGACATCAATAGTCTGTGACATGTGTTTTCTCCGATGATTTATAATTCTTTCATCTATTATAGCATAAAAAAATAGAGCCTAGTTTGAAGCTAGACTCTAGGTCAGTTACATTGATACGATTCTACGATATGAACGTGAAGTAAGGGCAAAAACCAAGACATAGGCTAGGAAGAAGACGCCACAAACAATGATTGTGACCACTAACATAAGACTTGGGTTGAAAACCCCAATAATACGGACAATCAAACTGAGCATATGATAGGCAAAGGCCAAGTGAATAAAGGCAAAAATCAAAGGAAGGAAGAAGACGGTAAGAACTTGCTTACGAATGGTTTGCTTGACTTGAAGGTCGTCCAATCCAATCTTTTGAAGAATAACAAAACGTTCACGATCCTCATAACCTTCAGAAATCTGTTTGTAGTAAATCACAAGAACTGTGCCCAGCATGAAGATGATGGATAAAAAGATACCAATAAAGAAGGTTCCACCAACAAAGCCATTTAGCATCCCTTCTGTATCATATTGGCTATTAGCAGTGAGGTAAGACTGAGAGACACCAGTAGTATGTCCTGCCAACTGTTGTGTTTCTTTATCTGTCATTTGGTCTAGCAAATCTGAATTTTTCTTGGCATCATGTGTAGGGTCTTTGACGTTAACACCAACATAGGTAGCTTGAGTGGTTGCTGTTCCTTTAATACTTTCTTTAAAATCATCCATATCAGGAACAACAAGATAGTTATAATCAGAAACTATGATTGTAAAGATATTGGGTACTTTACCCTTAATAAAGTCATTAAGGTCATCCTGAATCTGGTAGTTTTGACCATTGAAAGACAAATTCTTTTGACCTTTCAACGTTTTACTTTTACTGTACAAGCCAACTTGGTTTGAAGCCAAATTGAGGTCTTTACCTGTTAATTGTTTATAAGTAGCTTGTGAGAAGACAAGAAAAATTGATTTTGGCAGAACTTTTCTTTCATTCTCAGGAAAGATGGTTAGCTTATTTTTTTCTTGTTCTTTGATACCAAAGTAGAGGTAAGTTACTTCTGCTTTTTCATTTACCTGATTTCCCGACTGTGCTAAGAAATCATCCATAATCTTCTCTGTGCTTGTTAAATCTACATTCGTCCCTGTAACTGAGTAATCATGTGGAGCAACACTCGCTATATAGTCTTTTTTTCCAGCATAGATACTTGCAGCTCCTACAAGCGTCACCAAAACCATACTTGAGAGGATAGCAATAGTCGCCAGACCAACTGCATTTTTCTTCATCCGAAAGACAAGGTTGGAAATGGAAATCATATTATTAGGCTTGTAATAGTAGTTTTTCTTCTTTTTCAAGAGTTGCAGAACAACTGTTGTCCCGGCATTAAAGAGAAGATAAGTTCCTAGAATAACCAGTAAAACAGCCAAGAAAAAACTCATAATAGCTATTACTGGATCCTTAACAGAGAGAGCAAGGTAGTAACCATACCCAATAGCCCCGAGCCCCAAAAAGGTCTGAATAACTAGGAAACGTCCCTTTTTTTCACCCTTAAGGCCATCTTTAGTTAATTGTAAAGGATTAAGCCGTAGTAATCGGAAACCATTTACCAAAACCAACAAACTAAAAATACAAGCAAAGATGACAAGAACAATAGGAATTGTCATTACTTGAAAGGTCGAAACCAAACCAGTACTTTCACCGATAAGCCTTTGAAGAAAAGCATAAATGAGTTTATCGAATAGTGCCCCCACACCAATACCTAGAAGTAGAGTCACAAAACCCATAATCATCGTTTCTTTTAAAATCATGCTAAAGAGGTGACGTTTCTCTAAGCCTAGAACACTATAGAGACCAAGCTCCTTTGAACGATTTTTCATAACAAAGCTATTGGCATAAAGAACAATAATTCCAGAAGAGAGGGCAACAATTCCAAGTCCCATACCCAAAACCGCCTTGATAGAATCTGCCCCAGTTAAATTATCCAGATGTGGATTAAGCGTTAAAGATGTAAAAATATAGGTAATGGTAATAGTCAGAATTGTTGCTAAAGCATATGGATAATAAAGCTTACGATTTTTTATGAGATTGGACAAAGCCAGTCTATTGGTCAGAAGAAACATATTAGTTCACCTCACTTGCCATTACTGTAAGTGTATCGGAAATTTCTTGGAACATTTGATGTTCAGACTTATCCCCTTTGAAGATTTGATTATATAGAATACCATCCTTAATGAATAAAACACGCTGTGCACGACTGGCAGCCGCTGTCGAGTGAGTTACCATAAGAATGGTCTGACCACTGGCATTGATAGCATCAAAGACATCCAAGAGAGCTGCTGAAGATTTGGAATCCAGAGCACCTGTTGGCTCATCTGCTAAGAGGATTTCTGGTTTAGTGATGATTGCACGCGCAACCGCCACCCTTTGCTTTTGTCCACCTGAAATTTCATAAGGGTACTTCTCTAGCAAGGAATGAATTCCCAATTGACGACTGATAGCTTCTACTTGTGTCATCATTTGCTTAAGTGGGCGTCGAGAAAGGACCAAAGGTAGCAAGATATTATCTTTAACAGATAGGGTATCTAACAGATTGAAATCCTGGAAAACAAATCCTAATCTTTCACGACGGAAACTGGAAGAATCCTTATTTTTAATGCTTGCTGTGTCCATACCATTAAGATAGACACGGCCTGCTGTTGGTTTATCAAGCATGGCAAGGATGTTGAGCAAGGTTGATTTTCCTGAGCCGGATTCACCCATGATTGCAACATAGTCACCCTTTTCAACTGTAAAATGGATATCTTTAAGGGCTTCAACCTGATTTCCTTTGAAACGTGTTTTATAGATTTTTTTAACATGTTGAACATCTAGTAACGCCATAATAAGCTCCTTTATTTAATAGATTTGGAAGAGATTTTAGGAACCTCTTACTTAACTTCTGATACCATTTTATAGAAAAAGCAAGGTCTCAACCATAACCCTTGCTTTCATTTGTGGCCATATTTCTTACACTTTTGTAAGTTATTAATCAATAGCCAACTTCTGCTTTTGAAAATGAATGGAAACTGTGGTTCCTTGGCCAACTTGTGAGCTAATACTAATATCATGTCCAAGCTGATCAGCAATTTTCTTAGAAAGATAGAGACCTAACCCAGAGGACTGCTGAGTCAGTCGGCCATTATAACCTGAAAAGCCACGCTCAAAAACTCGTAGAATATCACTATTTTTAATACCAATCCCAGAATCTTTAAGATAAAGCGTATTATCTTTGAAGTAAATGTCAATACCGCCACTCTTTGTGTACTTCAAACTGTTTGACAAGACCTGCTCAATGATGACTAAGAGCCATTTTTCATCTGAAACGACCTTAACATCTAAGTCATGTAGATTAATAGTCAATCCTTTTTGAATAAAGAAAAGACTATGTTTTCTAACAACTTCTTTAACCAAGGGTTCTAATGTAACCTGCCTCAACTGCAAATCATCATGAAAATTCTCTAAACGCAAATACTGCAAGACCAAATTGGTATAAGAATCAATCTTGAATACCTCTTGCTCCAAGAGAGCCCTCGTTTTACTATCCGTAACATCCTGAAGCAATAATTGACTAGCTGCTATTGGCGTCTTGATTTGGTGCACCCAAAGGGTATAGTAGTCCATCAAATCTGTATAGCGCTTGCGCTCCTCCTCAGTCTGAGACATCTGGCTCTCCTTAGCACTTTCCAAAGCTTGGGCCAGGTAAAATTCTAAAGGACTTGATGGTGTGATTTCCTCATAGAGAAAGGCTAAGTTATAAGAGTGATAGGAGCGAACCAAGTCCCAAATAACCATGATGATAGTCACAAAGGTCATTATGGTCAAGGCGTAATAAAGAATATCTGCCGCCTCTTCAAATAAAAAGGCAAACAAGATCAAGATGATTGCATTAAAGACGAACAAAAGATAGAAAGTCAGACGGGACCTAATATGGTATTTGATAAATTGACGCTTACTCATCATGACGCAACCCGTAGCCAACACCTTTCTTGGTTTCAATAAAATCCTTCAAACCCACTGCCTCTAACTTCTTACGTAAACGAGCTACATTAACTGACAAGGTATTATCATCAATAAAGAAGTCACTATTCCAAAGCTCCTTCATCAGGTCTTCCCGACTAACGATATTACCAGCATGATCGAAAAGAACTTGTAAAATCTGAAACTCATTCTTTGTCAAAGAAACGACCTCTCCCTGATAAACCAAATCCATGGCCTTAAGGTTCAGAATCACACCCATATATTCCAAGAGACTCTGATCCTTACCAAACTCATAAGAACGACGTAAAAGCCCTTGAATTTTTGCTAGGAGAACATTTTGATCAAATGGTTTAGTCACAAAGTCGTCTCCACCCATATTGATTGCCATAACAATATCCATGGCCTGATCTCTGGAAGACAAGAACATAATAGGCACCTTGGAGACCTTCCGAATTTCCTGACACCAGTGATAACCGTTAAATAGAGGTAAACCAATATCCATAAGAACCAAGTGGGGCTCTACTTTTACAAAAATAGATAATACTTCCATGAAATCTTCAACAAGAACAACTTCGTAACCCCACTGTTCTAGCATTTTTTTGACTTGTTGACGGATAACCTCGTCGTCCTCCACTAATAAAATCTTATGCATAACTCTACCTCTTTCATTTCCCACTATTATAACAGAAATGCTATAAGAAACGACCATTATCAGCAAATCTTACAATAATGTTAGATTGAATTTTCCAACTTTTAAAATAGTGCGTTTTCATAGGAAAAATCCTTTGAGTCTTCAAAGAAAATATAGTATTATTATAGAGTTGATGTTGGTTTATCATCAACCAACGACAGCTTCATCGAATAATGAGAACATTACTTATTTATGTCACGAATCGGCGTGACGTTTCTACAAGGTGCCGTAACACCTAACAATGAGTAAGTCAGAAAGTCATAATAAGATTTTACCGTCTTTTTATGATTTTAAAGGCTTGCTTTGCAAGCCTTTTTCTATTATTCGATTGTTTTGATCTTTGTCAGGTTCTCAATAGAATCTGGGAAAAATCAAAATACACTTTAGTTATATTTTTTATAGGAGGTAATATGAAATTACTGGAAGACCGCATTCTCAATGATGGGAATGTCCTTGGGGAGAACATCCTCAAAGTTGACTCTTTCCTCACTCACCAAGTGGACTTTGACCTCATGCGTGAGATTGGAAAGGTCTTTGCTGAAAAGTTCAAGGATGCAGGCATCACCAAGGTGGTGACTATTGAGGCATCTGGTATTGCTCCAGCCCTCTATGCCGCTGAGGCCTTGGATGTCCCTATGATTTTTGCTAAGAAGGCTAAAAATATCACCATGAATGAAGGGATCCTCACTGCTGAGGTCTACTCCTTCACTAAGCAGGTGACTAGTACTGTCTCTATCGCAAGCAAGTTCCTCACTCCTGAAGATAAGGTCCTCATCGTTGATGACTTCCTAGCTAACGGCCAAGCTGCCAAAGGCTTGATTCAAATCATCGAAGAAGCTGGTGCACACGTCGAAGCGGTTGGTATCGTTATTGAGAAATCTTTCCAAGATGGTCGTGCCCTTCTGGAAGAAGCTGGCTACCCAGTCGTTTCACTTGCTCGTTTGGATCGTTTTGAAAATGGACAGGTCGTATTTAAGGAGGCAGACATCTAATGCAAAACAAAGAGAAACATTCGCAGGCAGCGGTCCTAGGACTGCAACACCTACTTGCCATGTACTCGGGATCAATCCTGGTGCCAATCATGATTGCTGGGGCCTTGGGGTATTCAGCTCATGAATTAACCTACTTGATTTCCACTGACATTTTCATGTGTGGTGTAGCAACCTTCCTCCAACTTCAACTTAATAAATACTTCGGTATCGGTCTTCCAGTTGTTCTTGGGGTTGCCTTCCAGTCAGTGGCACCACTCATTATGATTGGTGAGAAACACGGTAGCGGTGCTATGTTTGGTGCCCTTATCGTTTCAGGGATTTATGTTATCCTCGTTTCTGGCGTCTTTTCAAAAGTAGCCAATCTCTTCCCTTCGATCGTTACAGGATCAGTCATCACAACTATTGGTTTGACCCTCATCCCTGTCGCTATCGGAAATATGGGAAACAATGTTGATAAACCAACTGGTCAAAGCCTCTTCCTTGCTGCTATCACCGTTCTTATCATCCTTGTAGTTAATATTTTCACTAAAGGATTTATCAAATCTATCTCAATCTTGATTGGTTTGATTGTCGGTACTGCTATCGCAGCAAGCATGGGCTTGGTTGACTTCTCACCAGTGGCTGCAGCACCTATTGTCCACGTGCCAACACCATTCTACTTCGGGGTACCTAAGTTTGAGTTGTCATCAATCATCATGATGTGTATTATCGCTACAGTGTCTATGGTTGAATCAACTGGAGTTTACTTGGCCCTCTCTGATATCACCAAAGAACCACTCGATAGCACTCGCCTTCGTAACGGATACCGCGCTGAAGGTTTGGCTGTTCTCCTTGGTGGACTCTTTAACACCTTCCCATACACTGGTTTTTCACAAAACGTTGGTCTTGTGAAGTTGTCAGGTATTAAGACTCGCTTGCCAATCTACTATGCAGCTGGTTTCCTTGTTCTTCTTGGACTCCTTCCTAAGTTTGGTGCCTTGGCACAAATCATCCCAAGCCCAGTCCTTGGTGGTGCTATGCTTGTCATGTTCGGTTTTGTTTCTATCCAAGGGATGCAAATCTTGGCGCGTGTTGATTTCGCCAACAACGAACACAACTTCTTGATTGCTGCAGTATCAATCGCTGCGGGGGTTGGTCTTAACGGTAGCAACCTCTTCAACAGCCTACCAAATGCTTTCCAAATGTTCTTCTCAAACGGTATCGTGGTCGCAAGCTTACTTGCCATTGTCCTCAATGCTATTTTGAACCATAACAAAAAAGAAAAATAACACAAGAACACCTGAGTCGCTTGACTTAGGTGTTTTATTTGAAATTAAAATCTTCAAGTTTGTAAATCGAAAGAAAAGACTAAGCAACTACTCTGTCTAACTTTTACTGAAAGTATCTCGTGTTATTTAATTCTTACGATTGACTTATTTTCAATTCTATAGACAGCATCGTAATCTTCCAGTTTGTAATGATGAGCAATTTCAATAATACTATTAGGCAATTGTTGCAAGACATTTCTTATTTCCTTTGAACTTGCTGCATCTAAAGAAGCCATCATCTCATCCGCAAGTAAAACCTGCTTGCCTCTCAAAATAGCACGTGCAATCTCCAGTTTTATGATTTGACCACCTGAAAAGTTATCTCCAGTTAATTCATAGTCTAATTGGTGACAACAAGCCTCCCATAGTCCAACCTTTTTCAGTGTTGAAATGAGCAATGAGTCAGAACAATCTTGATAAAGAGTTAGATTATGTCGCACACTTGTATGAAAGACATAGGGATTTTGATGAATAATTGCAATGTTATCTAAATTTGGAGTCAGCTCCCTTCCATCAATGCTTTTAAAAATGATTTCCCCACTATATGCCTTATCTTGCCCTGATATTAACCTAAAAAGTGTTGTTTTCCCAATACCACTATCACCAACTATAAGATTATGCTGAGACAATGAAAAAGTAACCGTAACATCTCGAAAAATCTCTTGATTATCATAAGATTTAGTGACGTTTTTTAACTGAATTTCTTCTAAAGTATGTATGTGATACCCTTTTGAGGGAATTTCTGTCTCACTTCCAAATGTCAATAATTTATCTTTTATCACTTGACTTGATTGAATACTTGCAATAGCCTCCAGAATTTGTTGTAAGGGGTTAATAAGATATGTTGATGCAGACATCATAGCAATAAGTGTAGTGATTGAATTTTGTTTCATTACAAGACCAATCACAAACGGTCCAATCAAGCCGATAGCTTTCAGAGGTCCTGTCCAAAACATAACTAAATTCTGAAGTGTATAATATTTAAATTGTGTCTTCTCCATCTCACCAAGGGTTACGAGAGTTTGCCTTACATTTTCTTTTTCTGCTTGATTGCAAATAATCGTTTCAATCCCCTTACCAAAGTCTGTGATAGCTCTTAAATTCTTCTCTTTTGAGCTACTTAGTAATTCTCCCGATTCTTTTAATTTTCGCTTAAATATAAACTGAGGCAAAATCATCAGAAAAGCACCTACAGTAAAAAGACTACCCACAATAAGATTTTGTTTGAGCAGATAAATAACAGATACTAGGACAGAGGCACCCCACACTGGTGAGATAAGAAATGATTGAAGGAACTCCTGGTCTACGATTCCAAGATCTTGTGTCAAGAGTGAGCAAAGCTCAGAATCAGAGTTCTTTTTAGGAAAGACAGCATAATTCTTCAAAATATTCCCTGATAGTCTTACATTAAATGCCCTAATAATAGAACGAAGCAGAATATTCTCTATATACATAAAAGCGTACATAGCCACCCAAAGAGAAATGCCCGAAAATGTAAAAACTATTAAATCCTGACTATTACCGCTATCTAAATGACCTGCCATCTGGATAATTACAGGAATAACAATTCCTTGACAGGAATAAAGAAGTGCAAAAATGATATAAAGTACCATTTCCTTCTTAGGAAGTAACTTAATAAACTTAACCATCATCGTGACACAGCAACTGATTTATTTTTTCAATAATCATTGCTTTTACCTCCTTCCATTTGATACTATTATTTTAGTTTATTAATAGTATCAACTATTGAAATTTCAGAAATCCGATAAGGAAATTTTATATGGAACTAGGTCAAAAATTTAAGCAGATTCGAAAACAGAGAAAATACACTATTCAGAGACTCGCTCAAGTGTCCGGATCTGTAGCGAGTATTTCAGACTTTGAAAATAACAAAACATCACTCTCAAATGATACTCTTTTCAAACTTTTAAAACACCTAAAAGTCGAATATAATGAATTTTTCGGACAAGAATATCTTGTGGACGAAACCTACATAAAACTTGCTAATCAATACAATCAAGCCTCTAATAATCTAGATTTTGAAGCACTAAAGCAAGTCGCAGAAAGATTTCGCATTTTAGGAGAAACTAATTATTGCGATTATCTGATTAGTCTTTGTATTACCTGTCAGGTTTCAAAACTTCAAAACCAGCCGGTTAACCAAGATATTGCTACAGAACTTCAAAACTACTTCTTTTCGATTGATATTTGGACACTTCTTGATATTGATTTACTGGATATGGTAAAGGATATCTTCACAGAAGATGCTCTAACAATCTACATTAAAGAACTCCTATCAATTCTCGGTAAAAATCCTAGAAATAATTTAGATCGAATCACTTTAGATGTTATCAGTCGTTGTATTTTCCAAATCATTCTTTATGGAAATCAAGAAGATAGTGATTACTATTTAAACGAACTAAAAACTATTCAATTCCCAGATTATTTCATGTTACAAAAACTCTATCTTAAAGAACTAAAAGCCGCATACCTTTATAAATTTATTGATAAGGACATGGGAAATTCATTACATAAAGAAGTTCTCCACTGCTTGGCTTTTATGGGAGATGACGATAATTTGAGAGAATGGGAGCAAACTTTTCGTCAGTTATAGACTTTATTGGATAACAGTTGTACAATGATTATATAATTTGAAAAATTTAGAAAGGAAAACAGAATGCACGAAACACATTCTCTCCGTGAGCGATTTCTTGTTTTCTTCAAGATTTTTGTGCCCATACTAATCTATCAGTTTGCCAACTTCTCGGCAGCCTTTGTGGACACTACCATGACTGGTCAATACGATGCCCTACACTTGGCGGGTGTAGCCATGGCAACGAGTTTATGGAGTCCTTTTTTCACCTTTTTAACAGGTATCGTCTCTGCCTTGGTTCCTATTATCGGGCACCATCTAGGGGCAGGTCGCAAGGATCGAGTAGCTCCAGATTTCTATCAATTTCTCTATATGGCTTTAGGGCTATCACTGATCCTCTTTGCCCTCGTTTTTCTGGGGGCACCCTTAGTTCTGGGACACTTAGGTTTGGAACCTGTGGTCAGAAAGGTGGCCCTTGGTTACCTACGCTTTTTGAGCCTTGGAATTATTCCCCTTCTGCTCTTTAGCGTGGTTCGCTCCTTCCTTGATGCGCTTGGCCTCACGCGCCTTTCCATGTACCTCATGCTTTTGCTTCTACCACTAAATGGTTTCTTCAATTTTCTCCTCATCTATGGCATCGCTGGTCTACCAAAGTTGGGGGGAGCTGGAGCAGGTCTGGGAACTTCATTGGCTTACTGGGCCCTTCTCCTTATTTCCATAGCAGTTATCAGAAAGCATAAGAAGGTTAAACCCTACCAGATTGAAAAAATCCAACCCCTTGATAAGACGGCTCTGCTTGACGCACTGAAACTAGGTCTCCCCATTGGTGGAACGGTCTTTGCGGAGGTTGCCATCTTCTCAGGTGTTGGTCTTGTTATGGCTAAGTATCCATCCCTAGTCATTGCCAGTCATCAGGCGGCCATGAATTTCTCAAACCTCATGTATGCCTTTCCTCTCAGTGTTTCCAGTGCAATGGCTATCATTATTTCTTACGAATTTGGAGCTAAACGCATGGATGCGGTCAAGAGCTATAGCAAGCTAGGACGTCTAACTGCCTTAGGTTTTACTGGTTTTACCTTGTTCTTTCTCTATTTCTTGCGCTATGATTTAGCTGAACTCTATGGACATGAACCTGAGTTTTTGAGAATGACGGCCGTTTTCATGACCTATAGCCTCTTCTTTCAAGTGGCGGATGTCTTTGCGGCTCCACTTCAAGGAATTCTTCGTGGCTATAAGGACACCAAGGTCCCTTTCTATCTCGGTGTCTTGTCATACTGGGGCATGACCTTCCCTGTTGGTTACCTTCTTGAAAAAGTTGCTGGACTGGGTCCATATAGTTACTGGATTGGCCTGATTGCCAGTCTTATCGTCAGTGGTCTTTGTTACCAATGGCGCCTAAATAGAATCGTCAAACGCTACGAATCACATCATTAATATACCTTAAGCAGTCTAGTCAGACTGCTTTTTCTCTGCTCAAAACTTGATAATAAAGAAAAAGCCTCCTGCATATTGAAAACAGATAAACTGTTGTCAATGTACAGAAAGCTTCTTTTATGAGTGATTAGTTATATTCAGATTTTCCTGACCTATTGTCAAACTGGATCCATTAATGAAAACATAGATGTTTAATATTGAAAAAGGTATCACAGAGACCAGCTGGGTCAATTAGGGCAAAATAAATCATGACTAAACCACACAGAGCTAGGAAATGATAAAGATAAACTATTTTCTCCCCTGTTTTAGGAAGTAAAAGAAAAGACCAGAACCACAAGACACAAATGGCTATTAATATGATTAGTTTATTCATCAATTCCATAATAAGCTCCGTCAAAAAGGTTTAGCACAATAAAATAGTCCTTAGGACTATCTGAATCTTATCACAAAATCTAACAAGTGCTGTCATATTCCTTTATGGAAATTGGTACTCTTTTGCTAGCTATATTTAGGTAAGTTAAGACATATAAAATCATAATTGGGAGGTTGGGAAGACTAATTATTACACAAAGTACAATAATGTTTATAGACACCAAAACTAGCAAAATCTATGGAAAAATAAGACTTTAACACTTGTCAGATTTCTCACTACTATAGTGTACTACTTTTTGGTTTGACACTTAAAACAAATTCGATAAAATTGTAAAAAAATGTAATGAAAGGTCACTTTTTTGTCCTGAACGGTTAGGTGACATTTTATGTTAGCTTTAAAAGGCTTTCCTAAATTTCTTTTACATGCAAAAGAGGTTGGTTGCAAAAGGCACCAACCTCTTTAGTTATGACATGCTTCTACTAAAAAGATCTCTTAAACTCGTGACTAATCAATCTACTTGGTCAAGTAAGTAGGCATAGCCTTCTTTTTCCATATCAGATTTAGGCACAAATCGCGTTGCTACACCATTGATACAGTAGCGTAACCCACCCTTGTCACTTGGCCCATCTGGAAAGACATGGCCAAGATGAGAATCACCCACACGACTACGAACCTCAATACGATCCATATTGTGAGAATGGTCTTCCTTGTAGTTGGCTACCTCGGGACTAATGGGACGAGAGAAACTTGGCCAGCCACAGGCTGAATCAAACTTGTCCTTGGATGAAAAGAGGGGTTCACCAGTCACTACATCAACGTAAATCCCTGGTTCAAAATGATTCCAAAGCGGACTCGTAAAGGCACGTTCCGTTCCATTCTCCTGGGTTACAGTATAGGCTTCTGGACTCAAGCTTTCCTTAAGCTCCTCCTGATTTGGCTTGTAATAAGTACTGGCATCAATGACTGGACTAGCTGCCTGATGGACATTGATATGGCAATAGCCATTAGGATTCTTCTTGAGATAATCCTGATGGTATTCCTCAGCAGGAATAAAGTGCTGAAGTGGCAACAACTCAACCGCCAAAGGCTGACCGTATTGCTCAGAAATTTCTTGGAAAACTTGCTCGATGATTGGCAAGTCAGTTACATCAGTATAGTAAACACCCGTACGGTACTGGGTTCCCACATCATTGCCCTGTTTGTTTTTGCTTATAGGATTGATGATACGGAAAAAATGTAGCAGAATCTCTCGCAATGACACCTTGCCAGCATCATAGGTCACCTGAACAGTCTCAGCATGACCCGTCTGACCGATGAGCTCATAACGAGTCGTCTCACTACGACCATTGGCATAACCTGAAATGGCATCTAACACACCAGGCACACGAGAGAAGTACTCTTCCACACCCCAGAAACAGCCACCAGCAAGATAAATAGTATGATTATTATGATTTGACATTTTTAACACTCCCTTCAATAGATACTTGCATCTCCACGCCTTAAGTGTAACGCTTTTGAGAGGATTTCGCACTTAAGGTGACTTGGAGAGACAAAAAAATCCCACCACAATTGTGATAGGATTTTATGTTTATTCCATTTCGAATCTTTCGCTCTTAATCTTATCTGGTAAGACGAGAGACAAGAGGATACACAAGATGGCTGGTATCAACCATGGCAATGATGCTCCTGACAATGGTAGGAAGTTAATAAGGGCATTGAGTCCTACAAGTTTAAACTGGCTGCCAATTACACTAAGCAAGGCAATCAGCGTGACTACTGCAACTGTCACTTGCATACCAGGTTTAGACAAGGCCACAAACTTATTAGCAATCACAATCATAACAATTGTGATTGTAATTGGGTAAAGAATCAAAAGTACTGGTACTGAGAATGCAATGATATTATTAAGTCCCAAATTGGCAATCGCAAACCCAATCAAGGTAAAGAGAATGGCGTAAGCCTTGTAGGATACTTTCGGAAATGCCTTGTGGAAGAATTCTCCTGTCGCAACGATAAGTCCTGCGGTTGTTGTGAAACAAGTCACTGTCACCATGATAGCTAGGAAAATCTGAGCCGCTGGTCCAAAGATGGCTTGTGTGGCTTGTGACAAGACACTTGCACCAATATTGGCATCTTTTGGTAATACCGCCACTTGGAGTGAGAAATGATTCCCCAAAAAGGCTAATCCCAAATACAGAGCACCGAAGAGGATAGTCACTACGAAACCAACGACCCAAATCGTTGAGATATACTCTTTTTTAGACTTGAAGCCTAATTGGTTGAGTGTAACTACTGCTACTACACTGAAGGCCACAGAAGCCAAGGCATCCAAGGTGTTGTAGCCTTCCAAGAAGCCTTTACCAAAAGCAGAAGCCTGATAGGCTTGACTTGCATCCTGAGGATTGTGACCACCATATTTAAATGCTCCTGCCACGATAACGACAACAATCATGATGGCAAAGATAGGCGTCAATATACGTCCAATACTATCTAGAATTTTAGATGGATTCATGGCAATCCAAAGTGCTAGAGCAAAGTAGATTACGGTAAAGACAAAGAGCCAAAGGCTAGTATGTCCACTTCCAATCAAAGGAGAGAAGCCAATTGAAAAGGCGGTGGCGGCCGTTCTAGGAATGGCAAAGAAAGGACCAATGGACAGATAAAGTACTGCCAAATAGACTAGGGCAAACTTAGGCGAGATTTTTTGAGAAATCTCATGAATGTAACCCTTAGGATTTAAAGTCCCGATAACCAGTGTTAGGATGGCAATACCAACACCTGATAGGACAAAGCCGGCAATGGCTGACCAAAAATGACCTCCAGATTCAAAGCCTAACTGAGGGGGAAAGGTCAGATTTCCCGCTCCAAAGAACATACCAAACAACAATAAAGCTGTAAGGCTTCCCTTTTTTAACATAAGTTTCTCCAATCTAAAACAAACAAGATCTTATGCCCCAAATAGACACAACTTGTTTATTATAATTTTAGTCAACTTATTTAGTATGACATGATTAGTTTGGAACTTCAAGCTATTGAAACGTATTTACAAAGGTTTTTAAAATTGCAAATTTTCTGTATCCTTGTACGAAAAAACTAGACAAGATTCTCATCTCGTCTAGTTTGATATTTTGATTATGGGTGACTGACAATCAGTTCAAGGTTTCCCTTAATTTGCCATGCTTCAACATCGCTAGGAAGAATAAAGTGGCTGCCTTTTGCAATGTCATAATCTTGCCCATCTACTTTAAGGCTTCCTTGACCGTCAAGTACACTAAACAAACTGTAATCAGCAGTCTTTTCAAAATCAGCCTTACCTGAGATCTCCCATTTGTAAACAGTAAAGAAATCACTTGCTACTAAGAGCGTTGATTTGAGGTCATCTACTTTTGTTGTGACTGGTCGACTGTTGGCAGGTTCTCCGATAGTAAGCACGTCGATAGATTTTTCCAGATGGAGCTCACGCAAATTTCCTTGGTCATCCTTACGGTCAAAATCATAAACACGATAAGTCGTATCACTAGATTGTTGTGTTTCAAGAACCATGATACCTGCACCAATAGCATGCATGGTACCACTTGGTACATAGAAGAAATCTCCTGCTTTAACTGGAACCTTGGTCAAGAGATTTTCCCAATCCTTACTTTCAATTTGCTGGCGCAATTCTTCTTTTGATTTAGCATTGTGACCATAAATGATTTCTGCACCTGGTTCAGCAGCAATGATATACCAACACTCTGTTTTACCAAGTTCACCTTCATGTTCAAGTCCATAAGCATCATCTGGATGGACCTGCACACTAAGCCAATCATTAGCATCCAAAATCTTAGTCAAAAGTGGGAAGACAGGTTCTTGACGATTGCCAAACAACTCACGGTGCTCTGCATAAAGAACATCTAAAGTTTGACCGGCATAACGACCATTCTTAATAGTAGAAACACCATTTGGGTGAGCAGAAATAGCCCAGTACTCTCCGACATGATCGCTTGGAATGTCGTAGTCAAAGACATCACGCAAATGTGTGCCGCCCCAGATTTTTTCTTGCATAACAGATTGTAAAAATAATGGTTCAGACATAAAAACTCCTTATTATAAGAATGAATAGACTCAAAATCTATGTCTTAACATAGATGATTACCCACATCATGATAAATGAATCAGTTCCACTTTAAAGCGGATGTTCCAAAAATCACCTATAGCCAGTAAGCTCCATCATCAGCAAATCACAAACAGATTTTGACGAGTAATTACCTCAATTATAAGCATAATATGTGAAAATATCAACAAAGTCCTTAAAGAAATCATAAGATTTTGGCTTAATGGCTGCAAGTCATTTCAATAGCAAATTTCCTTTAAGAATCCTACTCATTCCTTCATTTTTCGGATAGATTGATTGAATTTAAAGACTTTTTAACCTATAATGTTAGTGATATTATGAAAGGAAATCTCTCAATGAAATTCTATTCCTACGACTATGTGCTAAGTCAGATTAGCCAACAAAACTGGGTTATGGTTGCCATTGCTGCAGGACTTATTTTAGTGACCGGCGTATTTGCTTTTAAGGCCTTCAAAGAACGCTATGATACTAAGTTTCGTGAACTCTCTATTATTTCTATTTTAACCTTAGTTGCCGTGGTTCTAATTGCTATCAGTAATTTCCAAACTAATCAGACCAATGATAACCAGTTCCGAGCATCTCTTCACCTTATTGAATTCATCTCGAAACAATTAGACGTCAAGAAAGAGGATGTCTATGTCAATACTTCTACTACTACAGATGGTGCTATCCTCAAAGTAGGAAACAAGTACTATCGTGCCATCTCAGGTTCAGAACCTGACAGCTACTTGCTAGAACAAATAAAACTTTACAAGTCTGATGTTGAACTCGTGGAGGTTAAAAAATGACATCTTTTTATCTTACTGTTGCAATTAAACTAGCTTTGGGGCTTATTTCACTCGTCTTTGTTATCAATTTAACAGGTAAAGGAAACCTAGCACCTAGCTCAGCTACTGACCAAGTACAGAACTTTGTTCTTGGTGCAATCATCGGTGGTACAATTTATAGTAGTACCGTTTCAATCCTCCAATATATCGTGATTTTGATTATTTGGACGATTTTGATTTTACTTCTAAAATGGCTAATTACCAATATTCGCTTTATCAAACATTTGATTGACGGTAAACCAACTGTCATCATCAAACATGGTCAACTAGATCCTGAAGCTTGTCGCTCTAAAGGACTTTCAGCCTCTGATGTCGCTTTAAAATTACGTTCCCAAGGAATTTTTCAACTCAAAGAGGTTAGACGTGCAGTTATTGAACAGAACGGCCAATTGATTGTGGTCCGTTCTGACGATGAAAATCCAAAATATCCAATCATTACTGATGGGGTCATTCAAACAGATATTCTTGATACTATTGGTAAAACGGAGGATTGGTTAAATGAAGAGCTTCAAAAAATGGGATATGAAAACGTTTCGGATATCTTTATTGCTGAATACGATAAAGGAAACATTAATGTCGTGACTTATTAAACAAATCACTTGCATTACGGTCTAAGATTTTCTACAATGGTCTCATCATAAAAAAGGAGGTACTATCATGGGTATCGAAGATAAATTAAATCAAGCTAAAGGCGCTCTTAAAGAGGGTGCTGGTAAACTGACTGGCGATAAAAAGACTGAAATCGAAGGTGCGGTTGAAAAAGTTGTAGCAAAAGCAAAAGACGGTATCGAAGATGTTAAAGAAGGCGTTGAAGGTGCTGTTGAAGGCCTTAAAAATGCTTTTTCTAAAAAATAATAATAAATAAACAGAAGCTCTTTTCCTTTTTTGAAGAGGGCTTCTGTTTTTCTTTATGTTCTTAACTAGAATTACTTACGAGAATGCTTACTACCTTTTAAGGCAAATGAGGTTGTCATCATAACTGCTCCTAATGCGCCTAGTCCCAAGCTGCTCACATCACCAGTATTTGGTAACATTGATTTGGTTTCTTGGCTACTTTGTGAATTTTTAGCAGACTGGGTAGCCTTAGAGCTTGTTTGGGTATTTTGTTTTTGAGCAAATTCAGTCTGAACATTTGTTTTTGTAGCTTCCTTTTGGTTGGAAACTTCTCTTAGCTGACCTTTTGCTGCTTCAGAAGTTTGTTTTTGAGTAAGAATCTTATTCAATTTCTCAGCAGTCTCATGAGCTTGTTGTTGGGCACTGCTTGTCGCATTGGTCATTATTTGTGTCGGTTGCTCTTTTGTGGGCTGGTTAGCAAGAGAGGTATTTGATTTAAGCGACGCTCCTTCAGAGCTTGAAGGATTTGATGTTGTCGTATTTTGATTTGATAAAGCTGTGTTTGTCGCTGTCATTGCTGGAGCATTGGTAGCTGGTTGATTAGCACTACTGCTTGTCGTAGGGCTCATATTTGTTGAAGTTGAGCTACTTGTTTGACTAGCAAAGTTTGGTGGGGTAGGACGTCCAGTATTAGCCGTCTGGCTTGTTGAACTTGTACTACTTGTGCTAGTTGTATTCTCAGAACTTGTCGAAGCAGGTTGGCCCCACAGTGTGTTAATGGTACCAGTATTGGTAGAACTTCCGCCATAGCTAGTCGGTCCACCGTAGCCTCCGAAGTTATCAGACATTGAGCTATTGCCAAAGCCACCGCCTGGGAAGCCGCCCATGCCACCAGCACCAGGACCATTGTTTGTGCCTTCTTCAGTAGCTGTTGCAGTCACACTAGCACCACTTGATGTCGTAATGGTATAGGTTTCACCCGAAGTTAGACTCTCGGTACTAAAGACCACATTTCCAAATGAAGTTGTTGCTGTTGTGGTCGCTACAACATTTCCAGAACTATCTGTAACTGTGATGGTATCTCCGGCACTACCAGAGATGTTGGCCATGATATAAGACTGGCTTGAACCCGTTGTAAAGGCCTGAGCCATTCCTTGGTTACCTATGGCCCAAACGGTACCGCCAGAAATAATACCTGTTCCATCGTAGTCGATCGCGGCATTATCTGCACTTGTCTGAGCGACGTAGAGAGAACCACTTTTCACTGTCACATTGCCGTTACTGTCGATACCATCACCATCTGCCAAGATAGTTACCGTTGCACCGTAAATATTGATGCCCACTTCATTTTCCAAGTCAGAAGTCGAAGTGGTTAAGCTTGAAGTATCAGCACTGTCCTTGGTCGTCCACTCAGTGGCGTTAATACCGTCATCACCAGCAGTGATATCAACGGTTCCACCTGTCAAATTGATATAACGCCCTTCAAGGCCTTAGTCACCTGCTACAACTGTTACTTTAGAATTGCCTTCGACAGTCAATTCATCTGTAACCGTGATACCTTTATCTGTCGCATTAATGGTTACCGTTGAGTCGGTAATCGTCAAATCACCACTATTAACATCGGTTTCGTCTTCGACTTGAATACCGTCATCGGTTGCTGTGATATTAACTGTGGCATTTTTAATGGTAACAGCTGTCGTCGCATTGATACCGTCTTTAGCCTCTGACGTCAAATCAAGCGTTACTGAATCAACAGTCACACTATCAGCCTTGATGGCGTGCTTTTCAGTACTTGAAAGGGTAAGGGTGCTTCCAGTACCACTCGTGATTGTTAAGGCACCAGCGGCTTCAATCGCATTAGCAGACGTCGAAGAAATAGAACTGTCTGAAAGGACATTAACAGTCAATTCTGCTGAAGAATTGGAAGTAATAGACGAATCCGTTAAGGTCACACCATCTAAGTAGATTGTAACTGGATCTGTCACGCTACCTGACACAATAATGGTATAGCTTGAACCATTTCCGGTCAAAGTGTATGATCCTGCTTGATTGATGGTAATTGTCGTTCCATCAACTGTGACAGTACCGCTATCACTTGTTACCACGGTTGTTCCATTGAAAGTAATTGTTGTCGTTGAGCTTTCTGAATCACTATCTTCAGACTCAGTTGTCGTCGTTTCAGTAGCTGAATCTGAGGCGCTGTTGGTTAACACTGAAGCTGTTTCAGATGCAGTGGCTTCAGTGGTGCTTGAGCTTGTATTAGAGCTAGTGTTTTCGTCTGCATTGTTCGTTTCAGATGCTGAGGTTTCACTAGTTGTGCTTTCAGCAGTTTCAGAAGAACTTGCTTCTGGAGTTGCGGAAGTACTTGAACTATCAGATGTTTCATTGCTTGTTGATGTAGCAGTCGTGTCCTCTGTCGTACTTGTTGTTGACGAATCAGTGTCCGAAGCCACAGTTGAAGTACTTGTATCTGTAGCTGTGCTTGTTTCAGTAGTGCTTGACGAATCTTCTGCCTGCACACTTTCTTCAATTAAATCAGCAGTGGTTTCACCCGTCGTAACCGTTGAGAGCATTGAATCAGTGTTCGTCTCATCGGCTGAAGCCTTATTTTCATTTAAGACAACAGAGCTTCCAAAAATTAAGCTCGCTACTAGAACTGAACCTGCAGTTTTCCATTTTGATGATTTTTTAATGGCATAACGTTCTTGTGTTTGTTTTGTATCTTTGTATGTCATATGTTGGACCTCTTTCTTACTTTTGAGATGCCTCTATTAAACACAAGAAACCTAAGACAAGACTTAAAGAAAGGTTAATCTTTCCTTAAAGTAAAAAAGTCCCCAAGATATTGGGAACTTTCAATCTCTAGGATAGACCACTCTAAATTCTTCCAAAACAACCAGACTTTCCTGACTAAAATGTAATCCAACCTCTTCCAACCAATTGCTAAAGAGATTCTCATGAAGCTCTTGCCAATAGGTTAGCCCACGGTCTCCTTCACCTTCCTTGTAGGCATGGTCTTTAGAAACCTCTTTAAATGGGATGACCTCAACTTTCGTCGTTTCAATAATACAAATAGCATTCTCCTTACTATCAAGAATGACGCTCAGTTCATTTTCCTTGGGCAATGGTTCATTCCCCACTGCATACAAGTCAAAAGCTGAACTGGTTGCTGTCTTTTGCCCCATCAATACGAGTTCTGCCAAATAATCTGCTTCCACGCCAAAGGCCCAGGCATCAATCTTATCTCCGATTGTCTGATTTAAAATCTTATAGGCTTGCCACATCTGATCTGATTTCATCAATCTACTCCTGCTTTTACTTTCCTTCCATTATATCAAAAAACGCTAGATCATCAGACCTAACGTTTTCATCTTAATACTTAGAATGTTTGTAACCGTAAAAGGCATAGATAGCTGAACCAATTAGCACTGCCAAACCAAAGGCTAACCATGTCTGCCAACTGTACTGACTCATAAAGGAGAGGCAGACGATAATTGAAATAATGGGCAAGACAGGAACAAATGGAACCTTAAACTCATCCTTCTGTGGCAAGCCCTTGTCCTTACGGAGAATAATGAGGGCAATAGCCAAGAGGACCAAGTAAGCCAAGGTCGCAATGTTAACCAAGGACGCCATATTGGCCAAAGAGAAGATACCTGCTGAGATAGCCGACAAAACGCCTGTCAAAAGCGTCGCATGATGTGGAACCTTATTAGTCTCTGAAACCTTTTGGAAGGTTTGAGGAAGGAAACCATCACGTGCCAGGCTATAAACCATACGGCTAAGGGCATAGGCCATTGAGATACATACCGTAATCAAGGTCATAATAGCAACCACAGAGACATAGTTCGCCGCCCAAGAAATACCGATATAGCGAAGGGCATAAGCCACGGCATCATCAACATTCAACTTGGTATAGTGAACCACTCCTGTCAAGACCAGCGAAACCACGGCATAAAGTGAAGCTACGATAATCAAGGCAAGAACGATACCTCGAGGAACGTTCTTTTGCGGCTCTTTAATCTCGTCTACTGTCATAGAGATAGACTCGAAACCAAGGAAACCAAAGAACATGAGAGAGGCACCCGCCATAATTCCTGTCTTTCCTCCATAAATTTTCCCAAAGCCAAATGGTGCAAAATCTGCCCAGTTGCTAGGGTTCAAATGGAATAGACCCACTAAGACAAAGACCGCTAAGGCTGAAAATTTGAGTACTACCAAGAGAGAGTTCAAACGTAAAGCCTGTTTAGAATTCATGAGAAGAAGAGCCGTCACCAAGACCAAGACCAGGACTGGCAAGAGGTCAATGTAAGTGCCTTGACTGGGATTGAAAGGTCCACTGATGGCTTGAGGCAACTTAAGACCAAAGCTAGCCAGTAGCCCCTTGAGGTAGGCACCCCAACCAGAGGCCACACTGGATACAGCATTCATAAAGACAATCATGGTCAACCAGCCACCCATCCAGGCAGGATACTCCCCCCAGACAGCATAGAGATAACCATAAACACCACCAGCCGATGGGTAACGTGAGGCAAACTCAGCAAAGAAAATAGCTGACATCCCAACACACACGGCTGAAATCAAGACCGAAATAATCAGGGCAGGACCAGCTAGAGTCGATGCCGCGGTACCAGTAATCGTAAAGATTCCTGTCCCAACCATGGCACCGATTCCCAGAAGGACTACATCCCTAAGGGTCAGATGTCGTTTCATCTCAGTCTGAGCGAGACCAACATCCTTTTTACGAAAAATACTCATTTTTATACTCCATTTTTTGCGAAATACCGGACTATTATACCATATTTCTTGGCATAAAAGGGCCTCTTTCTGTATTTTTATACTTTTATTGTTGAATGCTATGCCAAAAATGAGGACTCCCAGTGGTTGCTTTTTAATTTTACATACATCTCTATCAAAAGAAACTTGCTAAAGTGGTTCTTTAGCATTCATTTTGTTTCTAAAATCCTTATTTCGAAAGAATTTTCAATTTTTAGAAAAAAACATGAAAATCTTATGAATGCGTTTGATTCTTCTAATGAAAGATGTTAGAATGGGGTCATTAAAAAGGAAAAGGGGAACTTTTATGGAAAATAAAGTTCATTTTAAACTGCATAAAGTGAAAAAACAATGGGTTACCATTGCCGTATCTGGTTTGGCACTTGGTGCCTCATTGATTGGAGTTGGTGTCTCTGCCGACGAACAAGCTGCGAATCAAGTCACCTCAGCAAGCACACCTGAGAGCGTCAGCCAAGATCCTGATTTTGTCGTCACAGAAACAACTGTAGATACGACAAAAGCTGATCAAGTCGAAACCAATAAGGCAACTGATACAACTGCTACTGTCACAACTGATAAGCAGCTAATCCTTAAAGAAGACCAAGCAAGTAGCACTTACATTTTGTCTAGTGGCGAAACGAGAACTGCTACTTCAACTTCAGAAACAACTAGCACAGTCACTGACGTAAACAGTCAAGCACCAGAATCTGTTGAAACTAATGTCGTTTCTGGCGGTCAATTCAAGAGTGATGCTGAAGGTAACTGGTACTACCTTAAAGACGGGAAAAATCTGACAGGTGCCCAAAACGTTGACCATTTCGACCTTTATTTCCACGAGGACGGAAAGCAAGCCAAAGGTGAGATTATCACTGAAAATGGACAATCTTTCTACTATGACAAAGCCAATGGACGTAAGGTAACCAATACCTCTATCAACATCGACGGTCAAGCCTACAATGCTGATGCCCAAGGTCGTTTGACAGCAGTTCTCCCTGAAACGAACAAACGCAACCAGTTTATCGAAGATAATAACCACAACTGGTATTACCTCGGCAAAGATGGCAAACCCGTCACTGGTGCTCAGACCATTGATACATTTAACCTCTACTTCCACGAAGACGGTCGACAAGCTAAAAACGAAATCGTTACTATTAATGGTGATAGCTACTATTTCGATAAAGACAATGGTCGTCGTGTGACAGGTCTCTACTACGTTGATGGTGCTAATCACAAATACTCAGGCTATTACTACTTCGACAAAGATGGCAAGATGGTTAAAGATGATTTTGTCACTGAAAATGGCAACACCTACTATTTTGATGCTACTGGCTATCAACCTAATTTTGTCTTTGTTTCGGATAAAGCTGGGAATTGGTATTACATGAGTAACTTCAAGGCAACTAAAGGCTTCTCAGCCCCATTTGGTTTCCAAACCGAATTCCTAGATCGTAGCCAAGCTGACTACAAGACAAGTGTTCAAAACCTAAACGGTCAACAGTATTACTTTGATCCTAAGACTGGTATCATGGTAACCAATCGTTATATTTCTGACGACAAGGGTAATTGGTATTACTTTGGTAAAGATGGTAAAGCACTTCACGGTTTTCAAACGGTAGACGGTAGCCTTCACTACTTCAATGACAATGGTCAACAAGTCAAAGGAGACTTCCTTTACTACTATAACGATATCTACTATTTCGATAAGGATAATGGAAATCCAGTAACAAATCAATTCGTTAATAGAGATGATGCTTGGTACTACTTCGGAGCTGATGGTAAAGCCGTATCCGGTTTCCAAACCATTAACGGACAGAATCTTTATTTCCACGAATATGGCGTCCAAGCCAAGGGACAACTGGTCACTATTGACGGCAAGACCTACTACTTCGATCCAAATACAGGTGACAAGTGGGTCAATCGTTCACTTACCCTAAACGGTACGGTTTATAACTTTGACAATAATGGTGTGGCGACTACTAAAGCTGACCAAACCACACATCGAAACCAATTTGTTAAAGGTACCGATCAAGAATGGTACTACTACGATGCTAACGGCAAAAAGGTCACTGGTTTCCAAACCATTAACAAAGACCTCTACTACTTTAACGATAAGGGACAACAAGTTCGAGGAGGTATTTTCAACCTAGGTGACAACTACTACGTCGTCAACAAAGATACTGGTGCTATCATTCGTAATGCCTTTTATCACGATACATCAACTGGCCCTTATGGCAACTTCTCTGAAAATATCTACTACGCTGGCAATGACGGTGCCTTCAAGACAGGCTGGTTAGAAGTCAACGGTAACCGTTACTACGCTAGCGACTATTCTGATGACAATAGCCCCAAAGGAAACCTCTACACAGGAGTTATCAACTCTCAACTCTTTAGTCCAGATGGAAAACTCTTGACAAACGGTCTCTATCCTGAATTCAAGCGTACTGGTGAAAATGCTTATGAGCTTGAGGGTGTCTATGTCACAGATACTGACGGTAATATCAAAGAAGGTCCTTATCAGTATGATGGCAAGATTCTTGGATCAAAATATAGTAGCGTCCGCCAATCCCAATGGTCAACTTTTGACGAATGGGACATTCTTAATGGACACCTCTACCATTTCGACTCTACACCAATGACCTTCACAGCACCAAATGGCCAAAAAGTAACCACAAACGTTGCCATTGCAACAACTAACAAGGCCCTTACCTATCGTGGTGTAACCTTTAATTTTGATACCAAGGGTATTGACGCGACAAAAGAAAAAGCCATCCACTTTGACCAATTGCAGACAGATCCTAGCGGCACAAGTTATCTCTATGAAAATGGCCAAAAGGTCACTGGCTTGAAGACCTTTGATGGCGTTAGTTACTATTTCTATGACGATGGCCACCAAGCTAAAGGTACCGAGGTCGCAATCAACAATAATATTTACCAATTTGACCAACTGACTGGTATCATGACACGCAACGCCTTTTCAAAATCATATAATTACGAAGGTTCTCCACGTTTTCCATACTACCCAACACGCTACTATGGCAATGACGGAGCTGCTCTGACAGGTTGGCAAACCATAAACGGCAAGGACTACTACTTCCGAGATAGCGGAAACCTTGAAACAGGACGTTTTGTCATCGGAGATAGAGCCTATAACGCTGATGACAATGGCGTGGTTGCTGACCGAAAGGGTGAACCTGCCTACCGCAATCGTATCGTCTACGATAAGGGCGACAACTATTATTACAATGATAAAGGTGAGAAAGTGACCGGCTTCCAAGAAGTTGATGGCAAGGTCCTCTACTTCGACGCTGAAGGCAAACAAGTCCTAGGACGCTTCGTCACAGTCGATAACCACACCTACTATTTCGATCCTAAAACAGGTGAAAAATACACAAACCGCTCTGTCCTCATCGATGGTAAACTCTATACCTTCAATAAAGATGGACATGTGGTGTCTTAAGATGAGATGAAACCTGAAACCGAGACGAAAGTCTTGGTTTTTTTATGGGAGTTAAGTACCATATAAACTAACATTACATTTAGGAAACTAAAAATAGCCTGAGAAATAACCTCAGCCTATTTTATTTATACAAGAATTATATACTCTAATTATAACTTATCAATGATGAATCAAATCATATATTCCAAATCATAACTAGCATCAGAAAGAATACGTGCCAAAAATTGTTGTGTACGTTTTTCTTTTGGTCTGTAAAAAATGTCTTTTGGACTCCCCTCTTCGATGACATGACCACCATCCATGAAAACGACATGATTAGCTACATCTCGTGCAAACCCCATTTCATGAGTAACAACCACCATTGTTGTTCCTTCATGAGCAAGTTGTTTCATGACATCCAGAACATCCCCAACTAGTTCTGGATCAAGGGCCGATGTTGGTTCATCTAACAAGATAACCTCCGGCTTAACTGCTATAGCCCTGGCTAAACCAATACGTTGTTGTTGTCCACCTGAAAGTTGTGATGGGTAGTAATCTTTAAAATCCAGAAGACCAACTTTTTTAAGTGCTTCTTCAGCAATCTGTTGTGCTTCACTTTTAGGAACTTTCCTAGCAATCACTAAACCTTCCAAGATATTCTCGATGGCAGTCTTGTTTGCAAATAAATTGTAGTGTTGGAATACAAAAGCTGTCTTCTTTCGGATATCTAAAATATCTTTCTTGGATAACTTATCCAAAGAGTAGTCCTTACCCGAAATTGTTAATTGACCTCCATCTGCTTTCTCCAAGTGATTAAGGCAACGTAAGAAAGTTGTTTTTCCTGAACCTGATGGTCCCAAGATGACAACCACATCTCCCTGTTTCACTTGTAGATTAACATCAACAAGAACCTGACGATCTCCAAATGTTTTTGATATATGTTTAGCTTCTAGCATAGTGACTCCCTCTATGTAAATTGCAATTTTCTTTCTCCAAGGTTAAAGAGAACTTGAATGATACCACAAATGATTAAATATAAAATGAAGATGACAAAATAAGATTCAAAATATTGATATCCATATGCTGCTTCAACTCGTGCAATTGCGGTAATATCTTTTATCGTCATAACAAAGACAAGTGACGTTCCTTTCACAATATTGATAACTAAGTTACACAAATTGGGAAGAGCAGACTTAAGTGCCTGAGGAAAAATGATTCTCAGATAAGCTTGTCTTGTTGTTAAACCTATGGCTTGTGCAGCTTCTAGTTGACCTTTATCAACAGTTAGTAATGCTGATCTAATGATTTCCGATAAGCTTCCTGTCGTCATCAAACTATAGATAATAAAAGCATAGTAAAGCGGATTAACTTTGAAGACATCTATGTGACTCCCAATTCCCTTAAAAAATTGATTTAACAAACTAGGAAATAAACTATAAAAAAATAAAATTAACAGAATTGGAGGTGTTGCACGAATAAATGCAAGATAAACAATTGAAAAAGTCTTGACACCTCTCAACTTATAAATCTGCCCTAAAGCGAGAAATAAAGCAGGTAGAAAACTCAATAAAATTGCTACAACCATGATTCCCAGTGTTATCGGAACACCATATAAAGCCTTGATAAAGGTATCTATAATAAAAGTAATATTCATTTTTTACCTCTCTTTTACGCCCAATTGTTGCTCTACTATCCTAGAAATCAACGATAGTATTAATGCTATTGCCCAATAAACCAAGGCAACAGCTGTGTAAGTCTCCAAAGAATAATTTCCTAAATGACGACTAATCAAAAGGTTCCCTTTCCCCATTACATCAATAAAACCAATCGTATAAGCCAAAGCTGCATCACGCATAAGATTAAGTATAGCTGTTGTAATATTTGGTAAAGCAACCTTAAATGCTTGAGGAGCAATAATTCTTACAAAGGTTTGCTCAGAAGTGAGTCCAATACTAAGCCCAGCTTCTAATTGTCCTTTAGGGATTGCTTGATAAGCTGCTTTAAATACTTCTGAAATCATTGCTGAGAATAGGAGAACCATGGTCACAAGAACGAATATCAATTTGGACCAATTATTAATATCTAATCCCAACCACCAATTAAGAAATTCTGGAACTCCGTAAAATACCAAGAATAATAGCACAATAGGTGGGGTACAGCGTAAGATAAAAACATATCCCTTAGCTAAATTCTCCAAAGCTTTATCCTTGGAAAGGCTTGCCCAAGCAATTAATCCTCCTAATAACGACCCAAGTAAAGTCGTTAATATGATAACCAATAATGTCATTGGTAAGCCCTTTATGACTTCAGGTAATGCTCCAAAAACTTTTGAAATGTCATAATTGACCATATTTTCTCCTAACTAAACTCACTTCAGAAGCTTATCAAAACATCATACTTTTACGACGTTACAATTTACTTATTTGTCTACGTATGAGAAGACATCCTCACCAAAGTATTTTTTAGATAACTTTTCAAGTGTACCGTCTTCTTTTAGTTCCTTGATAGCCTTAGTATATTCTTTTGAAAACTCTTCGTTCTTACTATCTCGATGGAAGAGTGGATAGGTTGGAATTCCTTTATAAGGGAACCAAGTCAATTTATCTGCATATTGATGATACGCACCATCTTTATCAGTTACAGCCTTTTCAAAAGATAATTTAATATCAAAGTAAGCATCATAACGATTTTCCAAAACCCATGCATAGGCATCTGAAACTTGGAAAGATTCCGCAGATGTTAACTCGATTGGTTGATCTTTATGCTCATCGTTGTAGTCTTTGATAACATTCCACTGAGCATTTTGTGGTGAGATTGGCACCAAGCGACCATTTTGTTTTGCAAAATCAGAGATATTTTTATATTTATCTTTATCATCCTTACGAATGGTAAATCCAATAATACTTGCTCCAATTGGATCTTTAGGAATAATAAATTTTTTAGCACGTTCATCTGTGTACCACGCGCCCTTCGTACCGATGTCATATTTACCTGACTCTAAACCAATCAAAAGATCATCATCACTTGTTCCGGTATATTCAAATTTGTACTGTGGAAGCTTTTTATCAATTTCCTTTAATACAGCTACCTCATAGCCATCAGAATTACCATCCTTATCAACAAAATCATAAGGAACATAGTTTTGAGTATGGGCAACTTTTAATGTTGTTACCTTTCCAGAATCTGATTTTGCTTTTTTATCTCCTGTTAAGCTACGTCCAATAACTGTAGCCCCAATAAGTGCTACAACAACGGCTCCACCAATAATCCATGTCTTTTTACTCATATTAATCTCTCCTTTTTCTTACAAAATTGCTGCTTCACGTACCCATTCAATACGCTCATGCTTAATATCACTTGGAATCGTGCAATCAGCACCAATGATTAACCCATGGGTTCCAGTATCAGCAATAATCTCCCTAACCTTTTCTTGAATAGCTTTTTTAGTTCCAGTATATAGAAGACCGTCTTTTCCATTTTCAAATCCTCCAAGAACTGTGCGACCTCTAAAAATGTTAAGACCTTTTGCCAAACTAATTCCTTCAGGACCGACCGCCCAATTAACTACCTGAGCAGGATAATCTTTAAAGAGTTCGATGTTATTACGGGCTCCTTCGTAACCGCAAATATGTAGAATATTATGTCCTTTGGCTCCATTAGCTGCTTCTAAAACCTTTAATTCACTTGGAGCAATGATTTCTTTATAAATTTCAGCGCTAACTCGCTCATCTTGAATACTTTGAACACTGAGGTAAATACCATCAGCACCTGCTTCTTCAATCACCCTCTGACTAAGACTCGCAATGTCTTCGCCAATAACATCTAAAACATGCTTCAAAGCTTTTCGGTTTTCCACAATGTAATCTGCGATAAGATCATCGCCACCTGAAACTTTTCCAACTAACCATTTTAAATAAGTAACCGGAGCGAAGATATTGTAAATTGCAACAATATCTTCAGGAAAATCAGCAATCAGACTTTTTACAAGATCAACTTGTGCAGAAATCCAAGGATGATTTGCACCTAAAGGTTCAATCGTTTGCAAATCGCTGATTGACTTAAAATCTTTAAAAGCAAGTTGTGGGTATGCGAAGAAACCATCACTCATCAATTTAACAAAATCAGGTTTGACTTCTTCAATAAATTTTTTATGACCAGCTTTATTTTTATCAATAATTTCTGGATTTTCAAAACCATGTAACCACTCGTCTTCAGTAGTAAAATGATGCCAAAATCCTACTGGGACACGATCAACACTTTCTCCACGAAATGCTTTCAAAACTAACTCTCTTTTTTCTGACATAAGAAACTCCTTTTCTTTTATCCTAAAATCAACAACTCAATGAATTCACCTAAAATACTATAATCTCTTATTATCATTGGTTGCTTCAAAACTGAATGACATTATCTTATCAGAGATTATCACATCCGAAAAATAAAGAAATGTTATCCCTAGCCATAAATAAAATTTATGATATAGTAATCTAAATTACGTTAAATCCTATTGTTACTTCTTTTAAGCATATATACCTACATAGTATTATTACCATCAGCTATAAGTAATTCTTAACACCAAGATAGAGAATTACTATCACAAACATCATTTAGTCTCTAGTCTTCCTGGAGAATCACTTCTCTGACTAACTTTGCTATAATAGTCTCAAACAATAAAAGGAGATTTTCTATGACATCCTTATACGATTTTACAGTTTCAGATCAAGCTGACCGACCCGTGTCTCTCCAGGACTATAAGGGCAAGGTCGTCTTAATCGTCAATACAGCAACAGGATGTGGTTTGACGCCACAATATCAGGGCTTGCAGGAACTTTATGACAAATACAAAGACCAAGGATTCGAGATTCTTGATTTTCCTTGTAATCAGTTTATGGGACAGGCACCTGGTAGTGCTGAAGAAATCAATAGCTTTTGCACCCTCAATTACCATACAACCTTCCCACGGTTTGCCAAAATCAAGGTCAATGGTAAGGAAGCAGAGCCACTTTTTGATTGGCTTAAAAAAGAAAAATCTGGACCCCTTGGGGCTAGAATTGAATGGAACTTTGCTAAGTTTCTGATTAACCGTGAAGGACAAGTTGTCGAACGCTTTTCTTCCAAAACTGATCCACTAAAAATGGAAGATGCTATCAAGGTTCTTCTTAATAGCTAAAAATAAAACGAGAGTAAAACTAAAACGACAATCTCTGACTGTCGCTAGTTCTGCTCTCGTTTTCTGCGTTAAGAAAAATAGTATAGAAAGAAATTTCGCTTTATTCTAGAACAAAGCTGTCAATGCTGTAATCAATCCAAAGATGATACCTGGTGCATTTGCAGCAGCAAGGGGAAGGTCACGTTCTTTTTTAAAGAGACCATAGTAAACCCAAAGGCTACAGTTGATTGCAGCTACCAAAGGTTGGATAAAGTTTCCTTTATGACCAGACAGATTATCCATGATTTGTGGTACGTAAGATACGTACATCATTACTGACATAAAGGTTGCTACCCAACCAAGGGTTTTCATTTGTTTATCTGACATTTTGATTCTCCTCTTTCATAAAAAAATTCACTCTGTCCTTTAGACCTGTGAGAATTGCCTCAAGACGTGTTTCAATCCTTTAAAATTAAAACAGAGTCTATCTTACGCTATCATAGCAAAGAATTCAAGAATTTTGAGGCAATGTTAATAAGATGTAAACTATCACAAGATTGTGATTGGTCACAATCTTGTGATAGTGAATTTAGTCTCTTATGTAGCGTTTTCATAAGAAAAAAAGACCTCTTTAAGAGGTCAATTTTTCATAATATTATCTTTTGCTCCTTAGAATAATAGACTCTTTATGATTGATTATAACGAAATCATTCTGCTAAGAGCACTTCTTTAATGGTTTGTTTTTGGAGTTTTCTGTTGGATAGATAAAAGAGGCTTTCATAAATCACCGCAAAACCGAACAAGGTCCAAAAACAAACGTTCCCATCAAAGTTGTGCTCAATCTTTTCAGGTACCGTGTCTTTGATCACACCAATCAAGATTTCCATGATGCCATATTGATAAGCCGTCCCAAGGACAAATCCTAGATAAGCCCAGAAACGATAGGGAGCGAGAATATGACTTTGGCATTCACGATCGGTGTAGCCAAATGCCTTCATCAAGGCCAAAGTTTCGCGACTTTCTGAAACGACAATCCCCAATGACAAAAAGAGAATGGAAAAAGACAAGATCAAGCCAATCATGATCATCATGGTTTGGATGATGTCATCTGTGTAATCCCTGAGGCCAAAGGACAATTGAACCATGGCCGCAAAACACATGGAGCCAAAGACCACAAAAAACAGGATCGATTTTCTCCCCCAAATCAGCGACGAAGACAGCTCTTTTAGGAAGGATTTTTCTTTCTTAGGAGCCCTTTTTCTCCTTTTGACCTTGATTGGACTTGGGGATTTTTTCAATAAGCGAAGGGCCGGCGTTTGTAGTTGTCTTCTAGCATAACCAATCGCAAGGACCATAAAGAAGGTCGTTGGCAGTATCACTAAAGCGACCAAGAGCTGCCAGTGAAAATGAATGATAATGTCTGGCAAAATCCCCTTCTCATTGCGAAAGTCATAAAAATGACCCATCATAAGAAAAGAAGCGAAATAGCCAAGAAGTGCTCCAACTCCAAAACTGAGTCCAAAAGCCCAAAATCGTTTCGCCAACTGGCCATTACTGTAACCCAAAGCCTTTAAAATTCCTAATTGTTCCTTGTGGTCATCGACAAATTGTTTGATATAAAAGCACATGAGAAGGATCGACGTCAAGGACAAGACGACCCCACTGACCATGGCCACCATCCAGGAAAGCGCAACCTGGGCATCATAGTAGGTAGTAATCATCGGATTGGTTTTAGAAACCTCCAACTGCTCGATATCCAGATAAAAATTCAAGAAGAGATTGGCCACAAAGACCGCACAAGCCCCAATGATACTGACGACAACTAATTTTCGAATATCTTTTACTGAAAACATGGCTTACCATCCAATCTCATAAGCAGTTTGTGGCTGATCATTAGTCACAACTTGGGTAATTTTGCCACTATTGACACGAATGATGGTTCTGGCCATATCCGCAATATTTTGGTTGTGCGTCACCATAATCAGGGTAAAGCCTAGCTTTTCCTTTAACTTCCAGATATAGTCGAGAATCTTGCGCCCTGTTTCTTCATCAAGGCCCCCGTCGGCTCATCTAAGAAAAGAATCTCTGGCTTTTTGGCCAAGGCACGAGCAATGGACACTCTCTGCTGTTCCCCACCAGACAATTCACTTGGATACTTATCCAGCTTATCGCCAAGCCCCAAATCCTCGATGATCTGCAGAAAATCATGATTGTTTGCCAGATCAGCTCCCATCCTAACATTCTGTCTAACCGTTAGATTCGGCAATAAATAATACTGCTGAAAAATAAAGGCAATCTTCTCACGTCTAAAGGCTGTCAATTGAGCATCCGTGAGTTGCGATAAATCCTGTCCTTGAATGAGAATATGCCCCTCATCTACCTTTTCTAATCCGGATAATACGTTTAAGAGAGTTGACTTCCCCGATCCAGAAGGACCTAGGATAACCACATCATCCTGGTCTTGAATCTGCAAATCAATACCTTTTAAAACCTTTGTTTGGCCATAACTTTTGTGAACATTTTCTAGTTGAATCATTTCTTTCCTACCATTTCTTTGATGAGAGATTGACAAACTTCTGTCAATAAACCAATCACTTCTTCCATGCTGAACTGATAAATACCAGAAGCAACCATAGAGGCCATCCCGTGTGAGTAGATAAATAGATGTTGATACAAGCGACTAGCCTCCTCTAACGTCAATGGATAGTCTGCGACAATCGATTCCAGAACCAATTGGTAGCTATGATCCTTCATGGGAAGAAAATCTTGAAAACGACGAATCGGATCTTTGCTAGGATTTTGGAAAAGCAATTGAAAGAGTTTGGGCTCTTTTGAGGCGAACAGGATATAAGCAACCCCGACAGATCGAAAAGGCTTCTCATCTTCTAAAGCCTTTCTTATATACTCCACCACTACCATTTCCGCAGCAACAATAACTTCTGCTTGTAACTCAGACATATTAGCAAATTGCCCAAAAATGACTCTTGGTGTGGCTCCCAGTTTCTCTGCTAATGCTCTAGCCGTCAAACCAGCCATGCCCTGCTCTCTCACCAATTGTAAAGCCGTCCCAATCATAGTTTCTTTACTAAATTTAACCTTTGGTGGCATAAGACTCCTTTCACGCAACAATTGTTACGCAACATATGTTGCATAAAGAATACCATAACAAAGAAAGAATTGTCAAGAAAAATCAATAAAGCATAAAACAAAAAACCAGCCCACTGATAGGAGTGAAGTCTGGTCTACTAACAAATATTCTAAGGCAAATCATTACCTGCAGCCAGGTAGACTTGGTACCATTCCTTGCGCGTTAGGGTGACTTCTGCTGCTTTCCCCGCTTCAAGGACATGCTGGGGTTTGGTAGTTCCGATGATGGCCTGCATCTTACCCGGATAGCGGAGGACCCAAGCTAGGGCGATCGCTGTCGGAGTGACCTGGTATTTATTCGCCAAGTCATTAAGGACGTGATTAAGGGCCGCAAACTCTTCCTTACCGACAAAATTTCCCTTGAAATAGCCATGCTGAAGGACAGACCAGGCTTGAATCACCGTATCGGTTAAGCGACAATACTCAAAGACATTGCCGTCTCGCACGGCTGCTTTTGGCCCTTCCATATTGACATGAAAACCAGCCTCAAAGCTCGGTGTAAAGGCGGCACTCAACTGCAACTGGTTAACCTTGAGAGGCTGTTTGACAGCCGTTTTGAGCAATTCCATCATCATAGGATTTTGATTGGACACCCCAAAATGACGAACCTTTCCTGCTTGCTCCAAGTGATCAAAAGCTACCGCCACTTCTTCAGGCTCCATGAGAGCATCCGGTCGGTGAAGGAGGAGACTATCTAAGCGCTCGATTTGCAGACGATCGAGGATACCGTCGACGGAGTCCAAAATATAGTCCTTAGAAAAATCAAAATAGGTAAAGCTGTCTTTGCGAATGCCACACTTGGACTGGATCCACATCTGATTCCGAAGATCGGGACGGCGCTTGAGAACCTTACCCAGCAGGACCTCACACTGGCCATCGCCATAGATGTCCGCCAGATCAAAGGTGTTGATGCCAATCGATAAGGCTGCCTCTACCAAGGCCTCCACCTCAGCTTCACTCATCTGACTAATCCGCATCATCCCAAGGACAATGGTTGATAAACGCTCATTTTCAGCAAAATCAATATACTTCATCTCTGCCTCCTTTTCTGTAGTTCTATTGTAGTGAAAAGGGTTGCAAAAATCAATTGAGCTTGAATATACAATATAAGTGCACAATAAAAACTCATAAGATTTTCTAGTAAAAT
>OGJI01001030.1_pt1 | contig 33242 bp, 22 predicted proteins | sample 1572031 | NCBI WGS metagenome assembly OGJI01 (sample SAMEA2582119, study PRJEB24529) | metagenome | biome: Human gut stool | place: China | collected 2011
TGTCTCGTGCTTTCGAGTATAACATGGGTTTGGTGGCCGAACTCTCGCCGTTGATTGCGGCTAGTTTCGAGGACTACGAGGAACGGGTAATCGGGATAACGAGAACGATCCCGGTAGCGGCGGATGATTGTGCCGCTGCGTTGCACGATATTGTAACGGCCGGGTATGACGGTAGCGAGGCGATGAACGTGTTGGCGCTGGTGGCCCGGGAGGCCGTCGTGGCGACAACGGGTGTGGTGGAGGCTTTTGCCCGGATGTTGGAGAGCGGGCAGGACTTGTCGGCTTGGAAGGCGGGTTTTTCCGACGTGGATTTTAGCGAGAGCGTGTCGGGGATGGAAGCTCAGGTTCAGTTGTTACAGAACAACATCTTCGCCGTGACTCGGAAGATGGGCGATCAGGTGACCCGGCAGGTGGCGAGCGTGGCAACCCGTTTGGGGGATGCCTTGTCGGACGGGCGAGTGGAAAAGAGTTTCCGTTCGCTGGAAACGTTGATCACCTTGGCCAGCGGTGCTTTAGCGGACTACCGGAAGGAGACGGAAAAGACCACGAGGGGAATTACGGCAAAGGGGGCGGCGTTGGAAATTGCCAACGGGATTCGTCAGGCTTACCACAAGCTGGTGGAGGACGGGATGGTCCAGCGGGAGGCGGAGTTGCAACAGCAGGAGACCTACCGGGCTAACCTGGTTCAAAATCAAGCGTTGGAGGCGGGAGAAAGCACGTTGAAGGAGGCCTTGGTGACCAAATCGTTGGCCCTTGGGGACGTGATCGCCCGGGAAGATGCGGCGTATCGGCGGAAGTTGACCGACATGCGGGAGTTGTTGGCGAGCCAGCAGGAGGAGTTGGCGATGAACGAGCGGGTGTTGGCGAGCGCCGAGATACTGTTGCAAAAGAAGAAGGAGGCCTTCGAGAGTGCGAACCAAGGGGACGACGTGGCCAAAATGGAGTTGGCTAACACGGAGTTGTTGAGTGCCGCAGAGCAGAAAGAGGCGGCAGCGATGGAGGTGGCTAACATGGAACGGAAGGTGAAAGGCACGCGGATTCGTTTGAACACCCTCGAACGCCGGGGAGAGACCGCCGCGATAGCGACAAGTGTGACGGCAACGAACGCAGAATCGTTGGCCAACGCCGGGAATGCCACGACGACCGGGATATTGACGAAGGCGAAGCAACGGTTGACGTTGGTGATGAGAAGTTTAAGCGCTTCCATCGCGGCGAACCCGCTCGGGATGCTGTTGAGCGTGGTGAGCTTGGCGATCACCGCTTTTTCCATGTTTGGGAAAAAAACGGAGGATTCGGCTTCTGCGTTGGATAAATTGAACGAGGCGTTGGACAAACAGAAAGAGCGAGTTAATAGTCTGGTGAATACCTTGTATGATGAGAACGAGGCCGAGCAGAAACGGGTGGCTGCGCTGTTGGAACTTCGCAAGTTGTACCCGGAGGTGTGGGATAAGGTGGATTTGACGAACCTGAAAGAACAGAAACGGATTGAATTGATCAAACAGGGTAACGAGGTCTTGGAGGAGCGGAAGGAGAAGGAATTGGAGGTAGCAGTAGCAGCGAGTAAAACCCGAATTGTCGAGATGGAGAAGAAAGGATTCATGATGACGGTGACTACTCCTGAAAACGAGATGCTGTATGTGAAAGATACCGTGGCTGTAAACACGTATGAGAACGAGAAGAAAAAATTAAAGGAATACGAGGAGGAGCTAAAGAACATCCGGAATTTAAAAGCGGCGGTTGCCCGGGAGAGTATGACGAAGGAGGAGAAGTTGGCGGAGTATAACCGGGAATTGGAAACGTTGTCAGGAAAATTGAAAACCGTACGGGATCGGATCGTTGAAATAAAGACTAAAATACAAAATGCGGGTAATCCTTTTACGTCTGTTCTGGATCAGGTGCGGTTGACCGGGTTGGAGCAACAGGAAAAAGAGTTGCAGGGACAGACTGACGAAACGACCCGGAAGAAAAAGACGCTGAACAAGCCGACTGCGATGACGGAGGAGGAAAGAAAGAAGCGTCAAGAGTCGGAAAAGAGTATTCAGGAGACCGTTGATGCCCTAGCCTTGAAGTATGCCCGGGAAGGGAAGAAAAAGGAGATCGCTGGGATGAACGAGGGACATTTGAAACTCATTGCTGAAATCCGGGAAGAATATGCCGATCGGGGAAGAGTTATCGAGCAGGAAGAGAAAAAGTTGCAGGAGAAATACGACGATTTGAAGGAGGAGATGCCGGATGATATGAAACAGATGTTCGCAAAACAAAAGCAACTGAATAAAGAGGAAGAGGAGAAACGAGTTCGGGAGGTTGAGGAACAAAATAAGGCGGAGGTTAGTAGGCGTTTCCGGTCTATGAAAGAAAAAGCCACTTCGAGTAATGTTTCTACGGAAGAGGATAGAAACCGGCAGCAGGTGAAAGATAAATATGAAGGAGAAAGGGCGTGGCTTAAAAATCAGACAGAAAATAGAATGACAGAGGAGGAGGCTAAAGATTATAATGATAACATCAATCTTGCCGAACAAAAAGAACAACACGCCCGTCTTCTCTCCGAATTGAATGACTTTAACCAGAAACGAGAAACGATTATTGCCGAGTGGGAGGCTAAGAAAGAGACCGCTGAAGCTGTGATAGAGTCGATGCCGGAATTAGGTGACGATAATTTGATTGCTCGCTTGGAAGAAGAAAGGCAAAAAGCTTTGGGTGCCTTGGGAACCGAGGAGTTGCTGCAGTCGGAGGCGTGGACGGGGTTGTTTGATCATCTGGATGAACTCACGATTAGCCAGATTGACAAGTTGATAGGCGATGTGCAGGCGAAAATGGGGGAAATACAAGAGACGTTAGGGGTTGATAACGCAAAGATTAGTCCCGTGGACATGAAGGTGATCACCGGGAAGCTGGGAGAGGCGAAACAGCAGATTGCCACCCTAAACCCCTTCCGGGCCTTGGGCGACTCGATGAAGGAGATTTTCGGGAAAGGAGCGGACGAGGCGGGGGATGCTTCAGAAGAGGTTGGCGAAAAATGGAAGAAACTGGGGAAGGCCACTGCGGGGTGTTTTGACTTTGTCAATGATGCGGTGGGAAGTTGCAGTGTGTTGTCGGACGTGCTTGGCGAGTCGGGACAGCAAACGATGGGGATGATCCAGGGGGTGGCCACGGCGGGGATTGCCATGGCGAGCGCAATTAAGGGCGTGGAAAAGGGTTCAGTAATTCTGGCCGTGATTTCGGCGGCCTTGATGGCGGTGAACGCCTTGTCGACGCTGTTCAACGGGGACAAGAAACAGGAAAAGAAGATCAAGCGCTTACAAGGGCAGATTGACGATTTGGAACGCAGCTACAACCGGCTGGGGACGACGATCGACAACACCTACTCCGAGGAGGTGTACGGGATGATGGACGAGCAGAACGAGAAACTGCGGGAGCAACAGGAGTTGATCAAGCAACAGATCGAGGCGGAGGACAAGAAGAAGAAAACGGACAAGGGAAAGATCAAGGACTGGGAGAACGAGATCGAGGATATTAACGAGAAGATCGAGGAGAACAAGCGGAAACAAATCGAGATGCTGGCGGGTACGGACGTGCAGAGCGCTATCGATACGTTTGCCGATGCGCTGACGGAAGCCTACGCCAAAGGAGAGGATGGGGCCACGGCTTTGGGCGCGACGACGAAGAAGGTGATGGCGAACGCCGTGAAGGAGGCGTTGAAGAAGAAGTTCCTCGGCGATTCCATCAACGAGGCGGTGAACTACCTGGGAAATGCCATGAGCGATGGCGTGCTGTCGGCAGAGGAGCAGGCGAAATTCGAGCAGATGGTGCAGGCCGGGGGAGAGAATTTCACGAAAGCCATGGGTGCCTATCAGAATTTGCTTAAAGAAGCCGACGGGACGCTGGCGGAGGGCGTGACCGGGCAGTTGCAGGCGGCCATGACGGAAGGTACGGCGAGCCAACTGGTGGGTCTCTGGAACACGACGGCCTCGGACGTGCGGGCCATCCGGGATTGGTTGTTGACGGGGACAGTGACCGTGCCGGAATCTCCTTTTAACATGACGCAAATGATCGAGTTACAGAACGAGATTGCGGTGAACACCCGGGTAACCGCTCAAAGCACAACCGCCACGATGCACGAACTGCGGGACGGTCTCGGGCGAATGGATCAACGTCTGGAGGCGATCGACCGGAACACGAGGGGGTATGCGGGGAGGGGGAGATGAAAGCTAAAAGATGAAAGCTAAAAGATAAAAGAAGTTTAGAATGAAAAAGATTCCGTGATTGCCGATTCGATGATTGGGTGATTAAAATCACTTAATCGAAAATCATTAAATCACTTAATCGATAGGATCTAAAATTTAAAATCTAAAATTTAAAATTAATATGGTGTTTTTAAAGGAAGAATTGTTGGCGGGAGCCGGGTTGGTACAGGGATGTGCTGACGGGATGGCGCAACTGGCGGCGGCGGGGGATAAGGAGGAGATGTTGCAGTGCTATTGGGACCGGATAGATTTTTGTCTGGCGAAGAATTTCCCGACAAAGGAGTATTTGAAGGAGCATTTTGACGGGATGTTACACGAGAGAGGAATTTATATTGACGAACGGGTGGAGATTGCGGGGGGAAATGCCGTGTTGCTGGGAGCGTGTGAGGCGGAGTGCGGTGTGGAGAAGTACGCGGTGAGCCGCTTGTACGTGAAGCATGATTCGCGGGTGGTGATTTGGGCGAGGGATCATGCTTTCGTGATGGTGGATGCGCTGGATGATGCGGCGGTAGAGGTGCATTGCGAGGGCGAGTCGAAAGTGGTGGTGAACCTGTACGCCTGGGCCACGGCGGTGGCGGACGGGGACGGTTACGCGAAGGTGGTACATAAAAACAAGGAAACGTATGATTTATAAGTTTGATACGATCGATGTGACCGCTTACGGCGTGTTGCCCTTGCGGGGTGATGGCGGCGTGGCGGTGAGCGGGTTGTTCGATTTCCCGAAGCGCAAGGGGGAGATCGAGCGGAACTGGGGTGACGGGGTGGAACCTTATCTTGACGGGAAGGACTTGGAATATGACGGGCGGACGATCGGGTTGAAGTTCGTGATGGCGGATGCGGTGAACATGGAGCGTTTCCGGGAGGCGGCAGTGGCTTGTCGGCGATTGGGGACGGAGTTGGGGAATTTCGACGTGGTGATGGCGGATGAGGTTGGCGTGGAACGGGTGGACGACAAGTTGCTGAAACTCGATCTGAAGTTCCGGGAGCCGCACGTGGAGTTCGAGGAGTTGACCCTCGTGGGGAGCGGGGGCGGGCGCATCCGGGTGGACGACTTTAATCTGGCCCGGGATTTCGGGGTGACTGTGACGGCGGTGAAAGGCGACCTGAAAGTCCCGAAACGGATTGAGGTAAGTACGACGGCCCCTTACTTGAACACGGCTTTCCGGGAGAACCCGGTGCTTTCGCTGGAGTGCGTGATGCGGGCGGGGAATTTGAAGGAAGTTGGGGCGAGGATGAGGCAGTTCCATGCCTTGTGGCGACTGCCCGGGGGTCGGGTGTTGCGTCTGGCGGACGGACGGGAGCGAGACGTGTTCGTGAAGGACGGTTTTAGCGTGAGTATCGTGAGTGACGGGGTGGTGAAATTTACTTTAAACGTGATAGAATATGATCGAAATTTATCGGAAGATCAATAAGGAAGAGACGCTCGTGGCGAGTGTTCCGGATGACAACGCCACGTTGGAAAAAACGTTGATGGGGGCGGACGAGGTGACGTTGAGCGTGACCGTGAGCGAGCCGCTCGATCTCCGGGTGGGCGATTATGCCCACTTGGAGGGTAGTAGTTACATGATCAACCGGACGCCCGACCTCGTGAAGGCCTCGGCGGTGGAGTTCCGGTATGACTTGGTGCTGGAAAGTCCCCTGTACAATTTGCTGGACAAGATTTATATCTCGGACGTGCAGGGACTGAGCCGCTTCTCGTTGTCGGGGACGTTGAATGATTTCGTGGAGCTTTTGTTGATGAATATTAACCGGGACGATTTCGACCCGGGGTGGACGTGGGCCACGGACAAGGGCGATCACCCGGTGACGGTGGTGACGGAGCGGAAGAATCTCAGTTTCGACAACACGACGTGCCGGGATGTGCTGAACCGCTTGGCGGACGAGTTCGGGGTGGAATACGTGGTTCGTGACCGGACGATCGCGTTCTACGAACGGGTGGAAAACGCCACGAGCCTCGTGTTCGAGCAGGGACGGGGGAAAGGGCTTTACACGTTGCAACGGCAGAACGTGGATACCGACAACACGGTGACCCGGGCATACGTTTACGGTAGCACGGAGAATCTACCGGTCGGCTACCGTAAAGGACTGGTGGAGCGTCTCTGTCCCCGGGAACGGGATTCGGATAAATATATCCCTTATTTCGAGAACCGGGAGGAGTACCCGAAACTGGTGGAACGGGAGGTCTATTTCGACGACGTGAAACCCTCGTTCACGGGGAGCGTGGACACGATCGGGGAGGACGGGTTGACGTTGACCTGTAATGCCATTGATTTCAGCTTGAAAGAGGTGGTCATCGGCAAGGAGGGACGGGTGAACTTCCTGTCGGGCGACCTGACGGGGAAGGCGTTCTCTTTCACGTGTGACGGTGGGTTGGTGCGGACGTTGAAGCTGATCCCGCAGGAAGACGAGATGGCCCCGGCGGGGAACGACGGGAAACGACCGACGATCCCCAACGCCACGTGGCGGGTACAGGTGGGCGACAAGTTCACGTTCACGGGGATCACGTTGCCGGAGGCGTATGTCCGCACGGCGGAGGCGTTGCTGGCGGAGAAAGGACGCAAGTGGATGCGGGCGCATTCGAGTTTGCGGGTGAAGTATAACCTAGATGTAGATTACCGTTACGTGCGGGAGAAGGGGATCGTGTTCAACCCGGGGGATGTCGTGGGGATTGTCGTTCCCGGGATGGAGACGGTGCAGCGATTGCGGCTGACCTCGGTGAAAAAGCAGTTGCACACGGGTAAGCTGACGTGCGAGGTGTCGAATTACCTGGAGGTGAGCCTAGAGGATGCCTTGACGGCGAAGATCCAAGAGGTGAAGAGCAGTATAGAACTGGACCGGAGCGAGGTGTTGAATGCCGTTAACGCCACGCGGGAATGGACAACCCGTAATTTCGGACGGTTGGCCGACGAGATGACCGACGGGGAGGCCATCGTGTGGGATGCAGACGGTTGGCAGATCAAGACGGTAGCTCAGGTGCCTGATGCCGCAAAATGGGACTCGCATGCATTCGACGATTACATGGATCAGGCCGTGAAGACGGAGAGCGATGTGGTGTTCAAGAACCTGGAAGTCGGGACGTTCATGTCCGGGATGGTCGGCGGCAGCGGGGCGAGGATGGACGAGAACGGGTACGCCGAGATGACGGGATTGACGTTGCGGGAGTTCCTTGAAGTGCCGGAATTGCGGTTTAACCGGGTGGATGTGGTCAGCGGAGAGTTGTGGAACTCCATCGCCTACGGCACGGTGGAGAGCGTGGACACGGCAAACCGGGTGGTGACCCTGAAACTGGAAGAAGGGGAACTGGCGGAGCTGCACGTGAATGATATTTGCCGGGGAATATTCCATAACCTCACGGGGAATGCCGACGGGAACGGGGTGGACGGTTGCGGGTTCTTGACGATGGCCGGGTTTTCGACGGCTTATTTCACGCCGACGGAGATCATGGAGAATGGGAAGTTCTGCTACGAGTTGAAACCCGGCACGAGCGTGCATCCCTGCCCGGCGATGAAGTTTGCCGTGTACGGGAATTTCACGGACAAGACCCGCCGGGCTTCGGCCTATTCGACAAGGACGTACAAGCGTTACCTGACGGGGGTGGCCACGTGGGAGGTCGATCCCGAACGGAACATTGCCATGCAGTTCGGGGATTTGTCGGGATTGCACGTCGGGGGTGTTTCGATGGAGGGGTACTCGGCCTATCTGAATAATATTTACATGAAGGGACACTTGGAGTTCACGGACGGGCAACGGGAGGAGTTGAAAGGGGAGAACGGTTACACGGTGCTGTTGACGACTTACGATGCGGTGGTGGCGGTGGACAGCGAGGGGAAGATTGATTCGTCGCTTTATGACATCGTGAACGTGGTGGATGGGGAGGAGCTGGTGAAGGCGGGGAATGATACGGTGGTGGTTTCCCGGTTCAAGATTCAGACCCGGATTCAGGCGTATAAGGCCGGGGCATTGACTTACGCGGAGACACCCGGAGAGGGTGAGTACGCGGTGGCGTTGGCGGCGAAGGGGTGCGAGTATGTTTTTGCGGATGGCGTGCTGACGATCACGAAGATCATGGCGGACAAGGCCACCGTGGAGATCGAGGTGAATTGCGAGGGAAAAGAGGTTTTCATGAAGTTGTTTACCTTGACACGGCTTTACGGGGGATCGGATGCGGTGTACATGGACCTGACGAACGAGAATGCCTCGGTGGCTTGTGACGTGAACGGGAGGGTGATTGGGACGATCCCGGGATCGACGGCGTTGGTGTTTGTCGGTTCGACACCGATTGGCGGTTGGACTTTCTCGGGCGTGTTCGACGGTTGCACGGGGAGCGTTAACGTGCAGGGAGAGATCACGGTGACCGGGCTGACGGCGGATAACGCTTCGGTAACGGTGACGGCAACACGAACGGGTTATCCCACCCAGACGGCCGTGTACACTTTGTCGAAGGTGTACGCCGGGGCGGACGGGACTCCGGCACGGGTTTACTGGTTGGTGCCGTCGGTGAACGTGGTGAAGAAAGATAAGGCCGGGACGTTGACTCCGGCATCCGTGACCTGTGCCAAAATGATGCAGGTGGGGGGAGAGCCGGTGCAGGTCACGACGGAAAAGACGTTGACGTACCGGTTGGCGAACGGGAATCTGACGGATTACACGGAAGCCGTGAACGTGGGTACGGCGGATTGGCTCGATTTTTACCTGTATGACGGGGAGGTGTTGCTTGACAAGGAGCGCATTCCGGTGGTGGCTGACGGTCAGGACGGGGAGGACGGGGCTGCTGCGGCACGACTGGACCTGACGAACGAGAATGCCACGGTGACTTGTAACGCGGAGGGGGTCGTGACGGGGAGTATTCCGGGATCGACAGCTAAAGTGTACGTGGGGACCACGTTGGACGGGGCCTGGAGTTTTTCGGGCAGTTTTTCCGGTTGTACGGGATCGGTAAATGCCTCCACGGGGGCGATCACGGTGACCGGGTTGACATCGGATAGCGGATCGGTGACGGTAACGGCGACGAAAAGGGGGTACGCCTCGTTGACGGCCGTGTACAGCCTGTCGAAAGCCTATCCGGGAGCGAACGGGGAACCCGCCGTGGTTTACAGCGTGCGACCTTCCGCTGACGTGATTGTCAAGGATAAAACGGGAACATTTATCCCCGCCTCAATCAGTTGCGAGAAGTTGAAACAGATCGGCAATTCCGCCCCGTACGTCACCACGGAGAAAACGTTGAAGTATCAGTTGTCGGATGGTAGCCTGACGGACTACACGGGTGCGGTAAGCGTGGGCAGTGCCACTTGGATTGAATTCACGCTCTACGAGGGCAGCACGGTACTGGACCGGGACCGGGTTCCAGTGATTGCGGACGGGAAGGATGGGATTGATGCGAATCTGTTGGATTGGATAGAGGAGTGGAACGGGAACAAAACGGATGTGGGGAAAGAGTTAATTATTTCTCCTCGGATGGTTGCCGGGAAAAAAGAGAGTAACGGTAAATTCACCGGAGTGATGTTTGGCCGGGATATGATAGAGGTAGATGGGGTGATGCAGACGGGATTATTCGGGCTGAAGAATAGCAATTTAACCTTTTCGATAGATGCTCAAACGGGAGATGCTTTTTTCGGTGGAACTGTCCTTGTACGGAAAGATGCTAAGAATTATGTGACGATGAATTACAAGGATGTGGATGATTGGGGATTGAAAGGTGTTATTGACGGTAACGAGGATAAACCTGTTTTTCAACTTGGGAGTGTAAATAAGATTGGTAACTTTAATATTACTCGTTCATGTATAGGTAAATCTACTGATACTGACAATCCGACTACGGGAATGTCTTTGTACGAGGAATTTATAAAATTTAAAGAAGCTAATAGGTTGTCAATGATCGGTAGTAATGTTTACCCGCTTTCTACCGGATTGAAAGGGGTCGCTCGATTTATTAATAAGGATTATAATCGAACTTTAACTAATTATGGAGTCGAAATAGACGTGTCCGGTGCCAATGAGAATATTGCTATTGATATTCTTAATGGAGATGTAAAGTTAGGGAACGGAGTGGTTAAAGGCGGTCGTTATGTATTAAAATATACAAGTTCATTGAGTGGATATCAAATAGGAAATGATGATGAATATATTGTTTGTACAAATAGTAGTAAAATAGATTTAAAACTTCCGACTGCACCCAAGGAAGGAAAAGCTATTTGGGTAAAACAATTAGGGAGTGGAATGGTTGGTATAATTCCTCAAGGAAATCATAAAATGTATTATAGAGGTAGTAATTATAATTGGGGATTAATTAATGATAAAAGTGGCGGGGTAACTGTGTTAGCGATGATAACATTTATTGGCTATGTAAATGGTGCGTATTGTTGGGTGATGAATACGATGGATGTTGCAGGGGTAAAATTTGGAAATGATTAGTTTAAATAAGAATCGACATGAAAAAGATAAATTTGAAACAAACACGGGTTTTTACCGACTCGTACCGGGAAAAATACTTGCTCGTGGATATGAGTAAGGGCTTTATGAATGCTATTTATGCCTCTCTTCCTTCCTCGTCCATCACGAGGAGTTTATTGCAGCGCATCCGGGAGTCGGAGGGAGAAATCGAAATCACGTCGGCAGAGGAGAGCGTGTTGCTTTCGTTGGTTGGCGGGGAGAAGATCAACGGGTTACCGGCAGATGCCTTGTTGTTCGAACTGAACAAGGGAAAGTTTGAGGAACGTTACCGGGAGGGAATGAGTGTTGATGAAGAGTGCGGGGTGATGCGGGACGTGGTTGATGAGGCTTATAACGAGATGGAGAACGTGAATAAACAGGAATGAGATGATTGATTATTTGGTAACGGGAGAATTCTCCCGGATACAGTTGCGGGTGTATATCATCCTAGCCATGTGGGTGGTGATGGTGATGGCGGTTTGCATGGACTTGTGGGCGGGGGTGAATAGTGCCAGGGCTAGGGGAGAAGTGATAAACTCGGGTGGGTTCCGGCGGACGATTGGGAAACTGGGGGATTATTGGCGGATACAGGTGATGGCGTTGATTTTTGACGTGATCGGGAGTTGTATCCCGTGGTATGAATATCCTTATGCCTCGATGATCGTGACGGCGGCGATCGTGCTGATCGAGGGACGGAGCGTGTGGGAGAACGAGCGGGCGAAAAAGGGAAACGTGGCGAAGTTACCGGCAGCGATCCGGGATATTATCAATTGCACGACGGCGAAGAGTGCCGAGGAGTTGTTGAAAAAGATAAAAGAACTGGATGATGGACAAAAGGCAACTTAGGAACTTGATTCGACGAGTACTGATCGGGATCGGGGGGTACTCGGAGGAGGCGGAAAACTTGCTGATGGGGACGGCAGCCCAAGAGTCGGCATTGGGTGAATATATCCGTCAGTTGGGGAACGGTCCGGCCTTAGGGATTTTTCAGATGGAACCGGAGACTTTTGATGACATCGTGCGGAACTATTTGTCGTATCGGCCGGATTTGTGCCGGAAAGTGCTGATCGTATCCGGCGTGATTAATTTGAAAAGTGAATACTTGGAATATAATCTGGCACTGGCAATCAGCATGGCCCGGATGCACTATGCCCGGGTTCGGGAAAAGATTCCCTCGGACCTGACGGGATGGGCGGGGTACTGGAAACGGTTTTACAATACCACGCAAGGCAAAGGTACGGAAGAGGAATTCGTGTATAATTATAAACAATACGTGTTATAGATATGGGAACATTAGATATAAAGAATTTTCCGGCTCATGGCGTGTCGGATGAAGATACTTTTTTGATGACGGATGCGAAGAACGGATTTGTGGCGGGGAGCATGACGTTGAAGGATATGAAAGAGAAGGTTATTACCCCGTTGGTCAAGGCCTTGTCACTGGATTACGAGTTGTTGACTCAAGCCGAGTATGACGCTATCGGGAAAAAGCAAGAAGGGACATTGTATGCTATCGAGGAAGACGGGAAACTGGTAAGGACATATATCGGCTCGTTGCCCCTGACGGTGGGAGGCACGCTGGGAAGTTTGGATAACGTGGACAAGGAGGCGGATCATACCGGAAGCGAGGACGTGGTGCTGATGCGGGCGAAAGGAAGTGGGACGTGGACACTGAAACGCCTGTCGGAAATCGGCGGCGGGGGTGGGGAAACCGGAGTGCAACGTAATGTCCGGATCGTGAATAATTTGGATAGCAAGAATATTTCGGCCAGCAAGGGAGAACCCTGTCTGTTGAATTTCACCTTCGTAAGTCAGGAACGGTACGCGGATTCCGAGCCGTACGAGGACACCGGGGAGCGGGGACTACTGCAAATATCGGTGAGGAATGGGGATCATTCGGATTATTTAGTCGTGAAACAGGTATACGTGAATAGTGCTTCCCCGGTGGCCCTTGACGTGGCCGAGTTTTTGAGTTCGGGAGCCAATAACGTGATGATCAAGGTGACGGGGGAGGTTACGGAAATTACGACACCTGCTTTTGTTTATACCGTTCAACTGACGGCGTTGTCTATTTTTGCCGATAATTTCCGGTGGTGGACAGCTTACTCGGAGGCAATTATCTTGCCGTTGAATATCGGGGGAAATATCGCGAAGACGTTGCACGTTTCGATGTCGGGAAAAGATTATAACGAGTCGTACGAGGTGGCGATCGGGACGAACGTGTATATCGAGACGGCCTATAATTACACGATTCCTCACCCGGGGAAGACGGGGGTGTTCCGAGTGTCGGCGTACGTGGCGAATTCGGACGAGAGTATCAAGACGAAGACGGTTGCTTTCAACATTATTTGTGCTGTTGCCGGGGAGCGGGTGAAATTGATTGCCATTAATAATGCGTTGGAGAAGGCCACGAACTGGGTGGAGAACACGTTGTTCGATTACGCCATGTACGACGGGGATAGCGTGAGTACGTTTGCCCGGTTCGTGATCATGAAAGAGGGGCAACAAGTGTTTTCCTCGAATGAAAACAGTATTGCCGTGTCGACCAAGCACACGTTCTCTCTTCCCTTGGAAATAGACACGTTGGACAACAGCGAGTTTTCCATCCAAGTGGAGGTGCTTGACGAGACGGTTGCACTGACGGCCACACTCGTTTTCCCCGTGAACAACTCGCTGGGATATTCCGCCGTTACCGGGGCGACCTTGTACGTCAACCCGCGTACTCGCAATAACCGGCAGGAGAATTACCGGGAGGTGGTGAACGAGATGAATGGTACGGCGATTGCTGCCGAGTGGAAGAATATGAACTGGGGAAATGACGGGTGGGTACCGGATTCGGACGGGAACCGGGTGTTGCGGCTGATGGCGGGTTCTTCGTTGGCGATGGCTTATTATCCCTTCGCGAGGGAATGCGCCCGGGTCGGGAAGACGCTGGAGATTGATTACCGGGTGGATCACGTGACGGATTACTCGAAACCGATCGTGACGATTTCCACGCCCGACGGGGTGTCGTTCACGGGGCTGAACATTTACGCGGATCAGATCGAGATGCACTCGCAGTCGCTCCGGGAGGACAGCGTGCAGAGCCTCCACACGTTCGAGGGAAAGCGGACCCGGTTCACGCTGACGATTCTCCCGATGGCGTACGGGAATCCGGATTTTAATCTCTGTATCCTGTATATCAACGGGGTTAAGAACCGGGAGTTCGCTTACGAGGATAATGATTATTTTGCCCAGAGAGGGGGCATCGTGATCGGCTCGGACTGTGCGGATGTGGATATATACGGAATCCGGGAATACGATTCCGGCCTGACATCGCAGGGTGTGTTGACGAATTATATCAACTGGTTATCCGATTCGGCAGAAAAGGCCCGTGTCCGGCTGTATAACGATATTCTGGACGGGAACGGTTCGGAGGTGGATTTTGACAACACGAGGGATCAGTTGAATTGTCTCGTGTTTGACAACACGATTCCCTCGATGGCCGACCAGACGGCACGGGTGGGTAATTTGGACGTGCTGTTCACGGACCACCCGGAATGGAACGTTTCGATTTCCGGAGTCACGGCGAAAGGACAGGGCACCTCCTCGATGAAGTACTGGATATGGAATACCCGTTACCAATTGGACAAGGCGAAATCGGTGATCACTCATGCCGACGGGACGACAAGCACGAAGAAGTGGCAGATGGTGCCATGGATTCCGGCAGGGCAGAAGTTCACTGCGAAGAAGAATTTCGCTTCTTCGATGCAATCGCACAAGATCGGGTCGGTGAATGGTTATAACGATTTGTACCGGGAAGTGGGATTGCGGAACGAGGCGATGGAAACGGAGTCTTATGCGGATGCCCGTGTGGCGGTGTACCAGTTGCCTTTCGTGTGTTTCGAGAAGTCGGTGAACGAGGAGGGGCGTACGGTGTACACGTTCCGGGGATTGTACACGTTCGGGCCCGACAAGGGAGACAAGTACACGTTCGGTTTCGACACGGATTTGTTCCCGAACCTGATCAGTATCGAGGGATCGGATAACTCGCCATTATGTACGCTGTTCCGGGTACCTTGGAATAATAACGTGTTGTATAATAATGATGAAGAGGCTTTCCAGTATAACGGGGCGAATAGCTGGGATGCCGGAGAGGGTAAGGTGGAGAGTATATCGAGGTTTATCCCGGCATATAATATCGTGTATGAATGTTCTCCCCGTTTGTTGCCTTTTGACGGGCCCCCGGAAGAGTTGAACGAGCAGGCCGCCGCGATGAGAACTCGGCCATGCGAATTCTGGATTGCCAAGGCGGGAGATGGGAGCCGATTTGACGTGTATTATTTCGAGGCGTCGTTGAATCGTTTTATTCCCTCGGACACGGGGAAGGGGGTGATGAATCTGGTCACGCAATTGGTGGATAAAGGGTACGGGCTGTCGGCTGCAGATCTGGCGGGAAAGACGAATGACGAGTTGAACACGTTATTTGTGAATGCCCGGATTGCCAAGTTCAGGGCGGAGGCTCCGTTGTACTGGGACGTGGATGACACGTTGTTTTTCATGAATAACGTGGAGTTTAACGCGGGAACGGATGAGCGGGCGAAGAACACGTATCCTTACTCGTTCGGGACGGAGACGAGCCGTTTCCGCTGGCGGGTGGACGACGCGGACACCCGGTTTGACACGACGAACCGGGGATTGCCGAACAAGGAGTATAGCGTGGAAACGCATGACACGGATGAAACCGGGGCCTCGATCTGGAACGGGGAGACGAATAACTTCTTTAACTTGATGGAGTTGGCTTTCCCGGAGGAGAAGGTGGCCAGTATGCGAGGGATGATGACGGCCATGCAGTCGCTGGGCGGGCTGAAGTCGGGGAATGATCTGGAAAAGATATATGCTTTTTACCAGAAGTATTTCTTTGATGAGGCACAGGAGTATTTCCCGGCAAATTCATACAATGCCGATGCCAGGTATTGTTACGAAAACGGCAAGTTGGCTTATCGTGCCGGAATTTATTCGAACGACACGGACCCGATCACGCAGTCGCTTGGCGACCACTATCAAGCGGAGCAGCGATGGATCACGAAACGTATCCTGTATATGATGTCAAAGTATAGTTTCGGTTTGTTCTCGGCCGCGGGAACGGACACGATCACGGTACGTGCCGCCGGAAACACGATCACGTACGATCTGACCCCGGCGATGGATATGTACCCGGCAATTGCCAACGGTACGTCGATTATTCGGGGCGAACGGACCCGGGCAGGGGAGACTTGTTCCATGGTGATTGAACTTTCCGGAACGGGCGACCAACAGAACGCGATACAGGGTGCCTCTTATTTGCAAGACATCGGGGATTGGTATGACAAGAATGTGCAAGGGTCCATGGTGATACAGGGACGGATGCTCCGGGAAATTCGCTTGGGGAGCAAGACGGGGCATATCGTGATCTCGATCACGTCGTTGACAATTTCGAATTGCACGTCGTTGCAGAAACTCGTGTTGTCGAATATTGCCACGTTGAGTGGTACGTTGAACTTGACTTCCTGCACGCACTTGCAAGAGGTGTATGCTGACGGAACCTCCCTTTCGCAGATGAAACTTCCGACGGGTGGTAGTATGCGGGTGATCGAGTTTAGTCCCCGCAATCAGTACCTGTCACTGTCGAACTACCCGTTGCTCCCGACGGAAGGAGTCAGGATGGATCAATGTAAGCATATCATTACGGATTTTTTCGTGGAGGACTGTCCGTTACTTCACCCGGTGGAGTTGCTGGTAGAGGTGATGGAGGCCCAGAAACAACAGGGGACGGAACACGCTTTGAAACGGGTGCGGGTCGTGGGATTTAACGAGACGTACAATAGTTCGGATATACTTGATAAGTTGGCAAGTTTGGCAGATGGGAGTTACGAGGGATTGAGCAGTGAAGGAATTGCCGGGGAAGACCCGGTTCCGGTGCTGGACGGGACGTTGAATATTCATGCGGATGCTTACGAGGATTCGATCAATGCTTTACGGAGTAAATTTAATAGGTTGGTGTTGAATATTACAGGAAATTATTACGTCCGGTTTAAAGACCCGGAATTCCACCGGTTGGTAGTGAAGAGATGGAGTACGGACGGGGTGGGTGTGACTCGTAAACAGTTGGCAGCCGTGACAGATTTTCCTAATGATTATTTTAAGGATAATAAGGAAATAACAGACCTGTCTGATTTTGCAAATAATTTTGTGAATGTTAATTTGTTTAAGCAAAGAACATTTGAAAATTGTACCGGATTAAAGACAATAAGTTTACCTAGTGAAAAGATAGATACGTCAGCAATAGCTATATTTGGTCATACTTCTTTGGATGAAAATGGTATAGATTTATCTTGTTTAACAACTTTGGGATTTGGTATATTTAGAGACTGTCGGTTTGTTCATGTTTTTATTCCAAATACCTTACTTTTGGATATGGATTATTCTCAACAATGGCAAGATAATTTGAGATTACTTACCATGGAATTGGAAGAAGGTCTTTCGGTTGTTCCGAATTCGTTATGTTCTGGATGTAGGTTATTGACGACTATTATTTTTCCTTCCACCATTACAACCATCGGGGGGAGTGTCGTACATGGATGTAATAATTTGAAAAATTTTATATGTAAACCAATAACACCTCCTGCATTAGTGAGCGATTTGGGTTATATATATACTGATTTCAATATCTATGTCCCGGATGAGTCCGTGGAAATATATAAAATAGCTTGGACAAAATATGAGAGTAAAATAAAACCGATGAGTCAGAAACCGGAAAACGTGTAAAAGATTGGATTGATATGAAGACTCTGATTGTATGCGGCGTGATTTGTTTGTTGTTGGGGTTCTTTGTCGGGAGGTACACGATGAAGGAGGGGAAAAGGACAATTTACATGAAGGGTGAGACGATTCGAGATACTATAACGTGCTTTATTCCGGATACGGTTCGCCTGTCCGGAGAAGTACGTTATAAGTACAAGTACAAAACGGATACGGTTTATCGGGATGTCCCGGCCGTGGATCGGGAGGAAACGATAAAAGGTACGATAGAGGATTGGAATTTGATCCGAGAATATAAAAAGACCTTGTTCGATAATGAATCCGGAAGATTAGCTGTGGAGCTTTCCGTGCAGTACAATGAGCTGAAACATCTTGCATACGCTTATACTCCCGTGCGGGAACGGGTTATGATCGTAAAAAAGAGTGTGTGGGTGCCGTTTGTTTCGGCATCCTTCTACACGGAAGGTCATGATTTGTCTTTTGGTGGAGGATGTTTTTATCACGACTTGGGATTCCGCATTGAATACAAATGTGACGGTTTTAGCGTGGGGCTGATGTATAAGTTTTGATGAAAAAACACTTATACAACCTGCACGCTTTGTCCCAAAGCGGTGATGATTTCCCCCTTGGTAATTTTAGCCCGTTTGCGGAATTCGGGTTCTCCATTGCGGGTAACCTCTCCATTTTCCACGAGAATCTTGGCCATGGCACCGCTGTCAGCGATGCGGGTGGCCTTTAGCAGCTTGATTAATTCAATGTATTCGGTGTCTATTTCAAACGTGATCATGGTGTCTGTATTTTGGACGCAAAGGTAACCAATTTTTGTTGCATACCGTAAAGTAGAAACAACTTAAGGAGTTGAATGTTATTTTTGCGCCTTAAAATTTAGAAAATAATGATTAGATTGTTTTAATGATTTGATCGTTAAGTAATAATGTAAAAAAGATTCTATGAAGAGATTAGTCATTGTAGTGTTGGCTTCTATTTTGAGCATGACGGTTTTTGCCGAAGGATACCAAGTCAATTTGTTAAGCACGAAACAGACCGGAATGGGACACGTGGGGACCGGGATGAAATTGGGTGCGGAGAGTATGCATTTTAACCCGGCAGGGCTGGTGTTTTTGCGTACCAATATGGATTTTTCACTAGGTATATCTGCTATCATGGCCAAGGCTAAATATAGTTACGACGGGTATTCGGCCAAGACGGATAACCCGGTAGGAACGCCGTTATACGCTTACGCCGGGTTCAAGATTTACGATAATTTGGCTGCCGGAATCAGCCTGACCACTCCTTACGGGAACTCCTTGAAGTGGCCGAAGAATTGGGCCGGGGCTGGATTGATTCAAGATATTAGCCTGAAATCATACGTGATACAACCGACGCTTTCTTACAAGATCACGGATCGTTTGAGTATCGGTGTCAGTTTGCAACTGGCTTGGGGAAACGTGAATCTTTCTAGGGCTTTGATGGGAGCGAGCGATTTGCAGGGGATAGGAACGAAGTTTGAAAGTTTATTACCATTGTTGGCAGGTGTTCCCTCGAATATAATTCCGGATGAGGATAAAAAAGCTATGCAGGAAATGGTTGCATTGATGAAAGGGACGGAGGTTCCACCGGCTTATGCTCGTTTGGAAGGAAATGCACACATGAGAGTGGGTTTTAACGTGGGAATCATGTATGATGTGTGTGATAAGGTGACTGTCGGTTTGTCTTATCGTTCCAAGATCAAAATGCGGGTAAAAGAAGGGGAAGCTTCGTTAAATTATGCCAACCGTCGTATAGAGGATTTGTTTGCCAATATGGAAGAGTTGCTTGCAAAGTATGGTCCTATGTTGAACCAGATGCCGGGAGTGACGATTCCGAATATCTCTATTCCCAGGTATGACGAGGGATCTTTCCATGCAGAATTGCCCCTGCCTTCCAACACGACGTTGGGAGTGAGTTATCGTCCCACGGATCGTTGGGAGTTGGCGTTGGATTTACAGTACGTGGGATGGAACGCTTACGATTCTTTGAACGTGTATTTTAACGAGGCAGAATTGGGTATAGCCCCGATTAAAGCAGAGAAAGATTATAAAAACTCGATGACTTACCGTATTGGGGCAAGCTATAAAACGACGGATCGCTTGGTGTTGCGTGCCGGGGTATATTATGACCAGAGTCCAATCCGTAAAAAATTGTACAATCCGGAAACTCCGGGAATGGATAAATTAGGGCTTTCTGCCGGATTGACGTTCGAACCTTACAAAGGCTTGCAATTTGACGTGGCATTCCTTTACATTCAAGGGTTTAGCCAGCATGGGAAGTACCCGTACAAGAATGTGGTCACGGGAGTGGATGAAATGTTTGAGGGAAAATATAAATCTACGGCGTTTTCGCCATCAATTGGTATTTCTTACCGGTTCTAATCAAGTGTTATGTGTATAGTTAAGAGGAGGTGCCCAAAAATCCTGACACCTCCTCTTGTTCATGAGATCCATAGTATGGAGTTATGTAATCTGTGACCAGTCATTTAAAGTCTGAGATAAAGAAAAGCGACCCTTGCGAGTCGCTTTCCTAATCATTTATTCTCCCGCGGGAGCGGTTCCCACGGCCACGCTTTTACTGCGTTCAACAGATTGCAGGGCCAAGTAATTGGCTCCGAATTTCTCCAAGTTGTCCAGTTCTGTTTCATACTGATCTTGGTGAACTTCTTCTTCGGCAACAAGCGTTTCGAATAGTTTCTTGGATACGGCGTCCGCGTTGGCAGCACATTCTTGGGCCCAAGCGTTATAGTCGTTTACACTACCTTCTTCCATGGCCGTGGCCAATTCCAGCATTTCTTTCGGTTCATGGATTTTCTGAACATCTCCGGACGTTTTCATTTCCACTTCTCCTTTCAAGAACAAGATACGTTCTGAAAGCTGTTCCACGTGCATCATCTCTTGGATGGCGGTACGTTTGAATAACCCAGACAACAGGTCGTAGCCCATATCGTCACAACGGAAATGAAAATACATGTACTGGTGTACGGCAAGCAATTCGTCGGCAACTGCTTTGTTTAATAATTCAATGCTTTTTTCCTTTCTACTCATAATAGCTAAATGTTAGTAGTTTTACGATTCGCTAAATTAAGAAATAAAAGTGGCATATCCTAAATTTTGTCTTGGAATTAAAAAAGTGTATATTTGTTTAATCATAAATTCAAGATAATGAATGTTTCCCCTAAGGTGTTGCTGGTGACACCACCGTTTACGCAGTTGAATACACCTTACCCGGCGATGATGTATTTGAAAGGTTTTTTGAACACGAAAGGAGTTGATTCCGTGCAGGTTGATTTGAGCTTGGAAGTGATTCTGGAAATATTTTCATCCCGGGGGTTGCATGAGCTTTTTCAACAAGTGGCAGCCCGGGAAATTCGTTTGTCGGGCAATGCCCGGCGTATTTTTGCTTTGCAGGAGGAGTACGAGCGCACAATTGACGCGGTCATGGCTTTCCTGCAAGGAAGGAACCGGACGCTGGCTTGCTCGATTTGCGAATCCTATTTCCTGCCCCGGGCAAGTCGTTTCGAGCAAGAGGAAGATACGGAATGGGCCTTCGGGGTGATGGGGTTGGAGGATAAAGCCCGTTACCTTTCTACCTTGTACTTGGAAGATTTGTCCGATTTCTTGCAAGAGACCGTGGATGAGCATTTCGGGTTTAGTCGTTACGCGGAGTATCTGGGGCGTTCGGCCTCTTCTTTTGATGAGTTGAACGCGGAGCTGGCAAAGCCCTTGACTTTCACGGATCATTACCTGATAAGGCTGCTTGCGGCCCGGATGAAAGTGTATCGTCCGGAGATGGTGGCTATCACTGTCCCGTTCCCCGGGAATCTTTATAGTGCTTTGCGTTGTGGGGAGTGGATTAAAGCTAATTATCCGAAGGTCACAGTAGCGATGGGTGGGGGATTTGCCAACACGGAATTGCGGTCGTTGACAGACGTGCGTTTCTTCCGCTTTACTGACTATTTGTTGTTGGATGATGGTGAGTTACCGTTATTACGTTTGCTTGAACACGTGACGGGGCAGATCGGAGATTTCGGTCTGGTGCGTACCTTCTGCTTGCGAGGCGGAAAGGTCGAATTTTTGAATGATGAGTCTGCAGGGATTATCCCGCAAAAGGAGATCGGTGTGCCTGATTATTCCGGCTTGTTATTAGACAGGTACATTTCGGTGATCGAGATCGTGAACCCGATGCATAAATTGTGGAGTGACGGACGATGGAATAAACTGACGTTGGCTCACGGGTGTTACTGGGGAAAGTGTAGTTTTTGTGACGGGAGTCTGGACTATATCCGGCGCTATGAACCGAACGAGGTGAAAACGATTGTTGACCGTATGGAACAAGTGATGGCACAGACGGGGGAAGGTGGTTTCCATTTTGTTGACGAGGCTGCACCTCCCGCTTTATTGAAAGAGCTGGCACTGGAAATATTGCGCCGACGACTGACAGTTGTCTGGTGGGGAAATGTCCGTTTTGAACGAGCTTATACACTGGATTTGTGCCGTTTACTGAAGGCATCCGGCTGTATTGCCGTGTCGGGTGGGGTGGAGGTAGCGTCTGACCGGGTGTTGGGTTTGATAAATAAAGGAGTCACTCTGGAGCAGTTGACCCGTTCGGCCAATCATTTCACGGGGACGGGAATCATGGTTCACGCTTACCTGATGTATGGTTTCCCGACAGAGACAACTCAGGAAACTGTCGATTCGCTTGAAGTGGTACGCCAGTTATTCGAGTTGGGATATATCCATTCCGGTTTTTGGCATCGTTTTGCCATGACGGCGCATAGTCCGGTGGGTTTGTGTCCCGAACGATTCGGAACCCGGGTAACGGAACCGCCTTTCGGTGGCTTTGCCCGGAATGATGTGGCGTTCGAGGATTTGCAAGGCGGTGATCATGATGAGTTGGGCGATGGATTAAGTCGTTCTCTATATAATTATATGCGGGGTGTTGGGTTTGATTTGCCTTTACAAAAATGGTTTGACTGCAAGATTCCGGCAACCACGATTCCGCCTCCCTTTGTCGCACATATGGCGGAAGAACAGGAACCCGTGGAAAAATTACATTCCCGGCGCCTATGCTGGTTAGGAGGTCGGGTGGAGTTGGGGCCGGAGAGCGTGAAAAAAGGAAAATATTCGATCGTGTTATTGCTACATACGAACAACCGGGAGCTGGCGATCAAAATGAGGGGTGACTGGGCTCATTTTATCCACGAGTCGCTGATGCAAGTGGGAGTGGATGCCGTGAATCCTTATCTGCTGGAAGACTTTAGTCGGAATTACGAGATACTGTTTAACGATGACTTCCTGCCTTTCTGGTATAGTAAAGAGATGCAGGCGATCCGGGATAATGGTTTGTTACTGCTTTAATCACATCCCCATGAATAGGGGTTGACGGGGTTAAATTTAATCATATATAGGGATTTACCGGTATTGTCGGGTGCGCTATCTTTGTCATGTACAAAATAAAATAATACATCAAGATGAAGAAAGTTGGAATATTTTATGGCTCCACGACGGGAGCAACCGAAGGGGTTGCTGAAACGATTGCGGCTCGTTTGGGTGTTGCAAGTGAAGATATACATAACGTGGGAACTACAAAAGTGGACGAGGTCGACAAGTACGATGTTTTGTTACTGGGTAGTTCTACATGGGGAATCGGAGAGTTGCAGGATGATTGGAACGATTTCTTGGATAAGCTGAAAGCGAAGAATTTGTCGGGTAAGACCGTGGCAATCTTCGGATGCGGGGATTCTGCCTCTTTTGGTGGGTCATTCTGCGATGCTATCGGAATAATTTATAACGAGCTACAAGGAAGTGGATGTCAGTTTGCCGGTTCGGTAGATACCGACGGGTATAGTTACGACTCTTCCGAGGCTTGTGTGGATGGTCAGTTCGTGGGACTTCCCTTGGATGAATCCAATGAATCTGATCAGACTGATAAGAGAATAGATGCTTGGATTAGTGGTTTAAAGCAAGTGATCTGTTGAGTCTAGTTGTTGTTTTTGATTTTATGCCAGGAGAAGATCCTGGCATATTTATTTGTTAGGATGGGAAGGTGTCGGGTGTTTCCGGTTGAATTTCGATGATCTTCCCTTTCTCCCGGATATATTCGTACAAGGCCTTGTAAAACGGATGGGAAGTGAGTGTGGTAGCGTCTCCCAGAATGATGAGTTTCATGCGGGCTCGGGTGATGGCCACGTTCATGCGGCGTAAGTCATTCAGGAATCCGATGTTTCCCTCATCATTGGCTCGTACGAGGCTGATCAGGATAACATCCCGTTCTTGGCCTTGGAACCCGTCCACGGTGTGAATCGTGATGAGTTTCCGCAAGGGGATAAAAAAGCGGTTTCGTTTGATGATTTGTCGGATATATTGTACTTGCACCCGATAAGGGGATATCAACCCGAAATCGATTCTTTCATCCAGTACTCGTTCGATACCGATTTTCTCGATATATTCCTGTAATTGTTTTACTAGTAATTCGGCTTCCGGTTTGTTGATGCGCCCATATGTTTCGTTGACACAATCTTCAGAGAACTCGCAGAGGGCCGTGTCGAACCATTCGATGGGAGTGTCGTATTCGAGAATGTTACGGTGGCGTACTTCCGGAGATGCTTGCAAACGGCCTTTGTAGAACTGTTGCGAGGGGAAGTACATGATGTCTTCGTGCATCCGGTACTGAGTTCCGAGCATGGAAACAGTTTCGGGTTTACGTTGGATAATCTTTTGGAGTAGCGTGCGATCCAACCTACCTTTCGCTGCTTCGTAACATTTGATGGTGGGAGGTAACTGGCAGTGATCCCCGGCAAGTATTACCCGGTAGGCCTTGGATATGGCAATCCAGCAGGCAGCCTCTAAGGCTTGTGCGGCTTCGTCAATAAACAAGGTGGAGAACATTTTCCCGTTTAATTGTTTATTGGCGGAACCGACCAGCGTACAGGCAATCACGCGGGCTTCCCCGAAGAGTTGGGCATCAATCTTGATTTCCAATTTGATGGTTTGGTCCCGTAAATCATGCAGCATCCGGCGGGCGGATTCCCGTTTGGCTCCTTTCAAACGTTTCAGACGTCCGGAGAGTTCCCGAATAGATGCTCTCGCGGCTCGTAACGTGGGGTAGGCAGGATGGGATTCGAATTTGCGTTCGTACGTGAATGACAGCATCTTGTCGTTTACCCGAGTGGGGTTCCCAATTCGTAGTACATTGACTCCCCGGTCTAGTAACTTTTCGGCGATCCAGTCCACGGCTGTATTGCTTTGGGCGCAAACCATTACTTGATTCTCTCGTCGCAGTGTTTCGTAGACGGCCTCGACGAGCGTGGTCGTTTTTCCGGTTCCGGGAGGGCCGTGAACAACTGCAACCTCTTTGGTTGCCAATACCCGGTTTACCGCTTGTTCTTGTGAACGATTCAGCCACGTCAAGTGAATTGGTTGAAGTTTCCGTTGTTCTGCCATCTCGTTTCCCAGTATAACTTCCCGTAAGTGGGCGAGGCGGTTGTTCTTGGCTTCCATGACTTCTGTTAGGGCGGAAAACATGGTTTTATAGGATGTCCCGTCAAAATAGAGTTGCACGCCCAAATCCGTGGTTCCTTGAATATCCAAAAGGCTGTTGGAGTGGGGCAACACGACGAGCATCGTGTTTTCGTGAACGTAACTGATGGTTGCCGCAAAACTGAAATAACGCAGGTTTCCCGTTCCGTCAAAACGGAAAAAGCAAACCGGACGACCGTATTCGAAATTGTGATCCGTGTCGTCATTCTCATCTCGTTTGATCTCTACGACGAGCTGGTTTAGCGAGTTGTAATAACTTTTATAGGCTGACACGGGATACCAGCAAACGCCTTGCTGGATTCTTTTGGGAATTCCTGCACGTTGTGTTTGTTGGTAGAATGTCTCTTTTTCAAACTCGAATTCCTCTTGCAACAGTTTGTATTGCCGCAGGAGATCAACCAAGGGGGAGGTTATTGGTTCGCTAGCCATATTAAACGGGTTACCAGGTTAATATTTCGTTCCCGGTTTCCGTGATTAATATGGTGTTTTCCCATTGAGCGGAAGGTTGTTCGTCTTCCGTAATAACTGTCCAGTCATTATCCTCGTCGATGAATATATCCCGTTCTCCCATGTTGATCATCGGTTCGATCGTGAAGATCATGCCTGGAACGAGCAGCATTCCCGTACCCCGTCTTCCCACGTGTTCCACTTCCGGAATCTCGTGGAATTTTAAGCCGACCCCGTGTCCGCAGAATTCCCGGACAACCGAGTACCCGTTACTTTCGGCATGTTCCTGGATCACGGCGCCCACGTCTCCGAGAAAACGCCAGGGTTGTGCGGCCTCAATGCCTTTTTCCAAACATTCTTTCGTGACACGTACCAGTTTTTGGCGATCTTCCGCGACTTCCCCGATCATGAACATACGGGATGCATCTGAAAAGTAACCGTTGTATATAGTGGAAACGTCAACATTGATAATGTCACCACTTCTTAAAATAATATTCTTGTCCGGTATCCCGTGACATACTTCTTCGTTAATGGAAGTACATACACTTTTGGGAAAACCCTCGTAATTCAATGGTGCGGGGATAGCCCCGTGTGCCACGGTGAAATCGTATACCAGCGTGTTAATATCCTCGGTTGACATTCCTTCCCGGATGTTAGCCGCCACGTGATCCAACACGGCCGTGTTGATTTTTGCACTTTCGCGGATGCCTTCAATCTGTTCCGCGTTCTTGATAATCTTTCGGGGGGGAACAATGTGACCCTGACGACGATAGAGTTTGATTTTTTCCTCGATGGAGGATGCCGGTTTGTTTTCGTTTTTATTGAATAGCATATTGCTGTCTCCTTTTGTAATAAGGCACTAAGGTAGTGTTTTTAGAGACAGGTTATTCCGTTATTTTGAAAATTGATAGTTACCGAGTTTGTCCACGGAGATATTTAACTCCTTTAAATCCTTGATAAATAGATTATACCCTGTTTCGAGATTTTTCCAAAAATCTAATATGTTTGGATAGGCACGATAGGTTTCGCTGTAATTATTACAAATAACAGTAAAATAAGGGAAAAAACAAATGGGCATGAAAAAAGGCATTCGGGAGGACCCCGAACACCTTACCTGTGTGTGTTGTGTGTATATGAGTGTGTGAATCTTTCCTTATTCGTTGATCATCACTACCAAGTACTTTGTTTGTTTCCAGAATGCACTCGGGTTGCTAATCTTCAAAGTCTGCATACCGTCATCCCCGGTTTCCAATGCGTATGATTCGCTTGGGTGAACGGAAAGGATTTTGGCTTTTTTAGTGTTTAACGGGATGGATGTCAATTCACGCATATCGGCATCCACGAATTTTGCATTTTGAGCTTGAGAAGAAACGATTGGCGGACAGAAGATTCCTTGTCTTGAGATCACATTAGCTTCTTTTAGCCCTTTTCTGGAACCTAACAGGTAGTGGATCGTGTTGAGCGATTTGTCTTGATTGGAAATCGTTTCTTTCTGGGAAGTTGATTCCTCTTGTAAATTGCTCACGTTTTGGTTAAGTTCTGCTATTTGTTGAGTCTTGATACCTAGTTCCTTTTCTTTGGCAGCCAAAATCTGGTTGATTTCGTTGATCTTTTGATCTCTGATGGCTAACTCTTCGTTTAATCCGGCGATTAATTTCTTGAATTCAGCGGATTGTCTTTTGTTAGTCCCTTCCAGTTTCGCAATTTTTTCTTTGTAACCGGCGATAGCGTCAGAAAGTGCTTGCACATCATTTTTTAAAGCGGTAATCTGGCTTTTACTCTTGCTGTTTTTCGTGTCACTCTGTGATTCGATGGCTAGAATGTGTTCTGCCTCGCGGATAGATTGCATTCCGGCGGAAATGTCATTCAGATCTGCTAAAAGTTTATCCATTTCGTCACTTTGTCCGTTGCTAACGGCTTGTAAAGAATCTACTTTTGCCTGCAAAGCTTTATATTTTTGTGAACTTTCCACGCAACTTCCGAGGAAGGCGATGGAAAACAAACTGACTGCTAAAAAAATAAACGTTCTCATAGTTTTTTGTTTTGATGTTTTATTCTATGCCTAAACAAAGGCAATGCCCGTGCCATTCGTGTGGTAAAATGATAACGTATTGAAAAACAGTTTGTACGTGTTTTTGCTTGAATTTCACGATTGTGGAAAATTTTGCCCCAGTTGTGGAATTTCTCCCCAAATTACCTGTAGAAGAGACTTTTCTCCAAATGATGCCTGTGTTGGAGATGGTATGGTCGTCCCGGATTTTTTTAGTAGCTTTGCCTTGATACCAATAATTGAATCCATGTACCAAGAATATTCCCCTCATCCGGTGTTATCTCCTTATATAGACAAATATTGGGAGGTGAAAGGCGCTCCGGAAATGGGTGAGAAGATGAAAATTTTGCCTGATGGTTGTACCGATTTCATTTTTAACTTGGATGATGTGCGTAACCTGGAGGATAAAAATCGGTTTGGTATTGATCCTTTACACGGTTATTTCGTGGGAGCGATGAAGACTTACTCGGAGTTGTCGGTTTGTGCCGGATCTCTACACGTGATCGGGGTCAGATTCACTCCCTGCGGGTTGACTGTTTTCACAAAAAAGCCTTTAGGGGAGTTGAGTGGGCAGAGACTTCATTTGAGGGACGTGGGATTTCTTTTTCATGAAGAGTTCGCTTCTTTTTTGAGGGAGAAAAACACGTTGGTAGAAAGATTGCAAGTAATTGAAGCTTTTTTGATGTCTCGGTTGAAATATGCGGAGGAAGTTGACAGGCAAATCGTGTGGACAACCGGGGTGATCCGTCAGTCCGGGGGATTGTTACCTATTCGGGAGTTAATGAGTCGGGTATGCATCTGTCAACGCCATTTTGAACGTCGTTTTAAACATGCCACGGGTTACACGCCAAAAGAGTATAGCCGGGTCGTGAAATTTCGTCGGGCAATGGATGTACTTCGTCAGGTTTCCGGGAATAACCTCTTTTCCGTGGCGGTCGATTGCGGGTATTATGATTCTTCTCACTTGGTGAAGGAGTTCAAGAAATTATCGGGTAGTTCCCCGATGGTTTTCACGTCCTTACCGGCAGATACTCCGATCACTTATTTAGGGGAATAAAAGTCGATTTTTTACAAAAGATTCTTTTCTCGGAACTCTACTTTTGTATTTATAATTAAATAAAATGGATATATGGAAGAATTGAAACGAAAAGCGGAATTATTACTGGAGCAATGCGAAAGTGTGGTACTGACTTCTATTGACGAAAACGGTTTTCCCCGTCCTGTACCGATGTCAAAGGTGAAAGCGGAGGGGATAACTACAATCTGGTTTGCTACCGGAACGTATTCCGAGAAAACGGAACACTTTCGGGTGAATCCTAAAGCGGGAGTGTGTTTCCAGAAGGAGATTAACAGTGTCGTGCTGACCGGGTACATCGAGATTATTACCGACGAGGCAGAAAAGAAAGCCTTGTGGCAGGATTGGTTTATCGAGCATTTTCCCGGAGGTGTGAATGACCCGACTTATTGTGTTTTGAAATTCACTGCAAAGCGGGCAACTTACTGGCTGGACTTTCAATTTGTGAAGGGGGAGGTGTAAGCGAACTAATTTAGCAAGATCGGAAAAGTCTCTCCCAATTCAGGGACTTACTTTTGTCTCGAAATACAAAAGAATATGGAACAGAAATTGACAACGAAAGAAGAGTATTTGAAAAGGATCAACGTGATCGTGGAATATATCAATAATCATCTGGATGAGAATATTGATCTCGGGATGTTAGCCGAGATGTCCGGTTTTTCTCCTTGGCATTTCCACCGGATCGTGCGTGCCTTTCTGGGAGAACCTGTGGGGGCTTTCATCACCCGGGTACGTGTCGAGACTGCAGCTCGCTTGTTACGCTATTCCGATTTGTCCGTGCAGGACATTGCTTATCGGGTTGGGTATGATGTGCCTTCTTCTTTGTCGAAAAGTTTCAAGCAATTCTATGATATTTCACCGAATGAATATCGTAATAATAAAAATTGCACGATTATGAAACCAGTAGAAATGAGACCCGATTTGAAGTTAGAGTTTGAAGAACGAGTGTTGGCCCCGAAACGAGTGATTTACATTTGGCTAATGGGTGCATATAATCAGTTGGATTATTGTGCGGCATGGCAAAGATTATGGAATTACGTGAGGGAAGAAAATCTTTTTGCCCCGGAAGTGGAGCATATCTGTGTTTACCATGATGATCCGAAGGTGACGGAGCAGGATAAATTGCGGACAGATGTGTGTCTTGTACTTCCCCGTGTCGGAAAGCCGAAAGGGGAGGTTGGTGTAAAAGAAGTTCCCGGGGGAAAATATGCGGTATTTCGTTATCAAGGACCGTATGAAAACTTACGTGCCGTGTATGATACAATTTATGCCAAGTGGATTCCGGAAAAAGGTTATAAGTTGGGAGATACTCCCGGTTTCGAGAAGTATCTGAACCATCCGGATCATACCGAGCCGGAAAATCTGATTACTGAAATTTATATTCCGGTACAATGACTGGGAGAACGGGGAATGTAATTTCCTGAAATTGGTTTACAGTAAACTTTTTTCAAGGTAATACAGAGGAAAGTTTCCTGATAACCGGCATGTGGAAAGTGATACAGAAACGGATCTAATTCAAGATAAGAGCCTAAGCAAGTAGGAGTGCGAGTAACCATTGTATGTTGCGTAGGCGTTTGCGTAGTATGCGATAGGCTTTTAATTTTGTCGATTTTACGGTATTGACCGTGATATTTAGCTTTTGGGCGATTTCTAGGTTGGAATCGCCATCCATGGTCATAATTACAATTCTTTGGGCTTGCGGGGGTAAGGTGCTGATGGCATTGTAGATTAATGAATCGACTTCTTCTTCCAGTATGGCTTCTTGTTCCGTTTCGGGTGACATGAAGGTTAAGATGTTTGCGGCGTTTTTTTGTTTTACGCGCTCGTGTTTTAGATGGTCCAGGCAAGCGTTACGGGTACTGATATATAGAAAACTTTTTATTTCCGCAAGGAGATTGAAGGAGGTGTGTCTTTCCCATACTTGTAAGAAAGCGTCTTGCACGATGTCTTCTGCGATATCGTTATCTTTCACGAAGCGCCACGCAAACGACCTGACGGGAAGATAGAATTGTTTGAATATCTTCTTGAATACCGTTTCGTCACCGGCATGAAGTTTTGATATGGAGTTGTTGTCAAACAAAATGTAATCGTGTCAATAAGGTTATACACCAATTGAAGTCCAAAGGTATTATTTTCCGGACTTAATGCAAATTTTTTAACTTTTTAAATCACACCCGGGAGGGGATATGTCGTTTTTATGATGTGTTATTGAAATTGAATTTTTTAATTTGAAATTATGAGAAGTATTGTAATTTGTATCGTTTTTATGTCGGTTGTTTTTGTGGGGAGAGCTCAAGAAGGTGTTAAGTTTGAAGATTTGACGTTTGAACAAGCGTTGAAAAAATCCAAAGAGGAGAAGAAATTAGTGTTTATGGATTGTTACACGCAATGGTGTGGTGCGTGTAAAGTGATGTTGAATACCGTCTTTCGGGAAAAGGAGGCCGGGGATTTTTTTAATTCTCGCTTTATTTGCTTGAAGTGTGATATGGAAGTAAGTGAGGGTGTTGAATTGGCAAAAAGGTTTGGTGTTAAGGGTTTTCCGACTTTTCTTTTGATTCGTCCCGATGGTACGGAGCAGCACCGGATACTTGGGGGAAGTTCTAGTTTGAAAGATTTTATCGCGTGGGTAGAGATGGGGGCAAGAAAAGAAACGTCGCTCGATTATTTGACAAAATTGTATGCCGCAGGAAAGATGAAAAAGAAACAATTGCGTGATTATCATTGGGCGTTGTATCATGCCGGTTTTAGAGAAAAAGACAAGGAGATAATGACAAAGTTGGCAGAAAAACTCTCGAATAAGGATTGGCTACAAGAGGATTTTAGTTTTTTGTTGGGTGAAATAAAGTATGGAGATGATAGATTTAAATATATGATAGAAAACCTTTCTTCCTTGCGTAAGAATTATAAAGAGCAAGAGTCTATTAATTCTTGGTTGTATTCAATTTATGGCGTTAGGCTTAAAGATTGTTTGTACTGGGAAGAATTTAGAACTAAAGAAGGATTGGAAAAGTTGGGGAAAATCTGTCAAGAAGTAGAAATGGTGGGAATGCAGGATGACGAACGATTAAAATCTGCTTATATGTTAGCTAACGATTGTATAAAAAAAGATGCGGAGAAAATAGTGTTAATGTTGGAAGATACAACGTTTCGCGAAAAAAAGGGTTATGTGCGTTTGGTTTTGTCTTTGTTGGACTATATGTCGGATAAAGTGGATGGTGTTCAGGCTCGGAAAGTGGTGGAGTCCGGAGAAAGAATTATGAAACAATTAGATATGCAAGATTTGAAGGAGGTTATCGAGAAGTATAAGCAGTAATTTAACTTTTTTTTAATCACACTCGGGAGAGGGAATGTCGTTCTAAATATAAAGTAAAGGTATCATGGAACAAAGTAATATAGAAAGGTTGATTTTCCGCTATCTCCAAGGGAAGATGACGGAAGAGGAGCGGATGGCACTGAAGGAATGGTTGGTGAAGGGGAGGAACGAGGAGATTTTTGCCAGATTGGTCGATAAGCGTAGGATTATGGAGAAGATGGAACGCTTGGGTGAGTATGATTGGCAAAAGAGTTGGGGTGGGTTGGAAAGAAAGTTACACGGTCGTAGAAGATGGTCGTGGGGGCGTTTGGCAGTTGCCGCTTCGTTTTTCGGAGTGGTTATTCTTGGTGTTTGGATGCTTGTGGAGGGTCGGAAGGTGGGGATTCCGGTAGCCGTGGCAGAGAAAATAAAACCCGGCAGACCGTATGCAGAGCTCGTGTTGCCGGACGGGAATGTGGTGGATTTGCAGAAAGATAGTGTTAGTGTGTTTTTGACTGCGGTCCGAGATACGGTGGAGAAGGAGCGGGTTGCGGTTTATAATGAAGTACGGACACCGAGGGGAAGTGAGTATCAGGTGGTGTTGCCGGATGGGTCTGTCGTGTGGCTGAATTCCGAATCGAAGTTGCGTTTCCCGACGGTATTTTCCGGTGGAGAACGGCGGGTGCGGGTGAGCGGAGAGCTTTATTTTCAAGTGGTAAAGGATTCTACAGCACCTTTCAGGGTAGAGGTGGAAGATATGTACGAGGTGGAGGTGTTGGGAACGGAGTTTAACGTGCGGTCTTACGAAAATTTGCTTTCTGCTACAACTCTCGTGACTGGGACTGTGGTTATACATGATAAAGGTACTGATGTTAAGTTAACACCGGGCGAACAGGCACGGAAAAGGAATGACGGGCGGGGAATGTCGGTGGAGAAGGTGGACGTGACATCTTTCGTGGCATGGAAAAACGGGTATTTCCTTTTCGAGGATGAACGCTTGGAGGATATATTGAATGAATTGGCACGTTGGTATAATGTAAATATATTTTTTGAAAACCAGGCTGTGCGGGAGGAGCGTTTTTCCGTGGATATGCGGCGCCACGAGGATTTTGAGGAGGTGCTCCGTTTGATCGAGCGTACCGGAAGTGTGCGGATGACGATAAAGGAAAATAATGTCTTTGTGAAATAAAAAAAGTGTCGAACGTCGCTACACGTTCGACACGAAGTAAGTGCTTTGTAAGCACATGGTGTAATTATAATGAATACAAAAGTATGAAAAAAAAGAACGAGAAAGGACTGTTTAAACAAGTCCGGCAAAAAATTTTACTGATTATGAAGTTGACAACAGTTTTTT
>OGJI01001031.1_pt1 | contig 33228 bp, 28 predicted proteins | sample 1572031 | NCBI WGS metagenome assembly OGJI01 (sample SAMEA2582119, study PRJEB24529) | metagenome | biome: Human gut stool | place: China | collected 2011
CAAACGGTCAACGGGCTGAGGTAAAGCGGGCCTGCACTGCGAAGGAATATCTCTGATTTCCGCGTCCGCTTCGCCATAAAGAGGTCTTTTGCTTTACAAGCGTATCATTCCAACAAATACAAATTTCCCTCTTGACATTTCCCTCCTGATTTGTATAATGAAGATATAACAATTAAACAAATATTTAATTGATACCCCTAAAAGATATTCTGATTGAAAAAGGAGACGGAACTATGAAAAAGACTTACAAAATCGAAGTAGACTGTGCAAATTGTGCAAATAAAATGGAAGAAGCTGCAAAGAAGACTGCAGGTGTCAAGACTGCAACAGTTAATTTTATGACTCAGAAAATGATCGTGGAGTTTGAGGAAGAACAGGATGTAAAGGCAGTTATGAAAGATGTCCTCAAAAACTGCAAAAAAGTAGAAGATGATTGCGAGATTTATCTGTAAGAGGCAGAATAAAAGGAGTGAAGGTTTATGACGAAGAAGCAGAAAAAGATGCTGATCCGTATTATCATTGCAGCAGTACTGCTGATCGCACTGAATTTTATACCGGTAAAGGGAATTTTGCGGATGATTCTTTTCCTGATCCCATACCTGGTTATCGGTTATGATATTCTGAAAAAAGCAGGAAAAGGAATCCTTAACCGACAGGTATTTGACGAGAACTTTCTGATGGCAGTTGCTACAATAGGAGCGATCGCCATTGCAATTTATGACCGATCAGGAAATTTCAACGAGGCGGTAGCCGTTATGCTGTTCTATCAGATCGGGGAATTATTCCAGAGTTATGCAGTTGGAAAGAGCCGGAGAAATATCAGTGAACTGATGGATATCCGTCCGGATTATGCAAATATAGAGCAGGATGGAAAGTTGGAAAAGGTAGATCCGGATGAAGTAGAAATCGGCACAGTGATCGTTGTTCAGCCGGGAGAGAAAGTTCCGATTGATGGAATAGTCATAGAGGGAACTTCAACATTGAATACAAGTGCTTTGACCGGAGAAAGTCTTCCGCGTGAGACAAAAGTGGGAGATGAGATCATCAGTGGATGTATCAATATGACCGGAGTGCTGAAGATACGGACAATAAAAGAATTTGGAGAGTCTACTGTTTCTAAGATTTTGGAACTGGTAGAAAATTCAACTTCAAGAAAATCCAGATCCGAGGACTTTATTTCAAAGTTTGCAAAATATTATACCCCGGCAGTGTGCTATGGGGCATTGGCACTGGCAATCCTTCCTCCGTTAGTCCGTATGCTGGCGATGGGAGCAGCCCCGCAGTGGGATATGTGGATTTATCGTGCGTTGACATTCCTTGTAATCAGTTGCCCGTGTGCATTGGTCATCAGTATTCCGCTGAGTTTCTTTGCCGGAATCGGTGGAGCGAGTCACGAAGGTGTGCTGGTGAAGGGATCAAATTATCTTGAGGCAATGTCTCAGACAAAATATGTTGTATTTGACAAGACCGGTACACTGACCAAAGGCGTATTTGAGGTAAATGGTGTTCATCATAGTGAAATGGAAGAAGAGAAGCTTCTGGAATATGCGGCACTGGCAGAGAGTGCATCCTCTCATCCGATCAGCAGGAGCATCCAGCGTGCTTATGGAAAAGAGATCGACAGGACGAGAGTATCCGAAATTGAGGAGATCAGCGGAAATGGTGTGACCGCAAAGGTGGATGGAAAGCTTGTTGCTGCAGGAAATGATAAACTGATGAAGCGGCTTGGAATCACTCCGATTGCGTGCCACAGTGCAGGAACGATCATCCATATTGCGATTGACGGAAAATATATGGGGCATATTCTCATTTCTGATGTGGAGAAACCGACATCCAAAGAGGCAATCAGAGCATTGAAATCTGCCGGAATCGAGAAGACAGTAATGCTGACTGGTGATGCGAAGCGTGTAGCAGACCAGGTAGCAGAAAAGCTGGGACTGGATGAGGTTTACAGTGAACTTCTTCCGTCTGACAAGGTAGCCCAGGTGGAAAGACTGCTGGCTGAAAAACCGGAAAAGGCGAAGCTGGCATTTGTGGGAGATGGAATCAATGATGCTCCGGTGCTTGGCAGGGCTGATATCGGAATTGCCATGGGAGCCATGGGTTCAGATGCAGCGATTGAGGCGGCAGATGTTGTCCTGATGGATGATGATCCACTGAAGATTGTAAAAGCAATCAAAATTTCAAAGAAATGTATCCGCATTGTCTATCAGAATATCATCTTTGCATTGACGATCAAGGCAATCTGTCTGATCCTCGGTGCAATCGGTATTGCGAATATGTGGGTTGCAATCTTTGCGGACGTAGGTGTTATGGTGATTGCAGTTTTGAATGCAATCCGGGCGTTGTATGTAAAAAATCTGTAGAAATGGAAGGAGCATATTTTTATTTCTGGAGAGCCTGGTGTCGCAAAGCCGGATCATACAGTGAAAAGTGAAAAAAGGGCAGCCTGTGAATCAGCAGTAAAATGGCAGACAGTTCCTGTGCCGAAAAAGCAGAGGCTGGTACGAAACCGGCTTTTGGTAGAGAACTGTCTGCCTACCTATAGAATGATTAAAAATTGCAAAAATCGAAAAAAATAAAATTAGCACTTGCAATTTTTGAAAAGTATGGTAATATATTATTTGTGTTTGACACGCGGGTGTAGTTCAATGGTAGAACACCAGCCTTCCAAGCTGGATACGTGGGTTCGATTCCCATCACCCGCTTATTTTATACCTTTGAAAGTCTTCGGTTATGTAACGGAAGACTTTTGAAGGTTTTTTCTTTTATTCAGAGCATATATTATGATGTAGGATTGTGGGAGTGCGTAGCACGGAGTAATCCGTGGGCATCAAAGTCGGGGGCTTTTGACCCCGACATCTATATTATAGGAAAAAGGCGGGAAAAATTGCAGATGACAGACGAAAGAAAAAAAGTAACAGGGCATATACTGGCATGTGGAACGCAGATCATGTGGGGAGCAACTTTTGTATCGACAAAAGTATTGTTGAAATATTTCCTTCCTGTGGAAATCCTGTTCACAAGAGCGGTACTTGCATTTTTGGCATTGTGGATTTTCTTCCCGCACCGTCTAAAAGTTGCAGATAAGAAGAGAGAACTGGGATTTGCGGCTGCAGGTTTCTTTGGGATTGTGATGTATTTCATGATGGAAAATACTGCATTAACGATGACTTATGCATCCAATGTAGGAATTATTGTTGCATGTGCACCGTTTTTTGTTGCGGTTATGGTTGGAATTTTCTTTAAAAGTGAACGACCGGGAAGAAACTTTTTTATAGGATTTGTGATCGCCATAACCGGAATTATTTTGATCAGCCTGAACGGGCAGAAAAGCCTGAATTTAAATCCGGCAGGTAATTTCCTCGCTTTTCTTGCAATGATTTCCTGGGGATTGTATTCTGCGACTGTTAAAAAGATTGAAGAGTGGAATTATCCAACGGCTGCGGTAACAAGAAGAATTTACTTTTATGGAATTATTTTTCTGATTCCGGTGCTTATTTCGCAGCATGCGATGTGGGATATGGACGCATTGAAACGACCGGAAGTAATCTCCAATTTTCTGTTCCTCGGTGTCGGTGCAAGTGCTGTTGGATTTTTCCTCTGGAATTTATCAACAAAATGGATTGGAGCCGTCAAGACCAGTGTATATATCTATGTTTCCCCTGTCGTGACGGTAGTATTATCAATGTTTGTATTGGATGAGAAAATGACCGTCGCATCCGTTTCAGGTTCGATCTTGATACTGGTGGGACTGATCATTTCGCAGAAAAGAAAAAAATTAATTAGAAAGTGAGAAAACCGGAATGAAAAAATGGCAGAAGACCGGATTACTGATTGTGTGGTGTATCATTATTGCAGGATGCTTTTATTTTAGAAAAGAACTGACAACTGAGCAGATCCTGAACCATACACCCGGAAATTTATTAGCAGCATTCTTTATGATGATGGGACTGTTTGCTGTAAAAAGCGTCAGTGTCGTTATTTATTCCGGTCTGCTTTTTGCGGTAAGCGGAATGATCTTTCCGATGAAATTTGCCATTGCCGTGAATTTCTGCGGTGCTGCCATCATGGTTACACTTCCCTGGCTCATAGGGAAAAAAGGTGGCGGTACGATGGTCAGTTCGATTATGAAGAAGTATCCGAAGACGGAGAAGTTAAAAGAGATCTGTACAGGAAATGGGTTCATACTGACATTTCTTCTCCGGGTGATCGGAAAAATACCGAGTGATGTCCTGAGCCTGTATCTTGGGGCAATTGGAATTGATTATAAAGTCTATTTTGCCGGAAGTATGCTGGGACTTCTGCCTCATTTATTTACATTCCCGATCATGGGAATGAATATTCAGAATATTCATTCAACGGAATTTCGGATCTCTGTAGGAATTGAGGCCATCTATATGGCATGTTCAGCCGGGCTTTACTGGATTTATTCAAAGAAAAGAAAAAGAAAGTAATAAAAATAAAAAGCAGCAGAAAAGAAATCCCAGTCCGTGAAGAGCCATCACTCCGGCATTTGTGCCGAGATTGCTGGTAAATATAATGTCCAGTTTATCAAAATCATTGCCAAACCAGTTGGCTAATTCACTTTGGATTGTGGTACGTTCCGGGAGAATCAGCGGAAGACCGAGCAGATCCTTTTTTGTGAAAGAGGATCATCTGCCTTCATAGTAACAACCCAGTGGTCGCTGCCCTGAATGCGTAGATAGTCTAATCCCTCTGTGCTGACAGGCTCATTATGAAGTCCAGGAAAATGTGCTTTATAAAAAATATGATGTTGGGGTCAAAAGCCCCCAACAATGATGCCAACGGATTGTTTCGTGCTACGCACTCCCACAATCCTACCCGCTATTCGCATATCATGGTGCTTACGCCCCACTTTTATGCTCATATCGGGGCGGGTCTCAAGGTCATTCTACCACCAGTGTGCAAGCACACGTGGTTTCAGACCTTTTGACCCTGACATCAAAAATTTTTAAAAAAATTAGCACTCAACTCTTTACAGTGCTAACAATACGTGCTATATTTCTACTAGAACACGAAAGAAAGACTCCGCAGATCATCTGAAAGAAGAGTTTCGTGGAGAAAGCTTGTGGTTCAAAGGAGGGAAAGACTATGAATATTAATAAATTTACGCAGAATTCTTTGCAGGCTGTTCAGAATTGCGAGAAGATTGCCGCAGATAATGGCAATCAGGAACTGGCACAGGAGCATCTGCTGTATGCGTTGCTGACGCAGGATGACAGTCTGATTTTAAAATTGCTTGAAAAAATGAGTATCCAGAGTCAGCTTTTCGTAAACCGTGTAGAGCAGGCGATTGGAAAAAGAACGAAAGTCCAGGGAGGCAAGGCTTATGTCGGTCAGGATCTGAATAACGTTCTGATCCATGCAGAAGATGAGGCAAAGCAGATGGGGGATGAATATATTTCCGTTGAGCATCTGTTCCTTGCTATGATGAAGTATGCGAGTCGTGAGATGAAAGAATTATTCCGGGAATTTGGTATCAGCCGGGAAGGATTCCTGCATGCTCTTTCTACTGTCCGGGGAAATCAGAGAGTCACCAGTGATAACCCGGAGGCAACTTATGATACTTTAAATAAATATGGTCAGGATCTGGTGGACAGGGCAAGAGAGCAGAAACTGGATCCGGTGATTGGACGAGATGAAGAGATCCGCAATGTGATCCGGATCCTTTCAAGAAAAACGAAGAATAATCCGGTGCTGATCGGTGAACCCGGTGTAGGTAAGACGGCAGTTGTAGAAGGACTTGCCCAGCGGATCGTCAGCGGAGATGTACCGGAAGGACTGAAGGACAAGACAATCTTCTCATTGGATATGGGAGCATTGGTCGCAGGTGCAAAGTACCGGGGAGAATTTGAAGAGCGTCTGAAAGCCGTTCTTGAGGAAGTAAAAAATAGTGATGGAAAGATTATCCTTTTCATTGACGAGCTGCATACGATTGTTGGTGCCGGTAAGACAGATGGTGCTATGGATGCAGGAAATATGTTAAAGCCGATGCTGGCAAGAGGAGAGCTGCACTGTATCGGAGCAACGACACTGGATGAATATCGGAAATATATTGAAAAGGATGCGGCACTGGAACGTCGTTTTCAGCCGGTTCTCGTAGATGAGCCGACCGTGGAAGATGCCATTTCAATCTTAAGAGGATTGAAAGAAAGGTATGAAGTTTTCCATGGAGTAAAGATTACCGACAGTGCACTGGTAGCTGCAGTTACACTATCCAACCGTTATATTTCAGACCGTTTCCTGCCGGATAAGGCAATCGATCTTGTGGATGAAGCGTGTGCATTGATCAAGACAGAACTTGATTCCATGCTGACAGAATTGGATGAACTGCGTCGGCGTGTAATGCAGATGGAAATTGAAGAGTCTGCATTGAAAAAAGAAGAAGACCGTCTGAGTAAAGAACGGCTGGAGCATCTGCAGGAAGAGCTGGCAGAACTGAAAGAGCAGTATGCAGGTAAGAAAGTCCAGTGGGAGAATGAAAAGAAATCGGTTGAGCATGTTCAGAAGATCCGTGAGGAGATCGAGCAGGTCAATAAGGAAATTCAGAAAGCACAGAGAGAATATGATCTGAATAAGGCGGCAGAACTGCAATATGGAAAACTCCCACAATTGCAGAAGCAGTTGGAAGAAGAGGAAGAACGGGTGAAAGCCAAAGATCTTTCCCTTGTGCATGAAGCGGTGACAGATGAAGAAATCGGACGAATCGTTTCAAGATGGACGGGTATTCCGGTAGCAAAATTAAATGAAAGTGAGAGAAATAAGACGCTCCATCTTGCAGATGAACTGCATAAGCGTGTGGTTGGTCAGGACGAAGGCGTAGAACTTGTAACGGAGGCAATCATCCGTTCCAAAGCCGGAATCAAAGATCCGAGTAAGCCAATCGGTTCATTCCTGTTCCTTGGTCCGACCGGAGTCGGTAAGACGGAACTTGCAAAAGCACTTGCTCAGAGTCTGTTCGACGATGAGAATAATATGGTCCGTATTGACATGAGTGAGTATATGGAGAAATATTCCGTGTCCAGACTGATCGGAGCTCCTCCGGGATATGTCGGATATGATGAAGGCGGACAGTTGACAGAAGCAGTCAGAAGAAAACCATATTCGGTTGTTCTTTTTGATGAGATCGAGAAAGCCCACCCGGATGTCTTTAATGTGCTGTTACAGGTACTTGATGACGGACGAATCACAGATTCTCAGGGACGCACGGTCGATTTCAAGAATACGATCCTGATCATGACCTCCAATATCGGAGCAAATTATCTGTTGGAGGGCATCAAAGAAGACGGATCTATTGACGAACAGTGTCAGGAAATGACAATGAATGACCTGAAAGCTCATTTCAGACCGGAATTTCTGAACCGGTTGGATGAGATCATTATGTTCAAGCCACTGACGAAGACCAATATCCGCTCGATTATTGATCTGCTGGTCAAAGATGTAAACCGTCGGCTGGAAGAAAAAGAACTTCAGATCGAACTGACAGAAGCTGCAAAAGATTTTGTAGTGGAAGGCGGATACGATCCGATGTATGGTGCAAGACCACTGAAGCGGTATCTGCAGAAAAATGTGGAGACGCTTGCAGCAAGACTGATCCTTGCAGGAAATGTCGGTCGGGGTGATACAATTCTGATCGATGTCAGAGATGGAAAACTGGAGGCTGTGGTAAAGCAGGGATAAGCTGGACGGCATAAATTGATAGCCGGAAGAGAGCAAAGAAGAAAGAGATGAAAAGCCCCCCGTGGTATGGTACAATAAAAGTACTGTATCACGGGGGATTTTTAATGTATACAAGAAATGAAAGGTATCTGACTATCATATAAAAGGGGAGCATTCTATGCGGAAAATAATTTTTCATATTGATGTAAATTCTGCATATCTAAGCTGGACGGCAGTAGAGGAGCTGAAAAATGGGGGAAAAGTAGATCTCCGGCAGATTCCTGCGATCATTGGCGGGGATCAGAAGTCCCGCCACGGAGTTGTTCTTGCAAAATCTCCGTCGGCAAAAAAGTACGGGATCAGGACGGGGGAACCGGTTGTAAATGCATTCCGGAAATGCCCGAATCTTATCATGAGAGCACCGGATCATAGAATGTATCATGAGAAGAGCCGGAGACTGATGGAGTATCTGCGTACATTTACGGAAAAGATTGAGCAGGTCAGTGTGGATGAATGTTATATGGATTTTACGGAGATTGCGTACAGATTTCCGTCTCCGCAGGAGGGAGCTGAATGGATCAGGGAGGGTGTGAAGAGGAAGTTTGGTTTTACGGTGAATATTGGTATTTCAGAGAATAAGCTGCTGGCAAAGATGGCTTCAGACTTTGAAAAACCGGATAAGACGCATACCCTTTTCCCGGATGAGATCCGGCAGAAGATGTGGCCGCTTCCGGTCAGTGAGCTGTATATGGCAGGCAGATCCAGTGTGGAAATACTGAAAAAGCTGGAGATCAATACGATCGGTGACCTGGCGGGGGCAGAGGAAGCACTGATCGAGCTTCATCTGAAAAGTCATGGGCGTATGCTGTGGGAGTTCGCCAACGGGATCGGAGATGATCAAGTGCAGTCTGTACCGGATGAGGCAAAAGGAATCGGAAATTCAACGACACTGGCGGAAGATGCAGTCACCTATGAAGAAGCAGAAAAAGTGCTGAAGAATCTGGCAGAGAGTGTCGGCACAAGATTGAAGAAAGCAGGGAAAAAAGCCGGAATGCTCAGTGTGGAGATCCGGTATTTTGATTTTCGGAATGCATCGCATCAGATGCAGCTGGAAAAGCCGTCCGCACAGCCGGAGGTACTGCTTGAAAAGGCGGGGAAATTATTTCAGGAGTTATGGAGCGGAGAGCCGGTAAGACTGTTAGGGATCAGGACTTCTAAGCTGGTGGAAGAGTCCGCACCGGAGCAGTTGACCCTGTTTGACCTGAAGCCACCGGAAGAACCGGATGAAAAGCATAAGAAACTGAAAGCGGCACTGGAGGAATTGAACAACCGTTTTGGGAAAGATACTGTTATAAAAGGAACTCTGTACCGTCCGAAGAAAAAGTGAGAGCAGAAAAATGCATTGCCCGGCTCAGGCAGTGTGGGCAGCAGAGGCAGGAGAAAAAGTGGCACATAAAGAAAAATTATGTTATGCTATAGCAGTGAAAGTCTATGCAAGGAGGGAAGCGTTGTGAGATTAGATACATTATTGGAGCGATTGGAATATAAAGTGGTTCAGGGAAGTGCAGAAACGGAAGTGACAACCCTGATCAATGATTCAAGAAAAGTAGAGAACGGGTCTGTTTTTGTCTGCATCAGCGGTGCAGTGTCAGACGGTCATAAGTATGCGGCAGAAGTTGCAGAAAAAGGAGCGGCTGCATTAGTTGTGGAGAAAGATGTGGAAGTGCCGGCAGATGTGACGGTCATTAAAGTCGAAGATACGAGATATGCACTGGCACTGATGTCAGCAGCGTATTTTGGGTATCCGGCAGAGAAGCTGAAGATTGTGGGAATTACCGGTACAAAAGGAAAGACGACGACCACTTATATGATCAAGTCTATTCTGGAGGAGACAGGACATAAGGTCGGGCTGATCGGAACGATCGAGGCGATCATCGGAGAGAAAAAGATCCCTGCGGCCAATACGACACCGGAGTCCTATACGATCCATCAGTATTTTGCAGAGATGGTAAAAGAAGGATGTGACTGTGTGGTCATGGAGGTGTCTTCGCAGGGACTGATGCTCCACAGGACAGCAGGGATTCCGTTTGAGATCGGTATTTTTACGAATCTGGGAAGAGATCATATCGGACCGAATGAACATAAAGATTTTGAAGATTATAAGAGATGTAAGGGACTTCTGTTCAAGCAGTGCAGACTTGGGATCGCGAATGTGGATGACCAGTATTTTGAGGATGTTTTCTCAGGGGCAACCTGTAAAGTGGAGACCTTTGGATTTTCAGAAAAGGCAGATCTGCGTGCAGAAAATGTGCGGCTGGTATCCAGACCGGGATATCTGGGAGTGGCATATCATGTAGCCGGAGTGATGGAGTTTGATGTTGAGATCGACACTCCGGGAACGTTCAGCGTCTACAATTCTCTGACTGCGATCTCGGTATGCAGACATTTTGAAGTACCGGCAGAACTGATCAAAGATGCCCTGAAAAAGGCAAAGGTAAAGGGAAGAATTGAGATGGTCAAAGTGTCGGATGATTTTACGCTGATGATCGATTATGCTCATAATGCGATGAGTCTGGAGAGTCTTCTGACCACATTGAAAGAATATCATCCGAAGCGTCTGGTATGCTTATTTGGATGCGGGGGAAACCGTTCCAGAGACAGAAGGTTTGAGATGGGAGAGGTTTCAGGAAGACTGGCAGACCTGACGATCATTACCTCGGATAACCCGAGATTTGAAGAGCCGCAGGCGATCATTGATGATATCAAGACCGGTATTGGAAAAACCAATGGAAAATACGTAGAGATCTGTGACCGTAAGGAGGCCATCAAGTATGCCATCAGTCACGGTGAAGTGGGAGATGTGATCGTGCTTGCAGGAAAAGGGCATGAGGATTATCAGGAGATCAAAGGCGTGAAATATCCGATGGACGAGAGAGTCCTGATTGCAGAAGTTCTTGAGGAACTGAAAGAAGAAAAGCAGGAGAAGGATCAGAACAAGTAGATCCTGAATCAAAGCAGGGCAGTAAAATCGGGATAAAAAGTCAGAACCGAAAATAAGCAGGAAGTGTGGCAGGAAAAGCGTGTTTGCAGATATAATAGTAGATATTCAACATGAAAAACTGGATAAGATCTTTCAGTACCGCATCCCGGAAGAACTGGAGTCAAGACTTCAACCGGGAATGGAAGTGGTTGTGCCATTCGGAAAAGGAAACCGGCAGATCAAAGGATACGTGACAGGTTTTTCGGAAAAATGCGAATACGACCTTTCCAAAGTGAAATCCATCCTGTCTATTTCTGAAAAGGGAATGGAGATTGAGACCAGGCTGATTGCTCTTGCGGCATGGATGAAAGAGCATTATGGCGGGACAATGATCCAGTCGCTCAAGACCGTTCTGCCGATCAGGCAGAAAGAGAATGCAAAGGTAAAGAAGCATTTACGGCTTCTCCTTTCGGAAAAAGAGGGAGAAGAAAAGCTTGCATTTTATAGAAAAAAGAACCAGAAGGCACGGGCAAGACTGCTGGAAGCACTGCTTGCAGACCGGCTTTTAGATTATGAACTGGTGACCGGAAAGCTGAATATTACCCTGCCGGTGATCCGTGCGTTAGAAGAGCAGGGAGTACTGAAGCTCGAATCCGAGCAGATCTACCGTAATCCGGTGCAGCAGGGAACGCAGCAGGAGCGAACCATCACCTTTACTTCAGAACAGGAGCAGGTAATCCGGGGATTCCGTGAGGATTATCTGGCGGGAAAGCGAAAGACATATCTCATCCATGGAGTGACAGGGAGCGGCAAGACGGAAGTTTATATGGAAATGATCCATACGGTTGTGGAACATGGCAGACAGGCGATCGTTCTGATCCCGGAGATCGCACTGACGTATCAGACTGTCATGCGGTTTTACAGGAAGTTCGGAGACCGGGTTTCAATTATGAATTCCAGGCTTTCTGCGGGGGAACGTTATGATCAGATGATGCGTGCAAAGCGGGGAGAGATCGATGTGATGATCGGTCCCCGCTCTGCCCTGTTTACACCATTTCCGAATCTTGGACTGGTGGTGATCGACGAGGAACATGAGCCGACTTACAAAAGTGAGCAGATTCCCAGGTATCATGCACGGGAAACTGCGATCCAGAGAGCAAAAGAAGAGGATGCAAGCGTTGTCCTTGGAAGTGCGACGCCCTCAATGGAGGCGATGTACCGGGCGAGGAAGGGTGAGTATGTTCTGTATGAAATGCGGCATCGTTCCAGAATGCAGCAGATGGCAAAGGTGTATACTGTAGATATGCGGGAAGAACTGAAGAACGGGAATCATACGATCCTGAGCGGGAAGCTGCAAAGTCTGATGGAAGAGCGGCTGGAGCGGGGAGAGCAGATCATACTGTTTTTGAACCGGCGTGGATATTCGGGATTTGTGTCCTGCAGGGAGTGTGGACATGTGATCCAGTGTCCACACTGCAATGTATCCCTTTCCGTTCATAAAGGAGGGAAAATGGTCTGCCATTACTGTGGATATGAGCAGCCGAAGATTCGGGTCTGCCCGGAGTGCGGGTCCGGTTTTATCGGAGAATTTAAAGCCGGAACGCAGCAGATCGAGGAGATGGTGAGACGACGTTTCCCACAGGCAAAAGTCCTGCGGATGGATATGGATACGACGAAAAAGAAAGATGCACATACAAAAATTCTTTCAGCATTTGCCAATGAAGAGGCGGATGTGCTGGTAGGAACGCAGATGATCGTAAAGGGACATGATTTCCCGAATGTGACGCTGGTGGGGGTGCTGGCAGCAGATCTGTCATTGTATACCGATGATTACCGTTCAGGGGAACGGACCTTTCAGTTGCTGACGCAGGCAGCAGGACGTGCCGGAAGAGGGATGCGGGAAGGAGAAGTGGTCATTCAGACTTATTCTCCGGAGCATTATGCGATCAAAGCTGCGGCGGCACAGGACTATGAAGCTTTTTATGAGCAGGAGATCCGGTACAGGGAGCTGCTGGGGTATCCTCCGGCAGAAGAACTGATGGCTGTGCTGGCGGCAGGAGAAGATGAAAGGCTTCTGGAGACGGGATGTAAGTATTTGAAAGAATATGTCTTAAGGATCAAAGGAAAAGCACCACTGGAAGTGATCGGTCCGGCAAGTCCGGGAGTAGATAAGATTAAAGATATTTACCGCCGGGTAATCTATATTAAAGCACCGGAATACAGAACGCTGATCCGGGTAAAAGATCTGATGGAGCAGTATATTGAGATCAATTCAGGCTTTGCAAAGCTGAGGATCCAGTTCGATTTTAATCCGATGAACCTGTGAGAATAAAAGAGAAATTAAGGTAAGATTAAGAAGGAGAAGGTTATGGCAATCAGAGAAGTAAGAAAAATCGGGGATGAAATTCTCGGAAAGCAGTGTAAAGAAGTAAAAAAAATGACCATCAGGACAAAGATTCTGATTGGTGATATGCTGGATACGATGTATGAAAAGATGGGAGTCGGTCTGGCAGCACCACAGGTAGGAATCCTCAAGCGGATCGTGGTGATCGATGTAGGCGAGGGACCGATCGTACTGATCAATCCGGAGATCATCGAGACTTCCGGTGAGCAGACCGGAGAAGAAGGATGCCTGAGTGTTCCGGGAAAATGGGGCATTGTGACACGTCCGAATTATGTGAAAGTACGGGCATTGAATGAAGAGATGGAAGAATTTGAAATCGAGGGAGAAGGACTTCTTGCAAGAGCATTCTGCCATGAGATCGATCATCTTTCGGGGCATCTTTATGTGGATAAGGTGGAAGACGGACTGCATGATGTAGAACCGGTGGAGGAACCGGAAGACTGAAAATCCTTGAAATACAGACAGTGCAGAGAAGAATAAAAAAAGGGAGGATCAATGATGAAGATTATCTTTATGGGAACGCCGGATTTTTCAGTGGGAACGCTGGAGGCACTGATCGAAGCAGGACATGAAGTGTGTCTGGTGGTAACGCAGCCGGACAAGCCGAAGGGAAGAGGCAAAGAAATGCAGCCCACTCCGGTGAAAGCAGCGGCAATGAAGCATGGAATCCCGGTGTATCAGCCGAAGAAGATCAGGGATCCTGAGTGTGTGGAAGAATTAAGAAAATATCAGGCAGATGTTATGGTTGTGATTGCATTTGGACAGATCCTTCCAAAGTCAATTCTGGAAATGACACCATATGGGTGCATCAATGTGCATGCCTCACTTCTTCCAAAGTACCGCGGTGCAGCACCGATCCAGTGGGCGATCATCAACGGAGAAAGTGTGACCGGAGTAACGACCATGCAGATGGATGAAGGACTGGATACAGGAGATATGATCCAGAAGACGGAAGTTGAGATCACACCGGACGAGACCGGTGAGTCACTGCATGATAAACTGGCAGCTGCAGGTGCGGCATTATGCGTGGAGACGCTGAAAGCAGTGGAAACACATACAGCAATCTTTGAAAAGCAGGGAGAAAGTCCCACCGCTTATGCACGGATGTTGGATAAAAAGCTTGGAAATATCGACTGGAGCAGATCTGCCGTTGAGATCGAACGGCTGGTTCGTGGTTTAAATTCCTGGCCAAGTGCCTATACTCAATGGGATGGAAAGGTGATGAAGATCTGGAAAGCTAAAGCAGAGCCGGGAGCGGGTGTGCAGGCAGGCGGAACAGAGACAGAAAAGCTTCAGGGAGAATCACAGACAGTGGCAGGAACTGTCGTTGCAGTGGAAAAAGACAGCTTTACAGTACAGACAGGTGAAGGACGACTGAAGGTGCTGCAGCTTCAGATTCCGGGGAAAAAGCGGATGGATGCGGATGCATTTTTAAGAGGATATAGCCTGAAGCCGGGAACTGTATTTACAACAGAAGCATAGAGCAGGAAAATGGACAGAATTTAAATTCAGGAGGCAGAGAAGATGTTCTACTATTATTATGACTGGACTTATATATTAGTACTGATCGGTGTGGTATTAAGCCTTTTGGCATCGGCAAAAGTAAAAAGCACGTTTGCAAGATATTCTAATGTACGCAGTTATTCAGGCATGACGGGAAGGGATGCGGCAGAAAAGATTTTGCATCGGAACGGCATTTATGATGTACAGATCATCCATATTTCAGGAAATCTGACAGATCATTATAATCCAACGAACAAGACACTGGCATTATCAGATCCGGTTTATCATTCGACTTCCGTTGCAGCAATCGGTGTCGCAGCACATGAATGTGGTCATGCAGTGCAGCATCAGGTAGGGTATGCACCGCTTTCTGTCCGTTCTGCTTTAGTGCCGGCGGCAAATTTTGGTTCTATGATCTCGTGGCCATTGATCATTATTGGACTGATGTTCAACGGGCAGATGTCCGCAATGCTGATCAATCTGGGAATCCTGTTGTTCTCACTGGCAGTCCTCTTTCAGATTGTGACTTTACCGGTAGAGTTCAATGCGTCACACCGGGCAGTAAATGTCCTGGAGACGGCAGGAATGTTGCATCCTGAAGAGATCAGCGGTGTGAAGAAAGTACTGGGAGCAGCGGCACTGACGTATGTGGCAAGTGCAGCGGCACAGATTTTACAGTTATTACGTCTTCTGATCCTTACAAGAGGACGCAGAGACGATTAAAGTGCAGAACAGAAATGCTGGAGGAAAAAGATGGGCAGACAGGTCAATGAGCGGGAAATCGTTCTCGCAGTATTGATGGAAATAACAGAAAATGGAGCATACAGCCATAAAATTCTCGGAGAGGTACTGTCGAAATATCAATACCTTGAGAAGAAAGAGCGTGCGTTTATTACCAGGGTGACCGAGGGAACGCTGGAGCATCTGATTGAGATCGATTCTATTCTGGATCAGTTCTCGAAAGTAAAAGTGAAGAAGATGAAACCGGTGATCCGCAATATCTTAAGAAGCGGAGTTTACCAGTTAAAATATATGGACAGCGTACCGGATCATGCGGTGTGCAGCGAGGCAGTCAAACTGGCAGTAAGAAAAGGCTTTTCAGGATTAAAGGGGTATGTGAACGGAGTGCTGCGGAGTGTGGCAAGAGGACTGGATACATTGGACTATCCGCAGGAAGGAATTGAGGCACTTTCAATCCAATATTCTATTCCGACATGGATTCTCAGGCTGTGGGAAAAAAGTTATGGGGAGGAAGTCACCCGTACCATGGCAGCCGATTTCCTGAAAGAAAGGCCGGTCACGATCCGGTGCTGTCAGAATAAAGTAACTCCGGAGCAACTGAAAAAGGAACTGGAACAGGAAGGGGTAACTGTGCAGGAGCATCCTTATCTGCCGTACGCCTTTTTCATCAGCGGATATGATTATCTTGAAAGCCTGGACTGCTTCTGGAAAGGCTGGTTTACTGTGCAGGATGTAAGTTCTATGCTGGTGGCAGAGCTGGCAGCCCCGGAAGCAGGGAATAAAATTGTGGATATCTGTGCTGCTCCGGGTGGAAAATCCTTACATATTGCGGAGAAACTGTGGATAACTGACCGAAATGAAGCGAAAAAAGGCGAAGTAGAAGCCAGGGATCTGACGGAATATAAAGTAGGACTCATTGAAGAAAATATTGCCAGGATGGAACTTGAAAATATTCATGCGGTCTGCAGGGATGCAACCGTACCGGATGAAGCATGGAAAGAAAAAGCAGATATTGTCCTTGCAGATCTGCCCTGTTCCGGGCTGGGAGTCTTTGGAAAGAAACCGGATCTGAAATACCGGGTGAAAGAGGAAGACCTGAAAGAACTGGCTGGACTGCAGAGAAAGATTCTTGAAAATGCACAGGCAATGGTAAAAAAAGGAGGTACATTATTATATAGTACCTGTACCATCGACCCCATGGAAAATGAGGAGAATGTACACTGGTTTTTGAAAAAGTACCCGCAGTTTTCTCTGAACAGTATCAGAGAGAAGCTTTGCCCGCAACTGGCAGAGTCGGTAGAAGAGGAAGGATGCATCCAGTTACTTCCGGGTATACATTGCAGTGATGGATTTTTTATAGCAAGGTTAAAAAAGAACGGGGAGAACTGATATGAAGAAGGATATCCGGGCTTATGGATACGACAGATTAAAAGAAGAGATGGAGGCACTGGGGGAAAAACCATTCCGTGCAAAGCAGGTTTATGAATGGCTTCATGTAAAGCTGGCAGATGATTTTGATGAGATGACGAATCTGTCAAAAGCGTTACGGGAAAAGCTGAAAGAGGAGTATGTGATCCTTCCGGTGAAAATGCTGGAGCGTCAGATCTCGCAGATTGACGGGACGAATAAATTCTTATTCCAGTTATATGACGGAAATGTAGTCGAAAGTGTCCTGATGCGTTATAAGCATGGTAATTCCGTCTGCATTTCTTCACAGGCAGGCTGCCGGATGGGATGTGCATTCTGTGCTTCTACGATCGGAGGTCTGCAGAGAAACCTGTCTTCTTCGGAGATGCTGGGGCAGATCTATCAGATTCAGAAGATCACGCAGGAAAGAGTATCCAATGTGGTAGTCATGGGAACGGGAGAGCCACTGGATAATTACGAAAATTTCCTGAATTTTGTACATCTGCTTACGGATGAACACGGTTTGAATATCAGTCAGAGAAATGTGACAGTATCTACCTGCGGGATCGTTCCGAAAATCCTGGAACTGGCAAAAGAACATTTACAGATCACGCTTGCATTATCCCTGCATGGTTCTACGCAGGAAAAGAGAAAAAGGCTGATGCCGGTAGCAAATAAATATCATCTCCCGGAAGTGCTGGATGCCTGCGATACCTATTTCCGTGAGACAGGACGCAGAGTGACCTTTGAATACAGTCTGGTACATGGAGTCAATGATACAGAGGAAGATGCAAGGGAACTGACGGCACTTTTAAAGCCGAGAAACTGTCATTTGAATCTGATCCCGGTGAATCCGGTAAGAGAGCGTGATTTTGTACGCCCAAGCCGCAAAAATGCCCTGAATTTCAAAAATAAACTTGAAAAAAGCGGAATAAATGTTACTATAAGAAGGGAAATGGGCTCTGATATTGATGGGGCCTGCGGTCAGCTCAGACGCAGCTATGTAAAGGCGGATGTGGCAGAAGGAGAAGAAGTATGAGGACATTTTCAATAACGGATGTCGGAATGGTACGACAGGTGAATCAGGATTACGTTTTTGAAGGAGGAAGACCACTTGGTATCCTTCGGAATCTGTTTGTGGTGGCAGACGGAATGGGCGGACATCAGGCAGGCGACTATGCTTCCAAGTATACCGTGGAAGTATTGCAGCGTGAGCTGGAGAAAAGCCAGGGCGAAGATATCGAGAGAGTCCTTGTAAATGCTATTAAGACGGCAAACCGGGAGATCATCCGGGAGGCATCGAAGGACGAACATCTCAAGGGGATGGGAACAACGGTCGTAGCAGCTACGATCATGAATCAGATGATGTATTTTGCGAATGTGGGAGACAGTCGTCTCTATCTGATCAATCACGGAATACAGCAGTTGACGAAAGACCATTCACTGGTAGAAGAGATGGTACGTCTGGGCGGTATCAAACCGGAAGAAGCAAAGCATCACCCGGATAAGAATATTATTACCAGGGCGATCGGGGCAAAAGCAGATGTCGATGTAGATTTTTACGAGCATCGTCTGAAAAGGGGAGATATTATACTGATGTGTACAGACGGTCTGAGCAATATGGTGGAAGATGAAGAACTTTTCCATATTGTACAGGGAGCAAGAGACATTGTAGAAGCAGGGCAGAACCTTGTGAATGCTGCCAAAGAGAACGGCGGTACAGATAATATTGGAATCGTTCTGATCGAACCATTTGCAGATGAGGTGAGTATATGATTAAAGAAGGAGTTTTCTTAGGAAAGCGGTACGAGATACTCGGCCGTATCGGTTCCGGAGGTATGGCAGATGTATATAAAGGAAAAGACCATAAGCTGAACCGTTTTGTTGCGATTAAGGTTCTCAAGAGCGATTACCGTTCGGACGAGACATTTATTAAGAAGTTTTTGAGCGAAGCACAGGCGGCTGCAGGACTGATGCATCCGAATGTGGTGAACGTTTATGATGTAGGACAGGATCGTGGCTTATATTATATGGTCATGGAACTGGTTGAAGGAATTACGCTGAAAGATTATATCGAGAAAAAAGGAAAGCTTTCAGCCAAGGAGACCATCAGCATTGCAATTCAGATGGTGACGGGGATTCAGGCGGCACATAACTGTCATATTATTCACAGGGATATCAAGCCTCAGAATATTATTATTTCGAAAGAAGGAAAAGTAAAGGTAACAGATTTCGGTATTGCACGGGCGACTACGTCTACGCAAACGATCAGCACCAGTGTAATGGGATCCGTTCACTATACATCACCGGAGCAGGCAAGAGGCGGAATTGTCGATGAGAAGAGTGATCTTTATTCTGCCGGCATTACCATGTATGAGATGATCACCGGTCATGTTCCGTTTGATGGGGATTCTACTGTGACAGTGGCGTTGAAGCACCTGCAGGAGGAAATCAAGTCTCCGGCGGAAGAAGTACCGGATATCCCGTACAGTCTGGAATGTATCATTATGAAATGTACGCAGAAAAATCCGGCGATGCGATATCAGAGCTGCGATGAGCTGTTACAGGATCTGAAGCACTCGCTGGTTGACCCGGAAGGCGATTTTGTTGTCCTTGGGGGCAGACGGAGAAGTGACCGGACTGTTGTTATGTCACCGGAAGAAGTAGAACGTCTTCAGCGGGAGCGTGGTTATGACGAGGACGATGAGTATGATGAAGACTATGATGATGAAGACGACGAGTATGATGATGACTACGACGATGAAGACGACGAGTATGATGATGACTATGACGATGAAGATGACGAGGATGAACGTGACCGCCGTTCTTCAGGAAGAGGAAAAAAGAAGGATGTAAATCCTGATACAAAGAAGATCATGCGGATTCTGATGATTGTGGCAGGTGTAGTGATCGCACTGCTGATCCTGTTCCTTGTCGGAAATGCAGTCGGAATCTTTAAAGGTTCGGGGAATGCGACCGTCACTCAGTCGGAGAAGGTCAAAGTGCCTGATGTCCGTGGCATGACAGTAGAAGAAGCTACAAAAGAGCTGAAAAAGTATGATCTTGGAATCGATGTAGTAGATAAAAAGCCATCGAATGAATATAAAAAGAATCAGATCATGAGTCAGTCACCGGGGAAAGGGGAGAAGGTGAAGCGGCATAGTACCGTGGAAGTTGTTCTCAGTACCGGTGAGGAGGCAAAGAGTACCAAAGTTCCGCCTGTCATCGGACAAGATGAATCGGATGCAGAGGCCGCCATCAAAGCAGCGAATCTTGTTGTTGTAAAAGGAGATCCGCAGTACAGTGATTCAGTGGAAGAAGGAAAAGTTATTTCAGTAGAACCGGGTGAGGGTACAGAAGTGGATGAAGGATCAGAAGTTACGATCGTTGTCAGTCTTGGTTCACAGCCGGCAACTGTTCCGTCCATTGAAGGAAAGAGCCAGTCAGAAGCTGAGTCAGCACTTGCAGCGGCAGGACTTCAGGGAAGTGCCAGTGAAGAATATAGTGATTCTGTAGCAGCGGGAATAGTCATTTCACAGGGAACGGCATCCGGAAAGCAGGTATCAAAAGGAGCAACGGTCAGCTATGTGGTAAGTAAAGGACCAAAGCTGAAAGTGACTACAGTACCGAATATCCTTTCTTCTAATAAGACGACGGCAGAGAAGTTGCTCCAGCAGGCAGGTCTTACAGCCGAATATCTTGGAGAAGACTACAGTGATAATTATCCGAAAGGACAGGTATTTTACCAGTCTGTCAGTGCAGGAACCCAGGTGGAAGAGGGAACTTCCATTCAGTATATGGTAAGTAAAGGACCACAGCCATCGGATCCATCCGGTGAAGACGGTACCGAGTAAAGCAGAGAGCAGTAATATATGCAGGGAAAGATTATAAAAGGAATTGCCGGATTCTACTACGTGAATGTAGTAGAATCCGGTCTTTATGAATGTAAAGCAAAGGGGTCATTCAGGAAGAATGGCATTAAACCACTGGTTGGAGATGAAGTGGAGCTGGAAGTCCTGGATGAAGAAGAAAAAATCGGAAATGTAACGAAAATCCTGCCGAGGAAAAATGAACTGATCCGTCCGGCAGTGGCCAATATAGATCAGGCACTGGTCGTATTTGCGGTAACGGAACCAAAGCCGCACTACAATCTGCTGGATCGATTTCTGGTTATGATGGAGCGGAAAGAGATTCCGGTCATTTTGTGTTTTAATAAGACCGATCTTGCAGAACATCCTGAGATTGCAGAATTGGAGGAAGTTTATGCGTCCTGTGGCTATCCGGTGCTGTTTACCAGTGCAAAGAAAGAAGAAAATATAGAAAAATTAAAGCAGATGCTGAAAGGAAAGACGACTTCCATCGCAGGTCCGTCAGGAGTAGGAAAGTCCTCTCTGATCAATCTGCTCCAGTCAGGCGTACAGATGGAAACCGGAAGTATCAGCAGAAAAATTGCAAGAGGAAAGCATACCACGAGGCATTCCGAACTGATCATGATCAGTCCGGATTCCTATATTATGGATACACCGGGATTCAGTTCCCTTTATGTGAATGATTTTGAAAAAGAAGAACTGAAATATTATTTTCCGGAATTTTCTCCGTATGAAGGAAAATGCAGGTTTAACGGCTGCGACCACATTCATGAACCGGGATGTGCAGTGAAAGAAGCAGTAGAGAGCGGAGCAATCCATAAGATACGCTATGAAGATTATACAGAGATGTATCGTGAATTAAAAGAAAAGAAGAGGTATTAGAAATGAAGAATGTGTTAGCACCATCGATCCTTTCTGCGGATTTTAAAGTCCTCGGAGAGCAGCTTAAAGTGACAGAGGCAGCAGGAGCAGAATATATTCATTTTGATGTAATGGATGGGATTTTTGTACCAAGTATTTCTTTTGGAATGCCGGTACTTTCCTGTATCAAAGGATATACTTCGCAGATACTGGATGCACATCTGATGATCACAGAACCGATCCGCTATGTGGAAGAATTTGCAAAAGCAGGAGCGGATATCATCACGGTTCATTTAGAGGCATGTGAAGATCTGCAGGCGACGATCGACAAGATCCATGCAGCAGGTGTGAAGGCGGGGATTTCGATTAAGCCAAAAACTCCGGTGGAGGCATTTGTTCCGTATCTGGATCAGGCTGATATGTTCCTGGTCATGTCAGTAGAGCCGGGCTTTGGAGGCCAGGCGTTTATTCCGGAATCACTGGATCGTATCAGGGAACTGAGAAAAATGCTGGATGAAAAGGGATTGAAGACAGATATTGAAGTGGATGGCGGTATCTACCATGCAAATGTTGCGGAAGTATTGGATGCAGGAGCAAATATTATGGTTTCCGGTTCAGGCATATTTAAGGGAGACATCAGAAAAAATACAGAAGAATTTATGGAGATATTAAAGAGTCATGAGTAAGAGAACTGTGATCGTGAGCGGAGGAATCCTGGAAAAAGAATTTGTACTTCCGATCCTTCAGTCAGAGGAGACAGAGTTTATTATCGGGGTAGATAAAGGACTTCAGTTTTTATACGAAAATGAGATCAAACCGGATTATATTGTCGGAGATTTCGACAGCGTCCCAAGAGAGATCGTGGAATATTACCGGACAGAGGAAAATGTACCAATTCGGGAGTTTAATCCTGTAAAAGATGCTTCTGATACAGAAATCGCACTCCGGTTATGCCTGGGACTTAGAAGAAAGGAAATTTATATCCTTGGAGGAACAGGAAACCGGATCGATCATCTCTGGGCGAATATCCAGTGCCTGAATATTGCACTGGCAGCAGGTTCAGAGGCAATGATCCTGGACAGTCATAACCGGATCCGGATTTTAGAGCATGGGATCACGCTGACGAGAGCGGAAGCTTTTGGAAAATATTTTTCCGTATTTCCACTGGAACTTCCTGTAGAAGATTTCAGTATCAGCGGAGCAAAATACCCGTTGCAGAATCATCTGCTTTCTGCAGGGGACAGTCTGTGTGTGAGTAATGAATTTGCAGAAGATGAAGTGAAGATTTCTTTTGTATGTGGAAAAGTGATTCTGATGGAGACCAGGGATTAGTCGAGGCGAGGCAACTTTTTACAAAAACAATCTTGACAGTGGCATTGAAAGCTGTATAATAACATTAACAGAACCCACCACGCCTCTGATTTTTCATGCGCAACCCGGTGGGACTTTCTTATTTATGGGGTGTTTTATGTATCAATATCCAAAACAAATATTAACAATAGAACAGCAGGTGCAATCTTATGTGGATGCAGGAATGAAGATTACATCTCAAGAAGATGTAGAGAAGGCATTGAAGTCAATTGGATTTTATCGTTTGAGAGGTTATTCGTTTCAATTATATGATAATGCTGCAAAGAAGTATGTTTCGGGAACAAAGTTTGAAGATATTATAAAATTGTATCAATTTGATCAGGAATTATCTGCTTTGGTTTTTCCAATGATTTCTAAGATTGAGGTTGCTTTGAGAGTGCGATGGGTGGAAGCATTGCTTATACACGGAGAACCACTTGTTTTGCAAGATTCATCGATTTTTAAAGAGAAAAAACGGTATTGGCAGAATATGGCTACTGTAGCATCAGAAATTGCTCGTTCTAATGATGTGTTCATCAAACATAATTTTGACAATCATGATGGAGAAGTACCTGTATGGGCGGCCGTTGAAGTTCTTTCGTTCGGTACATTATCGAAGATAATTAAGAATTTGAAAACAGGTACCGGAAGTTCATATTCTATCTTGGCGTCAAATTATCAGTATAGATCGAAAAAAGGAAATTTGGTAAAACCATCACAGAAAATGCTTGCTTCATGGATACAGGGTGTTTCAGTATTGCGTAATATGTGTGCTCATAATTCCAGAATTTATAATCGTACAATTCATACGACACCGGAAATTCTGGATGCAGATAAAATTACGCCGCCACCAGCACATAATGGCTTGTATCAAATCTTACTGGCGATGAAGTACCTGCGTTCATCCGATGAAGAGTGGACAGTATTTGTAAATGCTTTCGATAAGTTGATTCAAAATAATAGTGATGTGGTCAGTTTCGCAGCAATGAATCTTCCGGCGGATTGGAAAGAACATTTAAGTGTATAAATGCAGTGGAATTGCATAAAATAATAAAGCAGACCTAACCAAGCATTTAGCTCAAATCGGTTAGGCTTTCGGCGAAGTGTTACGATAAGCACTTCGCCATTTTTTAAAAGAATTATGATCAAGCGTGAGTTGTTCGGCAAGTGGCTGGATCAGCAGACGGTTATTTAAACTGCATGAGATGTGGCCATTCCCTTAGCCAAAAAGAACTTCTATTTCGGATTCCGCATCATAGATGGTCATTCCGTCAAAAATGGTAGCTTTCTCAAATTGCTCAAAGCACTCTCGGAAATCTTTTCCATGACAGCGAAAAACATAGTTCTCATCGTCTTGCGAATGAAGAATTTTCTGATTTTGAGGATTGCTTACAAATGGAATGTGCAAAGAGTTATGGGGCGGAATATATTGTTACAAGAAATGTGTCGGATTATTCTACATCAGATATGAAGGCAATTTTACCAAGTGAATACTTAAGACTGTAATAAATAAAGCACCAACGGAAAGAAGCAGATCTTTCTGAAGGTGCTATTTTTAATTTTCAGTCTGAATATAACTCTATATAAATGATGTCGGGGGCAAAAGCCCCCGACTTTGATGCCTACGGATTGCTCCGTGCTACGCACTCCCACAATCCTACCCAATATTCGCATATCGTGGGATTATCATCCCACTTTTATGCTCATATCGGGGCGGGTTCTAAGGTCTTTCACCCACCTATGAGCAAGCTCATGTGGGCTTAGACCTTTTGAACCTGGCATCATATAAATTCATATAAGTTTTTGAAAAATGAAACTGAATATTCACAAAGATAACAGGTTGTGGTATAATACAAGGTACTGTATTGAGGCTTCTGACAGAAGAAGTAGTTGCTATACTAAAACTAAAAAGAATAAGAGAATTTCAGAAATTTCAACAGGATGGGAAGAGAATCCCTTGAAATCAAAGGATTTATAGGAGGAATATAGAAAGATGAAACTTGGTATCGTGGGTTTACCAAATGTAGGAAAAAGTACATTATTTAATTCGCTGACAAAGGCAGGAGCAGAGTCAGCCAATTATCCATTCTGTACGATCGACCCGAACGTGGGAGTTGTAACAGTGCCGGACAAGCGTCTTGATGTGCTGGGAGAGATGTATCATACAAAGAAGATCATCCCTGCAGCCATCGAGTTTGTAGATATCGCAGGTCTTGTAAAAGGTGCATCAAAAGGAGAGGGTCTTGGAAATCAGTTCCTTGCCAATATCCGGGAGGTAGATGCAATCGTTCATGTAGTAAGATGCTTTGAAAATACAAATATCGTCCATGTAGATGGAAGTATTGATCCGCTCCGAGATATTGAGACGATCAATCTGGAACTGATCTTCTCTGATCTCGAAGTTCTTGAGAGAAGAATTGCGAAGACGGTGAAATTGTCAAGAAATGATAAGACAGCAGCCAAAGAACTGGATCTTCTGCAGCGTCTGAAAGCACATCTGGAAGATAATAAGATGGCAAAAAGCTTTACGACAGATGATGAGGACGAGCAGGCATGGCTTGCTGAATATAACCTTCTGACAGCAAAACCGGTTATTTTTGCTGCCAATGTTTCAGAAGATGACCTGGCAGATGACGGAGCATCAAATGAAGGCGTGCAGGCAGTCCGGGAGTATGCAAAAGAAGAGGACTGTGAAGTGTTCGTTGTATGTGCAGAAATCGAGGAAGAAATCTCTCAGTTAGATGAGGATGAGAAGAAAATGTTCCTGGATGATCTCGGACTGGAAGAGTCCGGTCTTGAAAAGCTGATCAAGGCAAGTTATCATCTGCTTGGACTGATCAGTTACCTGACAGCCGGTGAACCGGAAGTACGTGCATGGACGATCAAAAGAGGCACCAAAGCACCTCAGGCAGCAGGAAAGATCCATACAGACTTTGAGCGTGGATTTATCCGTGCGGAAGTTGTAAGCTATGATGATCTGATTGCATGCGGTTCTCATACAGCAGCGAAAGAAAAAGGGCTGATCCGTCTGGAAGGAAAAGACTATGTAGTACAGGACGGCGATATCATGCTGTTCAGATTTAATGTATAAAAATTAGACAGAGAATGTCAGAAGTGGCACCATTTGCAGCAGAAGAAAGAAGAAAGTGCATATGGTGCCTTATTTATTTGATGTCGGGGTCAAAAGCCCCCGACTATGATACCTACGGATTGTTACGCACTACGTGCTCCCACAATCCTACCCAACATTCGCATATCGTGGTGCTTACGCCCCACTTTTATGCTCATATTGGGGCGGGTCACAAGGTCATTCTACCACTCGTGTGCGAGCACACGTGGTGTCAGACCTTTTGACCCTGGTATCTTTATTTTAGTTGGCAGAAAGAAAGGGGATGGAGTTATGCATTATGATATTAGTTTTCCACATTTGGGAATTACGTTAGATCATGTAGGAAAGAGTGTGGACCTTTTTGGAGTTTCTATTGCATACTACGGAATTATTATAGGAATGGCGATTCTGATCGGATTTGCAATCGCTACATCAGAAGCAAAAAGAACCAGGCAGAACCCGGAAGATTATCTCGATATGGGAATTATCGGGGTAATTGCGGGGATTGCCGGAGCAAGAATCTATTATGTGATTTTTTCCTGGGATATGTATAAAGATGATCTGCTGGATATTTTTAACCTCAGAGAAGGCGGTCTTGCAATTTATGGTGGTGTGATCGCAGCGGTTATTTCTGTTTTTGTCCTTGCAAAAGTGAAGCATCTTTCTCCGTTTCAGATCTTTGACACGATTGCAATGGCATTGCTGAACGGACAGATGCTGGGACGCTGGGGAAACTTTTTTAATAGAGAAGCATTTGGTGAGTACACGGATCGCTTATTTGCCATGCGTCTTCCGGTGGATGCAGTCAGATCAGGAGATATTACGGAGAAGATGCGGGAGCATATGGAGCGGATCAATGGAGTGAGCTATATCCAGGTACATCCGACATTTTTATATGAGTCCCTGTGGTGTGCTGTATTGCTGATCATTTTGGTTCTTTACAGAAAGCATAAAAAATATGAGGGAGAGCTTTTCCTATTGTATCTGTTCGGATATGGTCTTGGAAGAGTCTGGATCGAAGGACTCCGCACAGATCAGCTTCTTCTTCCGGAAATTGGATTACCGGTATCTCAGTTACTTGCGGGAGCATTGGTGATCGGAACAGGAATTGCCATGCTCTATCTTGGCAGGCATCATAAAAACAGTCCGATGCATCGGAGCGTAACGAAGTATGAACCGATGCCGGAAAAGATCAAAGGGAAGAAACCACCGAAGTGGAATGAGCGGTTATTTAAAAATATGAAATAAAATCAAAGGGGGGCGAAAGAAGAAAATGAGAGATTATCTGGAAGGATGGAAGGACGAGAGGGAATGCGAAATACCTCCGATAAGGAAAGCCGGATTTAAGGAAGAAGTACTGATCAGGAGCCAGGTACCATTGAAAAGAACCAGAAAGGAGATGCGAGATGTCAAGAAGAACTTTAACAATTATTGATACAACCAGTGAAATGAGAGAAATTGATCTGGATCGCATCGGAAAAAGAGAACTGTTATTGGGGCGAAATGCCGAACAGTGTGAGGTGGTGCTTGCGGATCCGATCATATCCAAAGTTCAGGGAAAGTTTTTAATGAAAAAAGATTCTGTTGCATATGAAGATCAGGACAGCAGTAATGGAACGTTTGTTGCCAATATGGGAGAAAACCGGCTTTTGAGTAAGAAAGACGGATATGTAGAGCTGTCGGACAAGAGTGTGCTGAGAATTGGAAATATCCATCAGCCGGATCAGATGGTATTGCTGTTGTACAGGGATTCTGAAGAAACCGAAAAGTGGAAAAGGCAGGCGTTTGGATTACAGCCTATATCGATTGGACGAGACGGCAGTAATCAGATCGTACTTCACAGTCCCGGAGTTTCAAAAGTACATTGCACTATTTGCAGACAAAATGGCAAAATGATGTTGTATGACAGAAATAGTGTGAACGGAGTGCTTGTGAATGGCCAGCCGGTCAGAGGAATGACAGCATTACGGGACAAAGATCTAATACAGATTCTGGATTTTCAGATGTTCTATACCAATGGTTATATTTACTATAGAAGTGCAACTTCAGGTATTTCCTTATACGCTAAAAATATCAACAAGATTGTAGGACGCGGGAAGAAAAAGAAGAAAATTTTGAATAACGTAAATTGTGAGATCAGACCCAATGAGTTTGTTGCGATTATTGGAGGATCGGGTGCCGGAAAGACCACTCTGATGAGTGCAATCAGTGGATTTGACAAAGAATTTACCGGAGCAGTTTACTGTAATGGAGTGAACCTGATCGAACAGTTCCATTCACTGAAAAGCATTATAGGATTTGTGCCGCAGCAGGATATTATTTATGAAAATCTGACATTGAAAAGAATGCTTTTATATACTGCGAAATTAAAAATGCCAAAAGATACGCAGAGACAGGAGATGGAGCAGCGGATTCATGCAGTGTTGAAAATGGTGGATTTAGAGGAGCATCAGAATACCTATATCAGAAAACTTTCAGGAGGACAGAAAAAAAGAGCAAGTATTGCTGTTGAATTACTGGCAGATCCCAAATTGTTCTTCCTGGATGAACCAACATCAGGACTCGACCCGGGAACAGAAAAAAATCTGATGATGACGTTGAGCAAATTGTCAAAAGAACAGAATAAGACGATCGTAATGGTAACGCATACGACGCAGAATCTTCATCTCTGCGACAAAGTCATCTTTATGGGACCGGGAGGAAGGCTCTGTTTTTGTGGGAATGTTGAAGAAGCAAAGAAATTTTATCAGACAGATGATCTTGTCAATATCTATAATATGATTGCAGAAAACCCGGAACTGTGGCAGAGAAGATTTGAACAGTCACGTGACCGGTCAGAAATTTCCGGACGAAGAGGCAGTATGGATGAAACCCAGTCAAGGGAAATTGCAAAGAAAAATAAGGGGACTTCAGGTTTCAGGCAATTTGGTATTTTAACCGGAAGATATGCAGAACTTCTGTGGAATGATCGGCAAAGACTGGCATTGCTGTTAATTCAGCCATTGCTGATTGCAATTTTACTGAAGATCGTAGCAGATAAAGATATATTTAAAATCTACGAAAGTACAAAGTCGATGTTATTTGCATTGAGTTGTTCAGGAATTTGGATTGGAATGTTCAATTCGATTCAGGAAATATGCAAAGAACGTGTAATTCTGAAAAGAGAATATATGTCAAATTTGAAGCTACCGTGTTATATGATGTCAAAATTTGTACTGCAGGCATTACTGGGACTGATTCAGTCAATTATTTTGACATTAGTATTTTTGAGCCTGGTAGGAAATAGCAAAAAAGGAATTTTCTTCTCTGATTTCCGACCGGAAATGTTATTTACGGTATGGCTGACTGTAATTGCATCGGTTGCCATGGGATTTATTATTTCATCTGTAGTTCAGTCGGGAGACAAAGCGATGGCAGCGGCTCCATTCGTTCTGATCGTGCAGCTTTTATTTAGTGGAATTTTATTTACACTGAAAGGTGCAGGAAAAATCATCTCTTATTGTACGGTCAGCCGCTGGTCAGTGGAGGCACTTGGAAGTATTGCAAGACTGAATAAGCTGGATCTGCGGATGCAGGCAGATTTTCCGATGCTGGAGCATGAAGCAGAAAGCTTTTTCAAAGCAACGGCAGGACATGTATGGACTGCAAGTGGAATCTTGATCCTGATGACAGCGGTGCTGATGGTTGTTGCTACATTGCTGCTTCGTAATGTGGCGAAAGACCGAAGATAATTGTTAAATGAGTAAAGGAATTGAGAAATGTACAGCAGAAAAGGATATATGGATGAAACCTATGAAATACTGGGCTATCTTGGATCAGGAAGCGGTGGAGTCATCTATAAAGCATATCATAAACGTTTGCAGAAGGAAGTTGTCTTAAAAAAGATCAAAAGGAAAAGCAGAGATGCCAGGATCAACAGAAATGAAGTAGATATTCTAAAAAATCTGAATCATATGTATCTCCCTCAAGTGGTAGATTTTTTTGAGGAAAATGGTGAGATCTATACGGCGATGAGCTTTATTCCAGGAAGATCATTGAAAGAACTTATGGAAGAAAGAAGACAATTTTCCCAAAGACAACTGATCCGTTGGGCGATGCAATTGTGCAGTGCATTGAATTATCTGCATACCCAGACTCCACCGATCATTCATGGAGATATCAAGCCGGCAAATATCATGGTGACTCCGCGGGGAGATGTCTGTCTGATTGATTTTAATGTATCATTTGCTGTGAATGGAAATACGGTTTTAGGGTATACGGAGGGATATGCATCACCGGAACAGTATATTATTGCATTGGATTCAAGAGAGGGGCGGGAGCTGCCGCAGTATCGGGTGATTGATGAAAAAAGTGATATTTATAGTACAGGAGCGACACTTTTTCATCTGATCACAGGGAAAAAAGCAGGAAGAAACCGCACAAAGGCAGAAGAGTATCTGCTTAAAAATTATGTAAGTGAAGCTTTTGCAGCGGTGATCTTAAAAGCAATGGATCCTAAGTCTGAAAAGAGATATAAAAATGCAAGGGAAATGTTTCAGGCTTTACAGAATGTATATAAAAAAGATGCCAGATACAGAAAACTGGTGATCGGTCAGAGAGTGGCAATGCTCGGGCTGGTAGCCGGAATGGGACTGTCGATCATTGCGATCGGATATGGAATCCATACCATGAAACTTGAAAAAGTAAATCGGTATAATGAAATTGTAAAGCAACAGACGGAATATAGAAAATCAGGAGAATACGAAAAAGAGGAAGCACAGTATCAAAAAGCAATTAATCTGCTTCCGGCTAAAGAAGAAAGTTATTATCAGAATGCCTGTGCATTGTATGAACAGAAGGAATATCAGGATTGTATCGATTTTATTGACTATGATATATTTCAGAATGAAAAAGTAGATCTTTCAGATGACCGAATTGCAGATTTGTATTATCTGAAAGCGGAAAGCTGCTTTGAACTGGAAGATTATGGAGAGGCAGTAAAAGCATTTAAGAAAGTATTCCAACATGGTGGACAAAAAAGTGAGTTTTACCGTGATTACGCCATTGCACTTGCTTATAATGATGAGCTGGATAAGGCAAAAGAGGTGTTGGATCATGCAGAAGATTATCAAATAGCAGATGATTCGCTTCTTTATGCGAGAGGAGAAATAGAAAAGTCTTCTGGAAATACAGCTAAGGCAGAGGAAGCTTTTAGGGATTGCATTTCAAAAAGTGAAAATGAGGAACTTATCATGCGTTCCTATGTCATGCTGAGTGAACTGGCAAAAGATAGTGGTAATCTGAGTGAGGAACGAAATGTTCTGCAGGAGGCAAAAGAAGTACTTCCTGTATCCAGACAGATGGTGATTCTGGAACGACTGATACAGGTTGATATTGATTTAGCAGATGCAGGAAAGACAAGTTACAGAAATGAAGCGATTGAATTGCTGCAGGAAGTGATCGATCAGGGCTGGGATACGTATGAGACATACAATAATCTTGTCATTCTCAATGAAAAGCAGGGCAATCTAACGGAGGCACAAAATGCGTTAGATACAATGAAAGAACAGTTCGGAGATGATTATAATATTGAAAAGAGAGCAGCATTTCTGGAAATAGACAAACAGGAACAGAAAGCAAATAAGAATCGTGATTACACTGCTTTTGCAGAATATTATGAAAAAGCAGAAAAAATGTATTATGAACAGTTGAAAAATAATGATACAGATGCGGAAATGGATCTGCTTGAGAATGTATATCAGCAGGTAAGAAGTGGAGGGTGGATAGAAGAATGAAAGTGACTGCAGGAATGATGATCCTGATTGCTGGAATTATTGGAGTGATCTTTTTTGGAGTTATGTTGATTGTAACAGCAAAAATATTTAAAAATAAGAAAAGAGAAATGTTAGAGAGATTAGAAAGAGAGTAAAGGAGACGTTATGTCGGGAATAAAAGGAGTAATTAAATATATTTCACAGTTGTTGATTCTATCATCTTTTTCCATTATTTTTTTACCGATTATCTGCTTGAAATGTTATGAGGAAAAAAGTGAGATATCTATTTTTAAGTTCATGCAGTGGAGCATAGGAAAGTCTACAAAATCATTCCTGGATGCTGATATGGAATTTGTAATAGGCAGACAGATGAAAATATATATCGTCTGTGCTTTGATCTGGGTTATGGTTACAGTAATTTTTACAATCATAATTCTTCTTGTGCAGTCACAGTTATCATACTATATTGCGATTGTTGCACAGCTTTTTACAATTTTGAGTGGTGGATTGATCTATCTGATGCTTTGTATGGAAACGAAAGGCCCGATTTTGGAAAAAATTTCCAATACATCCGAAGATTATCTTGGAACAAAAGCACTGTTTCCGGTAAAATCATTACTTATTTGGGGCGGAATACAGTTGCTTGCTTTGATTTTAAATTTTGCCGGAGCATTGCTCAAGGAGAAAAAAAGATCAGGCAGACATCAGGAAATGTATATTGCACCAGAGGAAATGGTGGGTGATCGAAGAAGTGGAATGCAGAGAACCGTAAAAACTCAGGCCACAGAATATGTTCCCCAAAGAAGAAATGAAAATAGAATCAAAAAGGATTGGGGGATGGATCAACAAAGGAGCAGAATGCAGGGACGGAGTACCTTTTCAGGTGCGATCCGTGGCCTGCAGAGAATGTATGAAAAAAAGGTCTATCCAATGAGTGTGGGAGAAGCTGTATGGATCTGTTCAGATGGTGTACATATCTTTATGACGAAGGCTGATCAGAGTATAGAACATGAATTGCTTGCAGAGGTGTTTTATGTCGCAGAATATGAAGAATACTGGCTGACACCGGAGAAAAAAAGAATGGTTTTTCTTGAAAGCGGACAACCGTTAGGTGAAAAAAGAGAGTATTATATTCCGCGTGGAACGATCATTCAGGTAAGCTACAGCAATAATATGGAACCAATGAGATTTGAACTTGCATAAAAGAAAGAAGGCAGAATCATGAATTACGATGAGACAGTTTTTGTAAATCCAGACAAATTAGGATTGGATGAAGGAGATACTTTAGATGAACTATACAGAAAATTAGGGAAAGCCTATTATGAGGGAGCATTTGAAGATCCATTACCGCAGTTATTACCGTTATTTGATAAAATTACAAAAATAAAAGGCTTGTCTGCAGGAGGGGTTCAGCAGAAAAGGGACGATGTTCCTGCACAGAGATATTGTCCTTCCTGTGGAAAATTAATTGATGGTCAAGACAGATTTTGTGGTGGATGCGGATACGATTTAAATGATGTCGGGGTCAAAAGCCCCCGACTTTGATGCCTACGGATTGCTTCGTGCTA
>OGJI01001059.1_pt1 | contig 32743 bp, 30 predicted proteins | sample 1572031 | NCBI WGS metagenome assembly OGJI01 (sample SAMEA2582119, study PRJEB24529) | metagenome | biome: Human gut stool | place: China | collected 2011
TAAACTTTCTACTGACATCTAATTATGTAAAATTAAATGATTATCAATCCCACATTCTTCTTTTAATAAAGCGATAAGGTTTCCCCTTATCGCTTTTTATCTATTCTATATTCCAAATGAACTGCCTTTTTAATATCTTCTTTAAGCATTCTATTTTGTTACCACCGTATGTACCGTTGATTTCGATATCCCAAAATGCTTCGCTGCCTGTCTTACCGTCGTGTTGTTGTCGATAATATATCTTGCTATCTCAATTGCTCTTTCCTCAATATAACCTTTCAAAAAAATTCCCCTGCAATACTTGTTTTTACATTGTATGCAGGGGAATCCTTTTTATTATTCAATTTTTAAATTAACGCGGTTCCTTTCCCTTTAGCATACGCTTATTTTCATACATATGCGTATCTGCCCTCTTTCTTGTATCCACAAAACTCTGATCCACATTGTCATCATAGAACGCATAGCCGCAGGCGATCTCCACTTCCACTGAATGGTCCGTTCCTTTGTATTGCTTCTGAAGCTCTTTCAGTCTGTCCATTGCTCCTTCTATGCTATTTTCCTTTGCATCCGGCATGATCACACAGAATTCATCTCCACCAATACGATATACTGTATTCTCCTGTGAAAATGCATTTGTGATCATCTCCGATGCCTTTTTCAGGTAGGTATCGCCTGCCTCATGGCCATACCGGTCATTACACTTTTTCAGGTTATTCAGATCTAACATGACAATGGCGGTCTTGTCCGGATGCTGATTGTCTCTCTCCCATTCATCATAGGCATTCCTGCTGTAAAGTCCGGTCAAAATATCCTTCAATGCCAGTTCTTTATAGATGGCAGCTTTCTGTCCTTCATGAAGTTTTTCCATGGAATCTGATGCTGCAAGCCATGCCAGCAGACAGATATAAACAAGGAATCCTGTTCTTCCCAGAATATCCACAACAGTTGAAATAACATAAAAAAATATAATATCTGCAGCAAATGCAACAAAAAGAATGATAATTCCCACAATATTCGTCTTTGCAATCCTATCCATGCCGTGCTTCTTCACGTAATGAACCAATGCATATCCCAAATATAGGATATCCATAGCCATTAATATATGGGTAAATGTTACAGAATTCCGAAATTCAAGTACTCCTGTCATATGGAGCAGAACGCATGCCGCCATATTCAAAACACTTAAAAATGTGATCGATCCGGCAGCCCATTTATCTTCCGGCATTAAAAAACCCTGCACAAACATCGAAAAAGGTGCAGGCATAAGCATGATCAAAATATACCCAAGATTAGAACCTGCCACTGTATTTTTGACCAGAAGCGCCATCAGCACCGTCTCATTCAAAGACCATGCGCCCATCAGCACTGCAAATAATCCAAAATACAAAACATAGTTTTCAATGCGTATCCCTTTATTGCCAATGATAAAATACATGATCAGAAATATACCGATTGCCAGTTCCAACAGACACACACACGCACCTATTGCAGAATTGCGTATGAGATACAGCACCTCATCGACTGCCTCGCCGATATAAAAAGACAGGGTCTCGCCGCCCACTCTCTCGTACGCAGCATGTGTCCTCACAATGACCTGCCCACAATCCGGATCGATCTCCAGAAAATTCCAGACAGACCCGGGTGTTGTGCCAAAAATACCTGGAACCGGCTTCAGATTATAAATCAGCTCGCCATCTTCATACACTTCAATACCAAGATGGATTGAATAAAAAGCAAGACATATATTTTTCCCTGTAAACTGCTCTCCTGAGAAAATGTATTCTTTTGTCATTTCATCTACCTGTGTAATGCTCTGGGGCGTGATCTGCTGATGTCCTGCGATCTCCCCCTTCCGGAAATGTGTTTCATTTTTTGCAAACAGAAAACTACCGACAACAAATAGCACTCCCAAAAGCAACACGATATAGTAGGAACCTGATAATAATTTTTTCATTTAAACTTCCTCTGTGATGGCAGCCCTACAAAAACTGTTTCAGCGTATCTTCTACTTTTTTACAGCGTTCCGCCACAATATTTTCCATGGTCGGGTTGCATACTTCCATCAGATATGGATGACCGACAAATTCTAACATCGCTCTGTCATTTTCATTGTCACCAAATGCTGCCATCTCATCCGGTGCGATTCCAAGACGCTCTCCGATCTCTTTTAAGGCGGCACCTTTGCTCGTTCCAAGCGGTGTAAAATCTACCCAGCGGTTTCCCGATGTCACAATAATGCAACGGTCATCCGGATATTTTTCACGAAACTCTGCAGTTGCTTTTTCCTGCTTCTCCGGCCGTGTAAAATAAGATACCTTGATGATTGGTTCCTCAATGCGTTCCGGCGCATCAATCACTGTCACATGATTTCCTACCACATCACGCACATGTGTCACAAAATCTTTTGACTTTGGAATCAGATAAGAAGTTCTCTCACCGGAAATGACAATCTCGCAATCTGGATGATCCATCACAGTGTGACAGATGTCCAATGCAAGGGAATCTTCAAACTGCTTCTTCACCAGAACCTGATCACTGTGCATGACCAGCGCTCCATTTTCACACAGATACATAATATCATCTTTTACCGGGGCAAATAGTTTCTGCAGATTCACGTACTGTCGTCCGCTTGCCGGTACAAAATAAATTCCTTTTCTCGTTAATTCTTCTACAATCGGAAATAATTCCGGATTGCAGTTTTTTGCGAAATTTAACAGTAATGTTCCATCAAGATCGCTGGCGATCAATTTAATCTTTGACATGCTTCTCTCCCATTGTAGCTTTTTCTGTAAATGCAATGCTACTTTTCTTTCTTTCCAAACAGGGATGACCAGAAACTCTTCCGCTGTTCCTTCTGCCGCTGTTCTTCCAAAGCCTCTAATTCTTCTTCTGACTGATAACCTGGCAAAATATCATCCGCAAAACTTCTTCCCTGCAGATTCTCCATATGATCAATACGCGTGCACATTTCTTTTGTTGCCTCCATCATGTACACCATCATTTTTTTGACATTCAGATAAAGTTTATCCGCATTATGTCTGATCTGGTCTGGATTTTCCTCCATAAAAACACATTCATCGCCCCACACGCGAAGCCACTCCAGACGGTCTCTCTGCTCTTTTCTCACAACACTTAAAAAACGGCTGACCATCGCATTATGATCATCATCTCCTGTATAACAGAGATACTCTTCCAGCGTGGCACTCTCCGGAAAATTGATTTCATAGTAGCCATTATAAATCCGGCAGATTTTTTCCGTTGCTTTGCGCAGCATCATGCCACATCTCTGTGGTTTTGTCCAATATAATTCCTCTGCTTTTTCCAAATTTTGATACAACGAATCATATAATTGTCTCAAGTCATCTGTAGAAGGCTCTGCCTCTTTTATGTAATCAAAGTTCATGTCCGTATCCTGCCCCTCATTTATTTACTCTGCGATTCCCTGTTTCCTGTAGAAAAATACTTTATCTGTTTTACAACCATTCTATTCTGTCACGCAAACATTGGTGTAAAGTCTTCCGTATCTCCGCAGAAGAATCCGCCGGTTTTCTCCATGATCTTACGCATGACCAGTTTTGCTTCCTCATAAGTTTCCGGTTTAAAGGTCACAAGAAAAACCGTTTTCACCTGATGTTCTGCTGCAAAAGAAGCCGTAACCTCGTCTTTTGGATGGATCTGTGCTGTCTCGATATCTACAGAAGCTCCCTCTGACATTCCAATCTCAAGAACTCCGGCATCTTCCCAGATTTCCAATTCATAGCCATCCTGTTCCCCAAATGCTTCATATATCTGTCTTACACCGATTTCCTGTGGTGTCATATAAAGCCAGTCTCCCGGAACTTTTATTACCTCAGATGCTTTCTTTGCTTTTCCGACGGATTTCTTTTTTGACTGTTCTGTTCCCTTTTTCCCTGATAGTTTCATGCTCTCTCTCCTGAATGATATTCTTACGCCAGAATTCTCTCTCGTAATTTTACATACGATATGCTACACTGATTATAGCCGAAATTTGAAAGGGATTCTATAGATTTATGAAAATTTTGATATTATCCTGTGATACAGGAGAAGGACACAACAGTGCCGGAAGGGCTGTCAAGGAAGCCGCCGAATCAAAAGGACATACAGTAGAAATGATGGATATGTTTCTTTTATCCGGGAAACGCACCTCCCATGCCGTTGCCGGAGCGTATGTTGGCATAGTAAAACATATTCCATTCTTTTTTGGATTCATTTATAAAGCAGGAATGCTGATCTCAAGTTCCAGACGGAAATCTCCTGTCTATTTTGCCAACGCCTTATTGGGAAAAAAATTAGCCTCCTATATTGACGGACATGATTTTGACATTGTTCTCACTCCGCACCTTTATCCTGCGGAGACAATGACTTATATGAAAAAGAAAAATCTTTTGCATATACCGGCAGTTGCGGTTGGAACAGACTACACCTGTATCCCATTCTGGGAGGAGACAAATCTCGATTATTATGTGATTCCACACGAGGATCTGATCCCGGAGTATGTAAAACGCGGCGTTCCGGAGGAGAAACTGCTTCCCTATGGCATTCCGGTGCGGCAGGATTTCTGCAGAAATCTGTCTAAGGAAGCTGCAAGAAAAAAACTGCACCTCCCGATGGATGTTCCGATGTTTCTCGTCATGAGCGGAAGTATGGGATTTGGAAAACTGGCTGTTTTTGCGGCTGAATTAGCCCTCCGCTGCCGGAACGGAGAACACATTGTGATCATCTGTGGAAATAATGCAAAGATTGAGCGCATTTTGCGGAAAGAATTTCATTTTAACAAACGGGTCCATATTATCGGGTATACCAATCATGTATCCCTTTTTATGGATGCCTGCGATGTCATTTACACAAAGCCTGGCGGTCTTACCTCGACAGAATCTCTTGTAAAAAATATCCCGATCGTCCACACGGCTCCGATTCCTGGATGTGAGACTGCTAACCTGCATTTTTTTGGTGCAAGACATCTCTCTGTCTCCTCAAAGCATCTCGCAAAACAGGTACAGCTTGGCAAAGCACTGATTGAAAATGATTCCCTGCGTGAACAGATGTCAGAGGCACAGCGCAGAGAACGCAAGCCTGAAGCTGCCATGCAGATCGTAAGTCTGTTAGAACGGCTTGTTTCTCATGAATAGAAAGGGGTTTTTATGTTATATCTCTTCTTTACGATTCTTGGATTTGCCCTCGGAAGCACACTGTTTGCTTACTGGACGCCAAAAATCATACGGCACATTGATATCCGGGAACTTCCCGCAGACCACAATCCGGGCGTTGCAAATGCCTTTATGTACGGCGGATTTTTCTGTGGGCTGCTCTCCCTTATTTTAGAGCTGGCAAAAGGATTTGTTCCGGTATTTCTCGGGCAGCGCTTTTTAGATACTCACTCGCTGCTTTTTATTCCGGTGCTCATCGCCCCGGTGTTCGGACACGCATTTCCATTTTTCCGAAAAGAAAAAGGCGGCAAAGCAATTACCGCCTCCTTTGGAGTCCTGCTCGGTCTGTTTCCGGAGATGCGTCCGGCAGTGTACCTTGCATTTTTCTTTATTTTCTTTTCCCTGATCGTTGTGGTCAGCCCACATTCTTTCCGGTCTGTCGTTACTTTTGGACTGTTTGCATTATGCGTGCTGTTTACCGTAAAAGTTCCATCCATCCAGATTGGAAGCTTTCTGATCGCTGCGGTCGTGATCTACCGGCATTTTATCAAATACCTCGGCGAGCCGCTCCACATACAGCTTTTCAAACATACAGCATAGCCTCACGGCTATGCTGCTTTTTTCTTCTCCACACTATTCAGCTTACCAGCACAGAACCTCATGTCCGTCCTCCGTCACAAGCACCATGATCTCCCACTGTGCGGATGGAAGTCCATCGTCTGTGTATACTTCCCAGTCATTATCGGAATCAACATAAATATCCGGCTGTCCCATATTCACCATCGGTTCGATCGTAAAGATCATGCCCGGAACCATCAGCATCTCCTGTCCTCGTCTGGAATTATATCCTACCCATGGCTCCTCGTGGAACTCAAGTCCTACACCATGTCCGCCAATTTCACGGACAACCGTGTATCCATTGGAAAACGCATGGTCATGGACTGCCTGCCCCATGTCACCTAAAAAGCCCCATGGTTTTACTTCTTTTAATCCAAGTTCGACACATTCTTTGGTCACCTGGACAAGCTTTTTCTTCTCAGGGCTGACCTCACCGATACAGAACATTCTCGAAGAATCAGAGAAATATCCGTTTAAAATGGTAGAGCAGTCGACATTGATAATATCCCCTGCCTTTAGGATCACATCCTTGGAAGGAAAACCGTGGCACACCTGATCATTCACAGAGGTACACACAGAAAATGGATATCCTTCATAGTTGAGTGGCGCCGGGATTCCGCCCATGCTTTTTGTCATATCATAAACAATTTTATCAATCTCTGCCGTATTCATACCCTCATGGATATTTTTCTCAATGTAATCAAGCACTGCAATGTTAATTTTACAGCTCTCTTTAATGCCTGCGATCTGCTCTGCATTTTTAATAATGTTACGCTGCGGCACGATATGTCCCTGTGACGCATATCTTGCGATCTTCTCATCAAATGCTTCATGGCATGCCTTGTACTTTCTGCCACTTCCACACCAGCATGGATCATTTCTTCCAATTTTTACTGACATAATTTTTCTCTTTTCTACTTTCTAATTATCAAGCGTGACAGAGCCAAAATCCACTCTGTCCCATACTTTTTCATTCACACTGTATTTGTGTTCCGACAAAAGTGCCTCATAGGCTTCCCCATTAAAATTATACGCCTCGTACTCTTTTTGGTTCATCTCTGCATAAATACTCTGATATTTGTCAGCCAGTGCTATTTTCTCCATTTCAGAATCCAGTTCTTCCTCTGAAATCCCCAATTGTTCTCTCTGCCAGTCTGTAAGATCAGACCAGAAATCACTCTCATCATTTTCAAGATATTCCTGCTCCGTCACGTCCAGCTTCATGCCCTCTGCCACAGCCATCTGATAAAAAATCTCATCATGCACAGCCATATCCAATGCTGCCTGTTTTGCAGTAAGCTTCACAAACTGCCCGTCTGTATAAACATTCCAGTACTGTCTTGGGTTGTCCGGATTATAGAGTATTGCCTGCTCCTGAACTGTTTTTTCCTCATAAGCTACATAAAATGCGATATCTTTCAAAGTCAATGATACATCATCCACGGTAACCGCAGTCTTATCTAACGCCTCATTGTAAACCAGATATTCCTTCTTCTCTTTCGACTGGAAAGAAAACGCTATGACAACAATCAAAATGAGTACAAGAATGATTGTAAAACGTATTCGCTTCTCCATATTATCGCCGCGCCCTTCTGTATGGTGCTTACTGACAAAGTTTTGCAACTACCTGATTGATCACGCTTCCTTCTGCCTTGCCTTTTAATTCAGGCATCACATTTTTCATGATCATTCCTTTATTCTTGCCCGCAACGATATCTGCAAATTTCTCAGTGATAAATGCTTCCACTTCCTCTGCGGACATCATTTTTGGTGCATATTCCTGATAAATATCGTATCTTGCCTGATATTCTTCCTTCAAATCTGTTCTCTCTGCAGGGCATGTATCAATCTGCTCTTTTACGGATTTGATTTCTTTTAAAATGACACGGTCGACGATCTCCTCGCTGATGTTGTCTCTGCATCCCTCATCAATGGCTACTTTCTTCGCTGCGGATACCAATGCGGAAATCGCATCTTTACGAACTTTATCTCTTGCCTTCATGGCTGCTATCATATCTTTTTGTAACTGTTCAAACTGCATAATATTTCTCCTTCTTTCTATTGTCAGCATCCGATAGCTGCGAATCTCTTGTCCGTTTATTTATAAGTTTCGCAATTATCCAACTGTTAGTATAGACAAACTCTGCAAGATATTATATCACTTTTTCCAGAAAGTTACAATTCCTTTATAACACCCGTCGTATCGTCAGGATCGTACGATACGTCGCACTTCCGTAACAGATTCCGTTTGTCGGGCTGGAAGCATGCACGATCCTTCCATTTCCCATATAGATTGCAACATGTCCCGGATAGCAGATGATATCTCCCGGCTGTGCGCAGTCATAGCTTACTGCCTGTCCGCAGCTCTGCATGGAATAAGAGTTTCTCGGAAGCGAGATTCCATACTGTCCGAAACATGCCATGACAAAATAAGAACAGTCAGCCCCCTCCGTCAGACTGTTTCCGCCGTACACATACGGATAACCGACATATTGGCTCGCAAAGGCCACCACATCACTTCCGCTTACATTTGTAGTGTGTGCAGGGTTTAAACCTGAAGATGTTAAACCGGTTCCTGAACCTGAAGCTGACGCATTTGTGTCATTGCCCGTTGTGTTTGACTGATTTCCTGCATTTTGCTGTTGTTGCTGCGCTGCCCGCCTTGCGGCTGCCTCTTCTGCTGCCTGGCGCGCCTGTTCATCTGCAATGATCTGGTTCTGCTTTTTGATCGTATCTGCATACTGGCTTGCAAGACTTTTTGCGCTTGCAAGCTGGGCGTCAAAATTATCCATCACAGCGCTTTTTTCTGCGATCAAAGCCTGCAGGGAAGATGCCTGATCTTCATAACTGATCTTTAGCTCTTCCATCTCTGCCAGCTGTGCATTTAACTGATCCTTCAGATCTGCCACCTGCTGTACCGTCTCCTGATAAGCAGTAAGCTGCTTTCTGTCGTAATCATACACTTCGGATACATATTCCACACGGTTTAAAAGGTCGGTGATGCTGGTCGCGCCCATCATCGCTTCCCAGTAATTACTGTCACCATTTTCATACATATACCGGATCCGCATTTTCATCGCATTATATTGCGTCTGCTCTTTCTCCTGTGCGACTTCAAGATCCGCATTCGCCTGATCGATCTCCCCCTGCTTTGCATCTATATCGTGTTCCAGAAGATCCATATCTGTGAGCAGTGCCATGAGCTGGTCATCATAAGCGTCCATCTCCTCCTGAAGATCACTCTGTGCCGCCTGGATCTCATCAATCTGGCTGTTTAAGTTGTCTAACTCCTGCTGCGCTTCGTTTTTCTTGTTTTTTGCATCGTTAATGACGGACGCATGCACCGAGTATATGCCTCCTATGCCAAGCACACACGCCATAACTGCCGCTATTATCTGCTGTTTTATCTTTAATTTTTTCATCGCCCGTAAAAATTTCATAAAAGCGTTAATCTCCTTGTGTGAAAATAAATGAACGATAATTGTGTAACTCCTCTTACCTTTATTTCAAATTGTTCAAAATCAACAAAAACATTCAAGACACGCTCTCCAGTATTTTCTCAAGCTTTTGTTGATTTTTCACAATTCAATTTACGTTATGATGAGTTTCACAATTATCTAACATCATATCTACCATATCATACTTATTTTAACACATTTTGCTATGCAATAGTTAGCCTTTCCATAAATTTACAATGAAATAAATCCCAGATAGATTCCCACCGGACAGAAGTACCGCACGAATTTCAGAGCCGGAATGTAGGCTGCAATATCCACAAGAACCGGGCAGAACACCAGATTTATCAACACAAGCAGGAACATGTGGGATGTAAAACTGGTCAGATTTTGTATCCATTTTCCAACGATCCATATCCACACGATACAGGCTGCCAGTAACAATAGCATGGCACTGATCTCCCGAAGGAGTCCGCGGCTCTCCCTGGAACAAAGCAGTAACACCAAGCCAGCCACCGCCGGAACGGTTCCCGCTGCGAGAAGTCCCATCATCTGAAATCCTTCGCCAAGTGGCGCCGGAAGTGCCAGATATGGTTTTCCACTGCCGGCGTCAAAACGTCGTCCGTATTCCACATATATGATCAAAAACAGAAACAATGCCACAAGTCCGTGAAGTGGAAATACCTGTTTTTCTTTCTCTGTCGTCTGTACCGCCTCTGTCTGCTCCACATTTACCTGAAAAACCTCATTTCCTTTGAGATATTTTTCATTATTGGCAAGCAGGACATCACGCGCTGCGTTTGCATCATCTCCAAACAACTGCTCTGTCCTTGCGCTCAGCATCTGTGCTCCATACACCTCAAACAGCGCCGCATAAAATGTCTCACGCGCTACCTCGCCCTTCGTGGTAAGCGGTGTACAGAGATACGACACACTGTTTTTTAACTTTTCATGCTCAAATTTTTTTTCAAAATTGTTGGAAAAATAAAAACCACACTCCAGTTTTCCTGCAATGACGTCCTCCTGCAGTGCCTCTTTGCTGTCATACATCACAAAGGAAAAAAGGCTTTCACGCTGTGTCAGATGTTGCAGCACTTCTTTTCCATGCGCTCCGTCTGTTTCCACAATTCCAACGGTCACATTGTCAGACTGCGGCATGGAGATCTGTCCGGCAAACCAGACCACAAAAAACATGGACGCTAATAACAGCAGGCTTGTCCCACGTTTCAGCCACGCTTTCAACTGTAAAAAATACCAATGAAAAAATGCTGATCTTCCACCCCCTCCGATGGTCAGGCATCCGCCTTTTTTATGTTCCCTCCGTTCTGCTTTCCCAAAATTTCCTGCCGCTTTTGCCCATAGCACGCTGGCTGCAAAAAATACAGCAAACATGAGGATCAGCTGCCTTGTCTCCTGCTCTTTGATTCCGAAAAACAGTAATTTCAGATAATAGCTGTCCCAAAAGGTCAGTGGAAAAAAGGTTCCGATTTTTCCAAAAAGTTCCGGCAGATATGCAGTAGGGATCACAACACCGGAAGCCATGATCTGAAAAACATTGACCGCAAGCAGCACGATCGTTCCTCTGGTGCTCTCTCCCGAAATCGTATAGATCAGTTGAAAATACGCTGCAATCACCGCTGCAAGAAGCAGTGTTCCAGGCAGCACCTCCCGATCAAACCACAGAAAAGACAGATGCAGTTTCCCTGATACCAGACAGCCTGCGGCATACACCAGAATTCCCACAAGCCACAGCGGAACGGTCATCAGAAACACTTTGATCAATGCATTTTTTCCTTCGCCGATACCGTAAATTCTGATTTTTTCCTCCACAGCACGGCTCTGCTTCTGATACAGATAACCGTAATTGACACCCATCATCAGAAGGAGGAGCAGTACAGCCGCAGAAAAATAGTATTGATAGAGGTCTGCTTTTCCAAGCGAAGAATACACATTTTTCTGGAAAACCGAAGTGCGGTCGAATGCCTCGTAAATATAAAGCCCGGAGATCACATCCCCGATCTGATCCCTTGAGATCTCCGTCTGATAAATCTGCGCAGTATCGTAGGCAGCATAGACACCAGCCTCTGCCGTCCGTAGCAGAGAGACACCGTCTGTCACAAGTTCACCGAACACTCTCGTGTTTAACGGAGCATTTTCCGGGAAATAAATGGTTGCCGGTGTATTTTTCCCGGAATCCACATCCTCGTAAAACTGTTCCGGCAGTGAGAGCACCGCATCTAATGTGCCTTTTTCCAGCGATGCCATCGCTTTATCCTGATTCAGGTACTGAAAGTGGCAGACACTTTTCACGCTGTCCATCGCAGAGATAAACTGTGCCACCATCTTCGTCTGTGCCTCATCCTCAGGGATCACAACGCCAATCTCCGCCGTTTGGAACACACCTGCATCCTTCATAACGAGACTGACCGCAAGCACTCCGCCTGCGATCAGTAATAACATTACTATAAACTTTACCATGCTTTTTCTCGCCGCTATCAGGCTTTTTTTACCCTCAAGTGACAGATATCGAAGAAAAAATCTCATGAATTAAAATCCACCTAACATTGCTGCAAAGATTTCATGAAGAAGATCCTGCCATTCCTCTTCCGTTGCATTTCCAAGGTCAAAGGTATCGCCGGAAACTTCCTCAAACTGGGCACCTTTTTTCCATGTGATACTACCGCTCACATCTTCAGAGGCACTTCCGAGATCATCAATGGTAATGACCATGCTGTTCTTATCGACTGCAAGATTTCCTGCAAAATTATAAGATTCTTCATCATATTTTGCTTCCATTGTGATATCTCCGCTGTCACTGTCATACGTGAACTTTACGGTATCGTTTTCCTCGGCGATCATCGTGATTGTCTCGACACTACCCTCGTTACTTCCCTGAACCTCGACCACTTTCTCATCATCTGCAAGGAGGATCATGTTCTGCATTCTCGTGTCACCGCCGAGGAACTGGACTTCAAAGGAAACATCATTTTCCGGTATAATATCAATCGCTGCATACTGACCTTTGTATAAGTAGAATACAAGTGTCGTGCTGTCGTTAAACTCTTCCACTGCCTCTCTCATAGACGCGACAAAATCTGCTGCGGTCAGATCAAGTGCATCCATCAGCTCCTGATAATCTTCCCCGTAAAGTGTCTCAAGTCCATCGATCACATGATTCACATTTTCTTTGGTCACAACCGTCTGATATCCCTTACAACTGCGCTCTGTTCCGTCGATGGTAAAGTCTTTTGCGTCCACTTTGGAAAATTCCAGCGTATTGTATTCATCCGCGTAAACTTTTAACATTTTCTTGCGGAACTCATCTGAATTCTGGTTATCATAAGCAGCCTTAAGCGTCGCATCCACTGCATCGAGCGTATCCTGGTCTACCATTTCCAGCAGATATCCACTCTTTTCATTTCTGTAATCATAGGTAAACAGGCGTTCACTGATTGTCGGGACTTCCACCTGCACACTGTCCGCACCAATGTCTGCTAAAAAATCAATCGATGGTGCACCGGAAATATTGAGATTTCCTTTTATCTGCTTCTGCTCATTCGAACTGCGCCCCTCCATGGAAATATCGCCCTCGTTCATGGAAAGATCCATTTTGAGTGTATACTCATCCGAATACAGGGAAACACAGTCTTTTAATGTCTCTCCCAAACTTCCCATGTCACTCACAGTCTTTGCACCTGCAAGCAATACCTTTTTTGATGGGCTTAAAAAAGCTCCTGTTTTGACCGCTGCAAATACGCCAACGCCGCCCGCGACAACCACTGCTGCCACCACGCCCGCAATGATGGAGATTTTGTTTCCTTTCTTTTTTGGTGCTTCCGGTGTTGGTGTTTCCATCTGGTTTGCCGGTGTCACAGTATTCTCCACCGGATTTTGTGTTTCAAATTGTTCGTTCATAACGAATCCTCCCTTGTTTTTCTCTGTTTCCTTAGTATTTGTACTTGATTGTCATTCTGACATGCCTGCAAACTTTTGCAAAATATCTTCTGCATCTAATTCCTGCACTTTGCCCTCATCCATAAAAAGGCATCTGTCCGCATTGCGTATCTCGCTCTCATCATGCGTCGTCATAAGGATGATTCCATTTTTCTGCTGATAGGTTTTCATCCACTGGTGAATGCTCTCTTTATAATAAAGGTCAAGAGCTGTCGTCGGCTCATCCATCAGTAAAAATGGCGGGTTCTCCACAAGTGCACACGCAATGCTCAAACGCCGTTTCATACCACCGGAAAGTTTGCTTACCTCTGTTTGCAACAAATCCTCCAGTTGAAACTGTGCGACCAGCTCTTTTGTGTTGGCGTTGTGGCTGCCGCCCCAGAGTTTCAGATTATCCTGCACCGTCAGTTCTTCCATCAACGGATTTTCCTGCGGCACATAACCGCAAAACCGACGAAATGTACTGCTTTTGTAGGCTGCTTTTTTTCCAAAATAGCATAGTTCACCGCCATCCGGCTTTAAAATGCCCGCCATGATCTGCATTAAGGTAGATTTGCCGCAGCCGTTTTTCCCTGCGATCGCAACGCACTCCCCCGGCTTAACCTGAAAGGTGATATCGGACAGTACTTTCTTTTTTCCATAACTTTTTCGAATCTGTGTTACCTCTATCATGTTATCTCAATTCTTCTTAATCTGCTTTTCATTGTCTTTTTGTGATTTTTCAGTACTTCACAATTACGATTCGTAACTGTTCAGTTCTACTTTCTTTACAATCAGAATTTTTTCTCCTCTGCGCAGATCCTCATCCGTCCGGTGATTATCCCGCAGAATATCTTCCACCGTTGTGTGATTCTCCTTTGCGATACTCCAAAGCGAATCCCCATCTTTTGCAATGTAACCGACCAGTCCCGGACGCTTCTGTAACTGCTCCATATCCAGAGCCTCCTCACGCATATCAGTAATATTATCTATCTGTTCCTGCTCAAATGCAAGCAAATCTAATCCGATCACCGCTTTTATTTCCACATGATCCTGATCGAGCATGACCGCGGACAACTGGCTGATCCTGCAATCAAGCTCTGTCTGCAGTTTATTTTTCCGCTCCAAAGCCTCCAACTCTTCCGGCTTATTGCGCTCTGTCCGCGCCGTCTGCTGTGGGATTTCAATGAGCTGTTCAAATGGATAAATCTCTCTGGCAGAACCGATTGGCATCTGATCGTCGGTCGTGATATAAAGCAGTTCTGTGACCAGAATCCCCTCTGCACGCACGCCCTGTTCGGTCAATTCCGTGCTCTCTAAATGAACCGTTCCCTCACAGGAACAAATCTGTAAAATCTTCTCCTGACTTTCCGCTAACTCCATCTGCTCGGTCAGGCGGCACTGGCTGTCATTTTTCACAGAAATATGATGTAAAGTCACGCCTGTGCAGACCGGAATGATCTCCTTTTTCAGAGAATAAACGTCCTCTAACATGGAAATCTCCTGTTCTTTCCACACCCGGATATCCAGATTCATCACAAGTTCCAGGACCAGAACGCGCTCCTCACCGTCGTAGTCCGGCTTTACCTCAAGTTCCATGGAAGCCGGTCTTGCCTTCACTTTATAAATAATATCTGCCTCCGTTCCTGCGTCACATTCCACACCGCAGTCCAATGGAATCACCGTCTCATACCACTGCACGCGGTCTGTTTCCTCTTCCTCCTGATACAAAACGGAGATGAGCACTTCGCCACTCAGTTTTACACCGTCCTGCCCCATTTTTGTATCCAGATTGCGGATTTCTAAGCTTTTCCATAAAATTTCCTGCACATTTGGTTTGCTTGACGGCAGTGTGATCTCGCTTTTCTGGCGGCACTGATCGCGCTTCATACATAAAAGCTGTAAGATATTTGTGTTCCGATAACGTTTTTCACATCCGTCATCCGCCTCTATCCCAACACAGAGTTCATCCTCTTTTTCCTGCGGTTCTTCTGTCTTTAACAAAATGACTGCCCGCACGCTGATTTTTCTGGAATGGATGACTCCGATCGTGAGATCCTCAATCTCTCCGGATGCCTGTATCACATCATATTCCTGTACACCGTCCATGTTGAGTTTTTCCTGAAACGGTATCTCTCCTTTCAGACAGCTTATTTTTCCATTTTCCTGATCGCTGCGGTACAATACCCTGAAAACAAGGCGTCCCTTTAACCACGCTGCGCCTGCTGCCGCCTTCACCTCATCAAAATGAAGTTCTCCCTTTTCTTTTAACACTTTCACAATATCCGGCCGGTAGTCCGGCACGTTGTAATCGTCATCTAATGTAATCTGGCTCTGTGCACTGGCAAATGTCGTGCAACTATGTAATTTTATTTTATTTAACTGCAAAAAAATTCCCCCGATCCGAAATCCTTTTTTTCATTGTATTCGAATAGAGGGAATTTTATACACGCTTTTATCACTATTTGCTCACAAAATAGCCATCTGCACACTTTCTTAGCAGAGTTTCATGCGAATATCTTTTGTAATAATATCATTGTAACTAAAGGATAATAACTGAGGTTGATTGTCATCACGCTCATCATTTACCAATATCGTGAAAACACTTGGATATGCATGCTGGATCACGCCCTGCTGGATATCAACCTTATTACGCCCACGATCAAGCTGGATCATAACTTTACTGCCACACTGCTGGTGTACGGATGCACGTACCTTACTGATGTCTGCCTGTTGCATTTTTCTACCTCCTTATTTCACGCTTTACTTTAGCACTGTAATAAAATTTTGTCAAACGGATTTGCGTGTTTTGCACAAAATTCATGAATATTTGCAATTTTTCTCTATTTTTGAATGTTTTTTCATACAAATCTACTCAAACACTACATTCTCATCCCGCAGCTCCACTTTCACCACAATATATGGATAACTTGGGCTCTTACTGATGGTTTCCCCCTTGCGCGGACCAATCAGTTCCGTATCAAAAATGATCGCATTCGATGTCAGATACAGATCGCGGATACAGATACTATACCCTCCGGTCTCCTGTTCTCCGTAGCCTCTTACTATGTATAAAAATTCGCTGTCTTTGTACGTCATTTTAAAATCTGCAGCCTTTTTCTCCTCAATATCATTTTGCAGTTCTTCCGGTATGTCTGCCTCTGCGGCGATCGTGTAATCAAGATCACTGATTTTTGTCCGGTTCGTCTGTTCCACACTGCATCCGGCAAAAAGAAGTGCTGCAAAAAAAAGTGTTGCAAAAAGAAATCCCGGTTTCCAAAAACCATACCTGCTTTTTTCCATTTTCGTCTGCATACCCGCCTCCAGTTCCGTGCCCTGCGGCACAGCATTTTTGCTCTTATAGTTACTGTTCACCCGTACCTCATTCCAGTAACCTCTTATACCATTGTATGCCGGCATACCTTTCTATATTCCTAATTTATGAGTTGTTTTTCTCTTCCCCAACCCTTATAATGAGATGAGGCTGATATTTCAGCACAACACAGATCATCGTATTTTTATAAAACATTTTATTAAGTAGAAAGGAATTTTCCTTATGATAAGATTAATCCTTGCATTACTCTTTGCAATTCTCTACCTCATCATCGGAATCCCGGTGCTCGGCGTGGAATGGATCATTGCAAAATTCAACAAACAGGCTGCCGACTTAGGTCAGCTTCGCATGGTGCAGTGGGCATTCCGTGTGATTTTATTTATCTGTGGAACGAAAGTGACCGTCATCGGTGAAGAAAATGTCCCGAAAGATCAGGCGGTCTTATACATCGGAAACCACAGAAGCTATTTCGATATTATCATCACCTATGCACGCTGCCCGCGTCTCACCGGCTACATTGCGAAAAAGGATATGGAAAAAGTGCCGTTGCTGCGCACCTGGATGCGGCGTCTGCACTGTCTGTTTATCGACCGTGAGAATGTAAAAGAAGCGTTAAAAACGATCCTTGCCGGAATCGACAATGTAAAGAATGGAATTTCCATGTGTATCTTCCCGGAAGGCACAAGAAATAAAACGGACGATCTGATGCTCCCATTCAAAGAGGGAAGTTTCAAGATTGCGGAAAAGAGTGGTTGTCCGATTATCCCGATGGCGATCACGAACTCCGCAGATGTGTTGGAGGCTCATATGCCTCGTGTCAAAAAAGCACATGTAATTGTAGAATACGGAAAACCAATTTATCCGAACGAGCTGGATAAGGAACAGAAGAAAAAAATCGGAGCTTACTGTCAGGATGTGATTGCTGAGATGTTAGAGAAAAATAAATCTATGATTTAAACTATATTTCTTTAATATAAAATAACCAACCTAAATATATAGATTGGTTATTTTATGAAAAGAATCACATTCTAGGATGTGGCTCTAATATCCTTCGTTTTTTATTCTACTTATTTCTTTTTATACATTCGTTTTTCATCTGTCCGTCCACAAAGATAATCTAAAGATACTTGATAGTAATCTGACAACTTAATCAAATGTCTAATTGGCATTTCATTTGCACCTCGTTCATATCTAGCATACATTGTTTGTGACGTTCCCAAATATTCAGCAATTTCTTGCTGTGTTTTATCTGCATCTTCTCTTAAATTTCTAATTCTACTTATATAATCCACTTTTCATCCCATCAGACGCTTTATTTGTCTAGGATTCTAGCATAGTACAAATATTTACTATTGATTTTAGTAAATATTTGTACTATCATTAACAAAAGATAAATTTATGGAGGACACAGTCTATGGAAAGAAATGCGTTATTATTATATTTAAAAAATATTCGCGACTTAGAATTTGCACAAATAAAAATCCAAAAACGAATTAATGAATACAATAGCAGCTTTTCAAAAAAAATAGATTCTCTTTGCCAAACTGATTATGCAACCTTACCAGAAAAGCCTTCTAAACATACTAATGGACCTTTTCTAATATTACTTGGAATAGGATTGGAATTATTATGTGTATATATGACATTAATTGAAAAAAGTGGACATCCCTATCGCATAGATTCCAATAAAATAGGATTTCACTATCTATCAATGTATGAAAGTTCACCCGGATTTGCTTCATTCTTATTTCTAAGCATGACTGCTATATCCATCTTTCTAATTCATCTCGGAGCAAATAAAATCAAATCATCCAAAGATGAATTAAAAGAATATGAACAACTTCTCCCTGCATGTATCGAGCATAATAAAAATGAAGATATTCGTTTAGAAAAAAATCAACAACTAATAAATGAAATATTAATAAAAAAAGATGATTATGAAAAATATATGAAAGGACAATACGTTACTGTATCTAACTTATTAAACGATTACTATAATATGAATTTGTTACCTAATCCCTATCGCAATTTAGCCTCGGTATATTACATATATGACTATATGTCTTCTTCTCAGGAATCCCTCCAAGATACATTTGTGCATGAACATATGGAAAATGGTATTCAACGCATAATATCTAAATTGGATTATATTATCGAGCAAAATGAGCAAATCATTTTTTCAAATCGTATTCTTGAGTCACAAAATGAATCTATTAAACAACAAAACTGTAATATGCTCTCTTCTCTAGAAAATATCGAAAATAATAGCGTGCTCTGTGCACAATATGCAGAATTAGCAGCCAACTACACAAAAGCAAATGCATACTTCAGCTTAGCTAGCTATTTACAAAATATTTAAGGTTACTCCTGTACATACCAAATTTTGTCTATACATGACCACTAATATACATTAAATTATAACAATAAAAAGTCCACTATCAATTTAAAGCGATAATGGACTTTTTATACATAATATATTAAATTCTACTTCTACAATCCTATTACAACATTCTCAAAACAGCTCACTTCGTCAATTCCTTCACAATCTCCGGGAATCCCATAAAATGTGACGCTTTCACAAGCACTGTATCTCCGCTCTTCACCTCTTTCACAAGGTCTTTGATCAGGTCTGCTTTGTCCTCATAATGATGGACTTCTGTCGCACTGCTATTTGCACGCACTGCTTTAGTGATCTCCTGTGAGAGTGTTCCCACACAGTAAAGTGCGTCAATTCCCTTTCCTGCAAAATGTTCTCCCACCATATAGTGAAGCTGTTTTTCCTCTGCGCCAAGCTCGCCCATATCTCCGAGTACCGCGATTTTTCTGCCCGGTGCGTTGGACAATACATCGATGGATGCTTTCATGGAAACCGGATTTGCATTGTAGCAGTCGTCGATGATCGTAATGCCATTTTTGTGGATCAGATTACTTCTGCCGCCGATCGTCTGCACTGATTCAATCCCGCGCTTCATCTCGTCACAGGTCAGTCCTAATTCTCTTGCCACGCTCACCGCTGCCAGCGCATTGTATACATTGTGTTCTCCGGCGATTGGAATCGTGACTTCCATCGTCACTTCCCCGCCTGTCTCTTTCGACGGATAATGGATCGCTGCTTTTGTTCCGGTCAGGTCAACTGCCTCTACATTCGTTGCGTAAACCGTTTTCTCGGCAAGCGTCTTAGTTCCTTCCTCTGTTTCAGCCACTTTGGCAGCCTTTTCGATACCATAGAACACTGCCGGTTTTCCATTGACAACTTTCTTATCGCAGAGCTTGTCGTCATCTCCGTTTAATACCGCAATTCCATCCGGTGTCAGATGCGCAAAACTCTCTGTCTTTGCCTTTAAGATTCCATCTCTTGTGATGAGATTTTCCAGATGGCAGAGTCCGATGTTCGTGATCACGCAGATGTCCGGGTTTGCCATTGTGGATAACCGGTCCATCTCACCAAACTCGGAAATTCCCATCTCAAGCACAGCCACCTGATGTTCCTCCCGGATTTTAAAAATCGTGAGCGGAAGTCCGATCTCGTTATTCAAGTTTCCCTCTGTTTTTAACACATTATATTTCTGTGCCAGAACAGATGCGATCATCTCTTTGGTACTCGTTTTTCCAACGCTTCCTGTGATTCCGACTACTTTAATATCCAGACCTCTGCGGTAATCTGCTGCAATCTTCTTCATCGCATCTAAGGTGTTTTCCACGAGAATGTATGGACCTGCCGGATTTTCTAATTTTTCTTCGGAAAACACTGCCAGTGCTCCTTTTTCAAAAACAGATGGGATGAAACTGTGTCCGTCCACCTTTTCTCCACGTACCGGGATAAATAAGTAATCTTTTTCCACAAGACGGCTGTCGATCACTGCGCCTTTGATCTCGCGTTTTTTATCCGCTTCATTTCCTATGTAAGTACCGCCACAGACTGCTGCGATATGCTCTAAGGTCATATTTTTCATATCATGCTCCTGTTATTATAGAACAAACTGCCACCGGTTCTGCAAAACTGGTGGCGATATGTCATTCATCATTATTTCTCATATTTTTTTAAGGAAATCTCAATCAGCTTCTCACATAACTGATTGAAGTTGATTCCCAGAACGCCTGCCTCCTGTGGAAGAAGACTTGTCGGTGTCATGCCAGGAAGTGTATTTGCTTCCAGACAGTAAATTTCGTTATTCTTATTTAATAAGAAATCAGAACGAGAGTAAGTATTCAGTCCTAATACTTCTGCCACGCGCTCTGCGTAATGCTGCATCTGCTTTGTGATCTCTTCCGGTAATTCTGCAGGACAGGTCTCCACTGCACTGCCTGCTTTGTACTTATTCTTATAATCATAGAATCCCTGAATCGGTGCGATCTCAATGATTGGAAGTGCCTTATAGTCAATAACACCGATGGAAAACTCACGTCCCTCTACATACTCTTCGATAACGAGGTTATCCTCCCATTTGAATGCCTCATCCAAAGCACTCTTGAATTCATCCTCTGTGCGCACGATCGTAACACCAATACTGGAACCTCCACAGCATGGTTTTACAACACATGGCAGCTTTAAGCCAAGTTCTTTTGCGGAATCTTTGCGGTTCTCTTTCTTCATGGAAATGCCCTGTGGTGTCGGGATTCCACCAGCGATAAATAACTGTTTTGCCATTCCCTTATCCATTGCAAGCGCACTGCTCAAATAGCCGGTTCCGGTATATTTGATTCCAAACAGGTCAAAAGCTGCCTGAATCTTGCCATTCTCTCCGTTTTCTCCGTGTAATGCCATGAAAACAATATCCGCCATGCGGCACATGTTGATGACATTCGGTCCGAAGAAGCAGTCCGACTGGTCTTTTCTTGACGCTTTTACCTTTGCAAGATCCGGTGCTGTTTCCGGGATATCCTTTACCTGTACGCTGACTTCCTCTGTGCGGTCAAAAATTCCGGTCAGATTTTCCTCTTTGTCACTGTATCCCATAAAAACATCCAGTAAAATAACATTATGTCCATTCTCACGAAGTGCTTTGGATACCATATCCCCCGTCTTGAAAGACACATCTCTCTCTGTACTTAAACCACCTGCTAAAACAACAATATTCATGGTGTAATCTCCTCTATTCTGATTTTATTTTGGATTTTGCTCCAACTTTTTAACATTATATGTCTGCCTATCAAATCTTTATTATAGTAACCCTTTTTCCAACTCATGACAAGATAAAAAAGAATAGTCTCACCGGAACATCCGGTAAGACTATTCTAAAAACTCTCCCCTTGTGTAGTAATACTTTCTCCTCCCTTGTTATTCTGAGCCGAACTACAGACTCTTTTTCCATCTAAAAATCCACACGGCAATTCTGTGCCTTACACAGAACTCTTTTGTAAAAAATCTTTTGTTATTACGATCTGCAAATCATTTCCTGATTATCTGTTCCTGCTCATCTAAGAGAATCAATAAACACAAAAAAATCTGTCTTGCCAGTAAGTCCTTTTTTCCGATCAGACTGCCATACTGAAAGATGTCATTTCTGGTATCCGTAAACTCCCCCCTGTCAATCGCATAGAGAATCTCATATAGGATTTCCATGCGCTTTTCATCTAACATACCGCCGCACATTAACGTTTTTCCGAATACCGGATTTTTCTGTACAATTCTTAAAATATCAAAAAATTTTTTCTCCATCTCTCTCAAAGTTACTACACATGAAGTAATTCCATTATACGCCACCGGTATCTGCAGCACAATTCGCTTTTTCCGCACGTTTTCCTGATTTTACAGAAAAATCAGCTCGGCATATCCATCCTGTATACCGGCACTTTACAGTAATTTCATGCTAAACCTAAAAAGAGGAGAGCTGCCCGCTCTCCTCTGATCTCACTTTTAATATTCCGGCTCAATCAATCCGTAAGTATTGCCTTTTCTCTTATAAACAACATTGACATCCTCAGTCTCTGCGTTGATGAATACATAGAAATCATGTCCTAATAATTCCATCTCTACACAAGCATCTTCCGGATACATTGGTTTCATATCAAACTTCTTGGTTCTGATGATCTTAATCTCTTCATCATCCTCTGACTTCTCATCCAGAAAATCCTGTTTGAAAACTGCTGCTGCATTCTGCTGCTTTGTTACAAGTTTTGTTCTATACTTTTTAAGCTGACGTTCAATGACTTCCTCTACCAGATCAATGGATACATACATATCACTGCTTACCTGTTCGGAACGGATATAACTTCCTTTCATTGGAATCGTAACTTCAACTTTCTGGCGTTCCTTCTCTACGCTCAATGTTACATTCACTTCTGTGTCCGGAGTAAAATACTTCTCAAGCTTATTCAGCTTGTCCTCCACTGCGGCTTTCAGTCCTTCTGTCAATTCGATGTTTCTTCCTGTGATCTTAATTCTCATGATGTCCAACCCCTTTGTCGCTTATTTGATATAATGATCCAATTCCATGCTATGTCAGATAGCTTTTTGAATGCTTATTTATATCATGACTTTATTATAGCATGTTTTTATACATTATCAACATTTTTTTGTCTTAAACCGAAAACTTTTTATATATTTTATATAATTTCTGAAAATTTCAGAATCTCTGAACAGGCTTTACGCCAGCGACAGCGCAAAATAACCATCCGCAAGCAGTCTTTCCTGTCTTTCTTTGTCATCGGAAGAAAGCACCATAATTCCCTCTCTGTCATACACCAGGCGCGCTGTTTTGGTCTGCGCCATAAGTTCCGGCAAAAGTTCCTCAAACTGTTCTTCGCTCAGTGTCGTTTCGATAATATGCAGGTTCTCATTCTCCGGACAGTACATTAAAATATCAGCGTCTTCTGCGCTCTCGTCTCTGGAAATATCATCACTCCACACTACCTTCACCGTTCTTCCGCCACAAAAACAGTTAAAATCCATCGCAAACCGGATTGCCGCTTCGTCCCATGCGATAAACCCATTTCTCATCCGTTTCTGCTCCCGTATTTTTTTATATTCCGCTGCAGTGATCTCCTCCACAGAATAACTGTTTAATTCCGCTGCAAAAAGTTCCGGCACATCCTGTTTTTCCAGTAAACGCTCCGATGGATACGCCTCTGTGAACCCAACCTTACGGTAATAACCGACAAGCTCTTTTTCGGCCGGGACTAACACCAATGGCATATTAAAAATCTCTTCTGCCTTCTTTAAGATTTTCCCTGCATAACCTCTGCCACGGTATTCTGGAAGTGTCGCCACTGCATAAACATATTTGGCCGGCTTCCACTCCTCACCGTCCCTGACATTAATATCTAAAAAGCTTGCCATGGAAACCGCATGCCCATCCTGACAGATGAGCAGCATATTATCCTCTGTCATCCGTTTATCCAGATAAAAATCTACCAGTTCCGCCTCGTCACCAAAACAGGTCTCCCATATTTTGTGGATTTCTTCCCTGTTTCTGTCCTTATCTGCACAAATGACATCACTTGAGATTGCCACGTATTTTTTCAACAGGATTTCCGGATAATAGGACATCTTAGCCTTTCGCAGTCCCGGATCCCCCGTATCCTCCTCGCGGTTTACATAAGTATAATCTTCACACACATGTAAAACAAACTGCTGGTTGATCATCGGATATGCGCCCTGCATATCCGGAAATGCTTTTTCGAAGTGTACAACATACGTGTCACTGTTTAATGGTTCCCCGATAGAAAATGCAACAATCTGCCCTGCCTTCCGGATGATTCCACCGACAAGCCCGAGTTCTTTTCTATAGTCAAATGCCTCATGAAGCACTGACATCTCAAGTTCCATCTCTTCATTCCATTTCTCTGCCCTCATTTTGATCCATGTGTAAGTCATATTGCGGCATTCTTCTATATTGGAATCATTCAGTTCCTCATAGCACCAGTCATCCTCATCCTGAAATCTCGCAATATGATTTCTCTTGCCATGCATCTTTTTCCCCGCAAGCGTTGCTAATTTTTCTCTGGAATAAATGTAATCATAATCGTTCCGGTCTCCCTGGATCAAAAACTGTTCCGGATACCATGTAAGCATCTGCTCCCGGTCTGCTTCGCTCAATGGGCTCATAATAAGTGGGCGTTTTTCTTCCTCACAGATCGTGCGCAGTTCATCGATCACTTTTCTGCGGTCACCTGCCCCGATCGGATAGGAATACATCACCACTCCCTCCTCCTCAAAACGAATGACTGCACACCCATATTTTTCTGCAACTTCAACATGATACACTTTCCGCCAGACAAAATTATTGGCAAACGTGTACTCGCATGCATTTCTGTCATCTTCCTGAAATCTGGCATCCATCCATGCCTTATCATCTAATGTAATTTCGTGAAACTCTATTTTTGACATCTTAATTCCTTTCGCTATATACTAACATTATTATTCCATTTTTAAGACGATTTATTGTACTATTTCATGCCGTGAATTGCAACCGTCATAGCATGTTGTAAAGAGAAGAAAATAAGAACATGGCACAAAAAAAGCTGACCGCTTTTTTACGATCAGCTTCTGTTCATTTCTAGTTTGTCATTAAAAACTTGATGATCCTCTCTGTATCTTCCGGCTCGTAAGCTACAACTTCAAGTTCCGGGATCTCTACATCAGATTTTAATAAGCTTGTCAGAGAAACATACTGGCAAAGTTTTGATTTGAGGTTTAATCTGTCTCCCTCACCTGTGATCAATTCTACTTTTCCGGCACAGGAATCAATTACTTTAAAAAATCCGTCGACATCTTTGATATTCTTGATTTTCATATTTTTTCATCCTTTCTTCTTTGGAACTCTATACCTGCTTCTTATTAAATCGCAAAAAAAGAAATCTGTAAATACTTTTCTTCAAAAAAAATGTTTTTCATAAAACTTACTTCTCCTGCTATTGTTCCATTGCTGCCCGGATGATGTGTTCCGCTTCCTTTGCTTCTGCTTTGGTAAGCTGCGGCGTATCTTTTAAGACATAATCCATGCCGAGGTTGTCATACTTGACCTTTCCCATAGAATGATATGGAAGGACTTCCAGTTTTTCCACATTGCAGAGCGTCTTTAAAAACAGACCAAGTTCCGTCAGTTCTTTCTCATCAAACGTAATGCCCGGCACGACTACGTGACGGATCCAGACCGGCTTTCCGATTGAATCAAGATACTTTGCAAACGCAAGATTGTTGCTGTTCGACTGCCCGGTGAGTTTCTGATGTTCCTCATCGTTGATATGCTTAATATCAAGCATAACGAGATCTGTCACGGACATGAGCTGTTCTATCTTTTCCATTCTGTCTGATGCCATGTTTTCACTTATTCCAGTGAGGCTGATCTCTCTCTCACTGATCTGATCTGTTCCTGTATGTTTCTTTGGAAACATAATTCCGGATGTATCCAGACAGGTGTGAATGCCCTTTTCCTTTGCCTTCGTAAAAAGCTCCGTCAGAAAATCAAGCTGTAACATGGGTTCTCCACCCGTTGCCGTGATCCCCCCGGTCTGATAGAAAGAACGGTTGCGCTCGAAACGGTCTATGATCTCATCCGCTGTCATTTCTTCCCCATCCTCTATCTTCCATGTATCGGGATTATGGCAATACTGGCAGCGCATCGGGCAGCCCTGAAAAAAAACGACAAACCGCACGCCCGGACCGTCCACCGTGCCAAATGTTTCTAACGAGTGAATTTTCCCCATGTTGATCTCCTTTTTCTATGAATAACGCTCACACGCGCCATTCGCAAAACGCACCTGTTGCACTACATCCGTTCGTGGAAGGTACGTGCGATCACTTCATCCTGCTGTTCTTTTGTCAGTTTGATAAAGTTGACCGCATATCCGGATACACGGATGGTAAGCTGTGGATACAGTTCCGAATGTTTCTGTGCGTCCAATAATGTGTCTCGGTTTAAAACGTTTACGTTCAAGTGATGTCCGCCTTTGACAACATAGCCGTCTAACATTGCAACAAGATTGTTCTCCTGTGCTGCCTCATCTTTGCCAAGTGCATCCGGTACAATGGTAAATGTATTGGAAATACCATCCTGTGAATCCATAAATGGAAGTTTAGCGACAGATGCCAGGGATGCAACCGCACCATGGGTATCACGTCCATGCATCGGGTTTGCACCCGGAGCAAATGCTACACCTTTCTTTCTTCCATCCGGTGTTGCTCCTGTATTTTTACCATAGGAAACATTGGATGTAATGGTCAAAATCGATGTTGTCTGGATACCGCCACGGTAAGTATGGTTTCCTTTTACATATCCGATAAAGGTGTGGAGCACCTGTTTTGCGATCTCGTCAACACGATCGTCGTCATTTCCATATTTCGGGAAATCTCCCTCAATCTCGAAGTCAACGGTCACACCATTCTCGTCACGGATTGGTTTGACTTTTGCATATTTGATCGCAGAAAGGGAGTCTGCTACTACAGAAAATCCTGCAATACCGGTTGCAAACCATCTTCTCACATTTTTGTCATGTAATGCCATCTCTAATTTTTCGTAGCAGTATTTATCATGCATGTAGTGAATGATATTTAATGCGTTCACATACACTCCTGCTAACCATTTCATCATATCTTTGTATTTATCCCATACTTCATCGTAATCTAAGTATTCGGATGTGATCGGACGGTATTTCGGTCCGACCTGTTTTCCTGTCATCTCATCGACACCGCCATTGATCGCGTAAAGCAGGCATTTTGCGAGGTTTGCTCTCGCACCGAAGAACTGCATTTCCTTACCGATTCTCATAGATGATACACAGCATGCGATTCCATAATCATCACCATGGACAACACGCATAATATCATCATTCTCATATTGGATCGCAGAGTGTTTGATGGATGTCTCGGCACAGAATTTTTTGAAGTTTTCCGGCAGTTTTACAGACCAGAGTACGGTCATGTTTGGTTCCGGTGCTGCTCCGATGTTGTTCAAGGTGTTTAAGTAACGGTAAGACATTTTTGTAACCATATGTCTTCCATCCACGCCGATTCCACCGATGGACTCTGTCACCCAGGTCGGATCGCCGGCAAAAATCGTGTTGTATTCCGGTGTACGCGCAAATTTTACAAGACGAAGTTTCATCACGAACTGGTCGATGATCTCCTGGATCTCTTTTTCAGTAAATGTTCCCTCTGCGAGATCACGCTCTGCATAAATATCTAAGAAAGTGGAGGTACGTCCTAAGGACATTGCCGCACCGTTCTGCTCTTTTACTGCTGCAAGATATGCAAAATAGACAGCCTGTGTTGCCTCTAATACATTATTTGCAGGTTTCGAAATATCACAGCCGTAAATTTCTGCCAGTTTCTTTAACATTTCCAGTGCACGGATCTGCTCGGATAATTCTTCTCTCTCACGGATCACATCTGAGTACATGATGGTACGTGTGTTGTTCAGTTGCTCTTTTTTGTCCTCGATCAGACGGTCTACACCGTAAAGTGCCGGTCTTCTGTAGTCACCAATAATACGTCCTCGTCCGTATGCATCCGGAAGTCCAGTGATAATATGTGCGCTTCTGCACGCTCTCATTTCCGGTGTGTAAGCGTCAAATACTCCGGCATTATGTGTTTTTCTGTGTGTTGTAAAGTACTCTACCACCTCAGGATCGACTTTGTATCCATTGTCCTCGCATGCCTTAACTGCCATACGGATACCGCCGTAAGGCTGCAGGGCACGTTTGAAAGGCTTGTCCGTCTGGAAACCGACAATCTTCTCTTTCTCTTTATCTAAATAACCCGGACCATGGGAAGTGATCGTGGAAATGATCTTTGTGTCCATATCCAGCACTCCGCCGGCTTCTCTCTCCTGTCTGGAAAGTTCTAATACCTGATCCCAGAGATCGGTGGTATCCTGTGTTGGTCCCTCTAAGAAGGAATCATCCCCATCATATGGATGATAATTCTTCTGAATAAAATCTCTTACGTTTACTTCTGTTTCCCAGGCTCCGCCCTGGAAGCTTCTCCATTCTGTCTGCATTTTTCTCTCCTTCTGCCACCGTGTGGCCTTGCATGGTTCATCACACTTTTTTATGATGCTCATTCTGATTTTTGATCGATGCATGGCTAGTTTTTTCTAACCACGGTTAGGCTATACTAACTTCCATCTTTTGTCAAGAGTCACGTGCGCTTTTTCCGGTAAGTATTCGAAAAAATACAATGAGTGGTTCCTTTCTCATGCTGATGGGATTTTTTGGAAAATTTACCCTAAAAATAAAAAGAACCGCACGTCTGGACTCTTCGCCCAGACGGTCGGCATTCTTTTGTTATACTTCACGTGGTAAACCCCACTATTTCCGTCAGTCATATAACAATTGCATTGTACTATGAGTGGCAAATATTTTCAATAGGTAATTTTTCACAAACAATCCACATATGCCAGCAATTCCTCCGGTCTGCACTTTAGCACCCGTGATAGCTTCAGTAATGTCATTCCCTGTGGCAAGTAATACATAAAAATTCTTGTTTTGTTTCCCATGTTTATGTTATAATATGCCAAAGCATATTTTACAAAATCTTTATGGCGTTATGCCATCTATATTCTGGAAACGTCAGATTATCCCCAATGATCTGCGTTGTTCGTTCGTATCTATGCTTTTAATTACCCATTAACGAATTTAAAAGCAGGAGACGAAAGAAATCAGATATAGAATATATTTATTCTCCTGCCAAGACAGTATTATTTAAGAGCTGTCTCACCAATCAGGAGGAAGCCTATGGCAAAACACAAACGAAACCATAACAAAGTATCCAGAAACTCAGCAGTCAATATGCCGGTTACAAACAGAAACTACAAAGACACTATTTTTCGCATGTTGTTTTCTGACCGGAAAAATCTGCTCTCACTCTATAACGCAGTAAACCAGAGCAATTATAATAATCCAGACGATCTGGAAATCGTCACATTAGAAAATGCTATTTATATGGGGATGAAAAACGATCTGGCATTTATTATGGATACCAATTTGTATCTGTATGAGCATCAGTCAACCTACAATCCAAATATGCCTCTTCGTGATCTGTTTTATATTTGCAGTGAATATCAGAAACTTGTGGATAAGAAATCTCTGTTCTCCTCCACGTTACAGAAAATCCCTGCACCAAATTTTATCGAGTTTTACAATGGTTCGACGGCAATTGCTGACTGTACAGAGCTTCGGCTTTCCTCGGCATTTGAACATTTGTCAGGTGAACCAAAACTTGAATTGATTGTCACGGTTTTAAACGTCAATGAGGGGCACAATGCAGAGTTAATGCAGCATTGCAATACATTAAACGAATATGCACAGTATGTTGCCAGAGTGCGGCTCTATGCAGCGGATATGTCTTTAGATCAGGCCGTGGAACGTGCCGTAGACGAGTGTATCAGGGAAGGGATTTTAGCCGAATTTCTTACCTGCAACCGAAACGAGGTCATCAGTATGAGTATTTTTGAGTATGATAAAGAATTAGAAGAGAAGAAATTACGGAAAGCAGAATATGAAGCTGGTTTCTCCGAGGGCGAAAAGCATGGTATAGAACTAAATTCTATCGAAACTGCCAGGCGCATGCTTCAATTACAGGAGTTCTCACTCGAAAAAATTGCTGCGATCACAAGTCTGCCCTTTGACGAAGTGAAAAAATTACAAACAAACGAAGTGAGGTCTGATTCATGAAAATTGCATTAGTTTCCGATACACACGGTGTATGCCGTAAAGAATTATTTGACCATATCAAAAAATGTGATTATCTCATTCACACCGGAGATTTTGACAACGAACGTACCTATAACAGATTCTTAAACTGCGGCATTCCGATGTATGCAGTACGTGGAAACTGTGACCACGGAGAGTGGGCATCCTACCTGCATGAGTTTGTCTCCGTGCCGATTAATGGAAAATTATTTTATCTTGTCCATAACAAAGCTGACCTGCCTTTCGATCTCACGGATGCGGATTTTATAATTTTCGGACACACCCATGTATTCACACACTACGACCGCTACGGAAAAGTTTTTATCAATCCGGGCAGCGCCGGGGCTGACCGTGGAGATGGAAAAGGCATTGCAATTTTAGAATTGACGGATGATGGATATGACGTGGAACGGATTTTGCTATAAAATTTCTTGCTTCATTTCCTACCCTTGTGTTACAATAATCTAAAGCATATTTTACAAATTTCATGACATTTTTGTCATCTATATTCTAACGGCGACAGATTAGCCCCAAATAATCTGTATGCTTCATTCGTATCTATGCTTTTTGTTACCCATTTAACAATTGAAAAGCAGGAGACGAAGGAACTTAGGAAAATATATAATTACATTCTCCTGCAATCACGAACAGTTTTATAAATAAGCTGTCCTACAATTTCAGGAGGAAACGATTTATGGCAAAATGCAAAAGAAACCGTAACAAGACAAAAAGAAATTTTACAGTCAAAACACCGACGGCAAACCGGAATTATAAAGACACCGTTTTTCGGATGTTGTTTTCTGACCGGAAGAACCTGCTGTCCCTCTATAATGCAGTAAACCAGAGCGATTATAATAATCCAGATGATCTGGAAATCGTCACATTAGAGAATGCTATTTATATGGGGATGAAAAATGATCTGGCATTTATTATGGATACCAATTTGTATCTGTATGAGCATCAGTCAACCTACAATCCAAATATGCCTCTTCGTGATCTGTTTTATATTTGCAGTGAATATCAGAAACTTGTGGATAAGAAATCTCTGTTCTCCTCCACGTTACAGAAAATCCCTGCACCAAATTTTATCGAGTTTTACAATGGTTCGACGGCAATTGCTGACTGTACAGAGCTTCGGCTTTCCTCGGCATTTGAACATTTGTCAGGTGAACCAAAACTTGAATTGATTGTCACGGTTTTAAACGTCAATGAGGGGCACAATGCAGAGTTAATGCAGCATTGCAATACATTAAACGAATATGCACAGTATGTTGCCAGAGTGCGGCTCTATGCAGCGGATATGTCTTTAGATCAGGCCGTGGAACGTGCCGTAGACGAGTGTATCAGGGAAGGGATTTTAGCCGAATTTCTTACCTGCAACCGAAACGAGGTCATCAGTATGAGTATTTTTGAGTATGATAAAGAATTAGAAGAGAAGAAATTACGGAAAGCAGAATATGAAGCTGGTTTCTCCGAGGGCGAAAAGCATGGTATAGAACTAAATTCTATCGAAACTGCCAGGCGCATGCTTCAATTACAGGAGTTCTCACTCGAAAAAATTGCTGCGATCACAAGTCTGCCCTTTGACGAAGTGAAAAAATTACAAACAAACGAAGTGAGGTCTGATTCATGAAAATTGCATTAGTTTCCGATACACACGGTGTATGCCGTAAAGAATTATTTGACCATATCAAAAAATGTGATTATCTCATTCACACCGGAGATTTTGACAACGAACGTACCTATAACAGATTCTTAAACTGCGGCATTCCGATGTATGCAGTACGTGGAAACTGTGACCACGGAGAGTGGGCATCCTACCTGCATGAGTTTGTCTCCGTGCCGATTAATGGAAAATTATTTTATCTTGTCCATAACAAAGCTGACCTGCCTTTCGATCTCACGGATGCGGATTTTATAATTTTCGGACACACCCATGTATTCACACACTACGACCGCTACGGAAAAGTTTTTATCAATCCGGGCAGCGCCGGGGCTGACCGTGGAGATGGAAAAGGCATTGCAATTTTAGAATTGACGGATGATGGATATGACGTGGAACGGATTTTGCTGTAGACGAATGTATCCGGGAAGGGATTCTGGCTGAATTTCTTACCCGCAACCGAAATGAGGTCATCAGTATGAGTATCTTTGAGTATGATAAAGAATTGGAAGAGAAGAAATTACGGAAAGCAGAATATGAAGCTGGTTTCTCTGAGGGTGAAAAATATGGACATGAGGCTGGTTTCTCTGAAGGCGAAAAGCATGGACATGAGACTGGTTTCTCCGAGGGCGAAAAGTATGGTATAGAACGTGGTACTTTTCTAAATTCTATTGAAACTGCAAAACGCATGCTCAAATTACAGGAGTTCTCACTTGAAAAAATTGCTGCTATTTCCGGGCTGTCTCTAGATGAGGTAAAAAAACTACAATAAATTTTAAATGAATCATTCCCCTTAAAATAACAAAAAGAGCTCCTGTGTGAGCTCTTTTTGTTATTTATTCTGTAATTTTCAATTACTGTAACAGAGAAAGTACACCCTGAGTAGACTGATTAGCCTGTGCAAGCATAGACTGTCCAGCCTGAGCAAGAATGTTGTTCT
>OGJI01001101.1_pt1 | contig 31856 bp, 20 predicted proteins | sample 1572031 | NCBI WGS metagenome assembly OGJI01 (sample SAMEA2582119, study PRJEB24529) | metagenome | biome: Human gut stool | place: China | collected 2011
TTTCGTCAACAGGAACATTTGTGTCTTGTAAGGATTACGACGATGACATCGAGAATTTGCAAGGACAAATCAACTCTAACAAGGATGCTATTGCAGCTTTGCAGAAACTGGTAGGAGAAGGGAAATGGGTAACCAATATCTCTCCTGTTGAAAATGGTTTCACTGTAACCATGAGCGATGGTAGTACTCAGACAATAACCGGTATCAAAGGTGCTGACGGTAAGAACGGTACCGAATGGACTATCGGTGAAGATGGTTTTTGGTATAAGGACGGTGAAAAGACCACTTCTAAGGCTGTAGGTGAAGACGGAAAAGCAGGCGTAACAGCTCCTTCTCCCAAAATCGATGCCAACGGCATGTGGGTAGTTTACGAATGGGATGCTGCCAAAGGCGAATTCGTAGAAAAGACTACTGAAATTCCGGCTCAGGGAACCAGTGCATATGTAGTGGAAAAAGATGGTGTCTATGTGCTCCATATCGCTGACGAAACAGGTAAGTTTCAGGATATTACATTGCCTGCCACTTCTGATGCATTTGTAGTGGAAGCTGCGGCTGCCAAGGTGAAGGTGGAATTTGAAACAGCGAAGTGGACTAAATGGAACGCTACAAAAGATGAGTCTAAAGCATTGCTGAAGGCTTTCCCGGGAATTGCTGACATTAAGAAGAATGAAACTGTAAAACAAGGTGGCAATCTGCCTTTGATTGTTACTCCTGCCACAGTTGAACTGACTGACAATTTCTCATACAGTTTGTTGGATGTGAAGGGTAAAGTAGCCGATATTATTGTTTCTACTCCTTCTAAGGGCTTGCCCGAAGGTACTACTGTTAAGGACGGAGTAATGCAAACAAGAGCAGCCGGTGCTAACGATTGTCTTTGGACTTTGAAGGTAGAACCTGCCTTTGATGCTGTTAAAAAGACTTATGCGCAAGTTGAAGATGCTTCTTTGCTGGTGGAAAATGCAAAAGGAACAGTAGTAAGAACTGCCTTTGCTTATCAAGTGGCTTCTAAAGATATTAGCGGCGATGTAACTATTACTGCTGCCAGCCCTGCATCAGCAAAATATGCAGCAACAATTGATGTGTTTGAAAAGCCATCGGCTACAGAAAGTGCTATGTTTGCTTTGGCTAATCAGTATGACGGTTACTTTGTTCTTGAAGCAACCAACGCTGTTCAGGTTGAGAAATACGGATTGTCTATTGAAGGCAGCAAGCTGACTATTGCTAAGATGCCGAGCAGTGACCTTTCTATCCCTGTAACATTGAAATTGACAGCTCTTGGTTTGAATGGTTCTGTTGTTTCTAAAGAAGAAACATTCACTATTTCTCAAGGTGTGGAAGCAACAGGCGAATTGGCTGACAAGTCGGTTACTTTGGCTGCTAAACCTGCAGATGCTGCATTAAGATGGAACATTGCAGACCTTGGTCTGAGTGCTGTTCAGCTGGATAATTTCTTGAACAGTAATGGGGCTAATGTGAAGTTGACTGCCACTCGTTATGATGCTGAAGCAGATACTAAATATGTAGCTTATAACAAAGCTGTCACATTCTATAATGCTAAGGGTGAAGCAACTACCTACACTAGTGCTACATCTAAATGGAACAATGGCGATGCAGTGACATTCGGATTTAATTTGGATGCTACAGTTGAAAGTGCAACACTTACCGGTTATACAGCAGAAAAGTTCTTGCCGAAAGAATATGTATTGACATTGACTTCTACCAACGGTAACACTGTTATCTTCTCTGCAGAAGCTACATTGACAGTTTCTAATCCGACTACTGCTATTAAATTGAATCCTGCTTTCGTAGAAAATGGAATTCTGCAAATCACCGGTGGTAAGTCAATTGCTACTGATTCTGAAGTGAATTATACATTAACCGATGGTATCATTGTCGATAATACTTATATTACAGGTGGTATTAATTCAGTAGAATTTACCGACTTGGATCATGCTAATTATGAAGAAGAAGGTGGTAGTGATAACACTCATTTTGCATTCCCGAACTGGATTGAAACTTCTCCGACATTGAAAGCTAATAAGTGGAGTGATGATGAAGACGTAACGGATGCTGCTCAGCAAATGTACAAGGTACGTAAAGTTCGTGCTACTTATCCATTGTTTGGTAATGACAAGAATACCGTAGATTTTGATTTTGAAGTTATCGTTAAATCAGAGGTTTATAGCGAAGATGCTTCTAAAGCAATTGTTATGAATGAAGATAAATTGTCTGCTGTATATGGCGGTAAGGACAAGACTAATCAGATTGACATAACTAAAGCTATAAAGAGCAATGTATTTGTAGCGGGTTCTGATAAGGGTAAGACTTATAACTTGTTTGCTGTCAAAGGTGGTGACATTAAGGTTAATGGTTATCAATATGGTACAATTCCTTCAGTAGCCAGTGCAGATGGTAAACTTGGGTTTGCTGTTGATGCGAATGATATGATGATTGAAATTGCTGTTGCGGATATGAAGTCCTTCGGATTTAAGTCTGACGCAATCTTGAAAGCACAGCAAGGAACAGCTAAATATTATTTGTTGGCTACAAATACAGCAACCACAGCTGATGCGGATTCTAAAGAATATGTAGAAGTTAAAACTCTTGCTGACATTTGGAGTGATAACAATGATGTTTTGAGCAAATATTATGTAGAAGCAAATGAACATAATGGTTATTACGTTCGTAAATATGACAATAATGAACCTGTAAAAGTTGCAGCTGAAGATAAAGCTGTTTATGACTTATTTACAACTTATGCAGGCAAGGTTAACTTTGCAGTAGTGAAGGACATAAAAGTTGGAGTAACAGCAGCAACAGCAGCCGATGCTAAGATTGCAGGAGTTTATCTGAAAGTAGTTGATCCTGAATATGCAAAAGCTTTGATTAAGGATGTAGAAAACTTCGATGGAACTAAGAATCTTAATGACTTTACAGGCAGCACAATTATTACAGCTGTTGATAAGTTGTCGGAAGGTGTAGCAGAATCTGCACCGGTTGAAATGCAACTTATTGTAGTAGATGCTTGGAATAAGACGATGACTGTTCCATTTACTATCACTCTGAAAACAAAGTAATAAAAAACTGAATAATTTGAGTCTGCCTCCTCTTTAGTGGGAGGCGGCTTCTCATTCTCAGTTGAGAATTACATCCCATTCAAGCGGGAAGTGAATATCTTCGGTAACGGATTCTATTCACTTCCCGATTTTTTATTGAATTTGATTGATGCGATATACAATTTTCCCTTGGTGGTACATATATACGTGCAGGTTCATGCGTACGTACGTGTAGCTCGATGCGTATATACGTGTGGGCTTATGCCACCGTATGTGTGGCCCGATGCGTACGTACACATTTTACAAATAGGCAGCTTGCACTGTATGTTGCAAAAAGACCTTGAGGATTTTTAAAAACATCAAGGTCTTTTTTGAAAACACCACCTTCTTTTTTAAAAAGCTCGGCATGTTTTTCCTGTAAGGGCAGAATGCATCCCCTCACCAAGTCGGTTATTCCTTCTTCTCCGTTCATCCTTACATTTTAGCCGAAATGTGCGGATAATCAAATTGTTAAGAATGACAGGACATTCCTTCATCCTCCTTTCAGCCGTGCTTCCCAAGTCCCTTCACAAGCTGCCTTCAGCCTTTATCCTGCCGGAAGAAGTTTTACGAATGAAAGGAGGCTGAAAGGGTGGTGACACAATGTTCATTCACTACCGGACCCCCATCAATAGGGTGTTTCAACGACTAATGAAAGGAGAAAGGGAGAAATCCTTGAAATCTCAAGTATGCTTTTGATCTACTCTTGCCGTCAATGGTTTCATCGCTATTGGTAAACCAAGCCGCGAAGCGTGAAGCCTTGTTGTTTGGGAAACATTGCGCCAAAGACCCATCGGGATGAGAGGCTGTTTCTGTTTTGGAAACAGCTGCATCTTTTCGTAATTTTCCCTTTTTAAAATACTGTTTTTATGTTCTGATATTTGTTGGGTATGCTGTTTTTATGTACTTTTGAACCGTTATTTTATTGAGTATCTGTTACATGAAAGAACACATATCTCTGATTTTTACAGTAGTCTTTTCAAGATCTTGAAAAAACAGACCGGTTTGGTACCTGTCGGGATTATAAAGGATGATAAGAGTTACGTTTTAAGCAGCATACTTCCACAAGATATAATAAAGAAGAAACTAACACGATAACAAATAAATATTATGAAGAAAATGCTATTGTTCACCTTGTTGGTAGGTGGATTATGTACAACTACGCCCGTAGTACAGGCACAAGAAAGGTTGCCGGAGTACTTACAGGCGGAAAAATTTACTCAGGAGAAACTGAACACCATGTTGTTCTCTACTGTGGTAGACCCTCATTGGTTTCAGAAAGGGAATAACTTCTGGTTTCAGTATAAAACAAGTGAAGGTACCTTTTGGTATGTGGTAGACCCTTCGGCACGCAGTAAGAAGCAGCTTTTCGACCGTGATGAAATGGCCTCGCAGCTGACCGAAATTGTAAAAGACCCTTTTGAAGCGCGTCATCTTCCCATCAGGAACTTGAAAGCTCAGGAAGACGGTCGTACTTTTACTTTTGAGGTGGTATCTTCTCAGGATGCCAAGCCCAAGAAGGAGGATAAGGATAAAAAAGGCAAGACCGAGAAAGAAGTCTTTTATTTTTCTTACGATTATCCCACCCGTAAGCTCACTCATCTGAAAGATAAAGAAAAAGAACCCAAGAAAATCAGATGGGGATCAATCTCTCCTGACGGAAAGACGGTGGTTTATGCCAAAGACCTGAATCTTTATCGTATGAGCCGTGAAGATTATGAGAAGGCAAAGAAGAATGAAAAGGACAGTACTATTGTCGAAATTCAGCTGACCAAAGACGGTGTGGAAGATTTTGGCTACGGTATTCCTTACAGTACGCTTAACACTGATACGCTGTGTAATGGCAAGCGTCGCAGGGTGTATGGGGTGTGGTCGCCCGACTCCCGTCATTTTGCAATGACAGTTTCCGATGACCGGGCCGTAAAAGAGTTGTGGGTGATTAACTCTATGGCACAACCGCGTCCTACCCTGGAAACTTATAAATATCAGATGCCCGGTGAAAAAGAAGCTCCGATAGAACATTTGTATTTGTTTGATATGAGTGACAACAGCCGGAAAGAAATAAAGGTGGACGCTTATAAAGATCAGACTTTGGGACTCTCTTACAGTCCGTGGCTACAGAAACAGCGTGATATGGAAGATCAGCCTTCAATCTGGCTGGGTGACAATAACCGTTTCTATCTTTCACGTAAAAGCCGTGACTTGCATCGGATAGATATTTGTTCTTACACTGTGGGGCAGGATTCTATTGTTCCTGTTATTAAAGAGCGTATGAATACTTATCAGGAAACGCGTCCTTTGCATCTTTTGAGCAATGGAAAAGAACTGATACAGTGGAGTGAACGCGACGGTTGGGCGCATCTTTATTTATATGATGATAAAGGTAATCTGAAAAACCGTATCACGAAGGGACCTTGGCATGTGGAAGAAATATTGAAAGTAGACAATAAAGCGCGTGTCATTTATTTTACTGCCAATGGTATGAACCCGAACGAGAACCCGTATTATGAGCACTTGTATCGGGTGAATTTGGATGGTAGCGGACTGAAGCAACTTTCAAAGGGGGATTATTTCCACCGCGTGGAAGTGGATGATGAGGCTCGTTTTGTGGTGGATAACTTTTCACGTGTCAATACAGTGCCTTGTGCCGACTTGCTGGATACGAACGGTAATAAAGTGATGACGATTCAGGAAAGTGATTTCTCGCAGCTTTTTGCTGCCGGTTACAAGTTTCCCGAACCTTTTAAGGTGAAAGCTGCCGATGGAGTGACCGACCTTTATGGTGTGATGTATAAACCGTTTAATTTCGATTCTACAAAGGTATATCCTATTGTAGATTATGTTTATCCGGGGCCGCAGGTTGAAGGCACGGTTTATCCGTTTACCCGTATGACTCCGCGTACAGACCGATTGGCACAAGCCGGTTTCATCGTCATTTCGGTAGGACAACGTGGCGGACATCCAAGCCGTTCCAAGTGGTATCATAACTATGGATATGGCAATATGCGCGATTATCCCTTGGCCGACCACAAATATGCTATCGAGCAGTTGGCAATGCGTTATAATTATATAGATATAGATAAAGTGGGTATTCACGGACATTCGGGAGGCGGATTTATGAGTACGGCTGCCATGTGTCAATATCCTGACTTCTTTAAGGTTGCCGTTTCATGTGCCGGAAACCATGACAATAATATTTATAACCGTTGGTGGAGCGAAACGCATCACGGAGTAAAGGAAGTGGTAAGCGAAAAGGGAGATACTACCTTTGTTTACAAGATAGCGACCAATCCTCAGATTGCTAAACAGCTGAAAGGCAATTTGCTGCTGATTCACGGTGACATTGATAACAATGTGCATCCGGGTAATACACTGCGCGTGGTTGATGCATTGATCCGTGCCGGCAAACGCTTTGATATGCTGATTTTACCGCAGCAGCGCCACGGATTCGGTGATATGAATGAATATTTTTATTGGAGACTGGTGGATTATTTCTCAGAACATCTGAAAGGAAAGAGTGAGAAGTCTGTGGATATTCCCAAACGTTAGTGAAGATTATACATTGCAGGGACTCAGTTCTTGAGCCCCTGCAATGAAATATATCTATTACAGCAGACTTGCAATGTAAGCCTTCATTTCGGGCACGGCAGCTTTTGCTTCCAGATATAATTTATATTGGGCTTTTGTGCGTACCAAATTGTGACCTTCGTATTTGGTCTGGTAATACGTATCACCGTTGATATAGTCGGCCAAGAAACGTACAGCCTGCATATATGGGAACAAAGTAGCTGCATAAGGCAACATCTCAATTTCAACCGGAGTCAGGAACGAACGGGCTGATTCAATGTATCCTTTGGCGAATGCCTTGAAAATCTCCATATTAAAACGGACATTGTTCAAATCCTTTTCGTCTTCTTTGCCTGTATTGGCTGCCGAACGAAGGAAGTCACCGAAATCGGAGAAGATGAAGCTGGGCATGACAGTGTCGAGGTCGATAACGCAAAGCACTTTACCGTCTTCATCAAACAACATGTTGCTGACTTTAGTATCGCAGTGGCAGATACGTTTCGGAAGTTTGCCTTCGCGGAACAGTCTTTCGGCACTGCACATTTCGTCGGCATCTTTTTCAATGGCATCAACGATGTCCTGCACTTCGCTCAGTCTGCCGGCTGCATTGGTGGCAACGGCTTCGCGCAACTGTTTCATGCGGAATTCCATGTTGTGGAAATCAGGAATAATTTCACCCAGCTGTTCGGGCACATCGGCCAACATAGCTTGGAATTCGCCGAATTTCAAACCTGCCAAATAAGAAGAGTCGGGAGTGACAGCTTCCAAAGTCTGTGAACGGGGAATGAATACTGATACGCGCCAATAGCCTTCGCCATCATAATAAAAGGTCTTTCCATCGGTAGCCGGAAGGAAACGGAGCACTTTGCGGTCGATGTCTGTTTCGTTCTGTGCTTCCAGTTTTTTGCGGATATGACCTGTCACCACTTCGATGTTGTGCTGTAACATGTCGATGTCGGTAAATATCTGATGGTTGATACGTTGTAATACGTAATCAGCTTCTTGGGGATCGACAGTTTTTACTAAATAAGTTTGGTTGATCAGCCCTGAAGTCAGTGCTTTTACTTCTTTTACTTCGCCCACCTCGGGGAATTGCTTGATAATTTGATTGAGGTTTTCCATAGATTGTTATTGTAATAATTATGAATAATCACGGATTATAATGAGACAAAGATAGCTTCTTCTCCTTAAATAAGGAAAAGAAGCTATCACAATTTTATTATTTATTATAAGAATAGGTGTGTTATTTCTTCAAATCAGTTTGGAACATACGGTCTGCGCGCAGTAAATGACGCCAGCAGGATACCAATTCCTGTGATTCTTGTAGCACGTTAAGGTATACCATGGAGGCTTTTACGTTCACGTCACGTTCCTGTATGCGGTCCATTTGCTGTTTTCGCAGGGTGGAAATCTTATTTTTCAACAAAGCTCCTTCACGCAGCAAAGCATCGGTTTGAGTGTAATCCTTATTGGCAAGCACTTCTGTAGCGCGAGCCATCAGTGCGGTCATTTCGTCGCGGACAGGGATAAATTCATTGGTGGCGCGTTCTGATAACGGAGTGAATTTATTGTCTACGTGCTCTTTGCAAGGGTCACAGATACGTTTCAGACAGTAGAGCATTTGTTCGCAGCTATTACTACCCAAATGGAACCAGGTGTTCTTTTCGATGGCGGTAAAGTTGTCTATGCGGCGCAGACCCAGAATCTCTTTGCGGCGTATTTTTTTCAGCATTTCCTTCTGGCTGTCGGTATTGCTTACGGCTTTACGCAAGGCTTTCAAATTCTCGTTGATGAATCCGTCGGTTATTTGACGATAAGTTTCGTTGGTAAATGTCATTTCGGCTACCAATGTATTATTAACGTGCTGGCGGAGCAATGTCCAACGTTCTTCTTTGTCTTTGCTGGTAATGAGGCGTGCGAATATATCGTCTTTACCTTTATCTTTCTGTTTCTTGCTGTAGTTGATATTGCTACGCACCAATAGGAATATGGCGAGTGCAATCAAAGCCAGCATAGCAAATGTGCCGCCGTAATACATAATGAGTGTTACCACAAAACAAATAGTGAAGGCAGCTCCGGCAGTAATGAACCAACCACCGATGACGGAAAGAACTCCGGTGATGCGATAGACAGCACTGTCGCGGCTCCATGCACGGTCGGCTAACGAGCTACCCATGGCAACCATAAAGGTAACATAAGTGGTAGAAAGAGGAAGTTTCAGAGAAGTACCCAAAGCAATGAGCAGACCTGCCAATACCAGATTGACTGAGGCGCGTATCAAGTCGAATGCAGCACCGTTTTCCATGATCATAACATCTTTGCAGAAGCGGCTGTCGGCCCAACGTTTCAAGTTGTCGGGCAATACCTTGGCTATGTTTTCTGAAGCGGTCATGGTGGAACGGACAATACTACGTGCCACGGCTGATGAACCGAACATTTCATCGCCTTCATCCTGGCGTGAAAGGTCTACCGACGTTTTTACAACATTTTGCGCTTTCTTCGAGGTTATCAGGGCATATACCATAATGACTCCTGCTAAAAATAAGAATAAGAATGGGGTAGTGGCGGGACCATTCAGTGAATCCATCAGATAACCCATCGGATTACCATTGCCATTCGCCATGAAATCGGTATATGCGGAGAAACCGGCTAAGGGCACACCGATAAAGTTCACCAGGTCATTGCCGGCAAAAGCCATGGCTAAAGCAAAAGTACCCAACATAACGACCACTTTAAATACATTGATTTTGCACCAGTGCAGTACTTGCATCAGAATGGTGAAGAATACAAAACTGCAACTTACCAACATCAGAGTGTTCTCTTGAATCCAATGCTTGTTGTCAGGGGTCATAAAGGAAGAGTCTTTCAGTCCTTTTATCAGCATGAAATAGATAATGGCTGTTACGGCAACACCGCCAAACAAACCAATGGTGTATTTCAGTTTCTTGGTATAATTAAAGGTAAAGAGAAGGCGTGAGAGGTATTGTACCAATGTACCGAAGAAGAAGGCTACGGCTACCGAGAGGAAAATACCCAAAATGACGGACAAGGCTTTTTCTGTATTCAGCAGGTCGGCAAAGCCCAACATGCCGGTTTCGTCTCCTGCTATCTTGATGAGGGCTAATACAAAAGTACCTCCCAGCAGTTCAAACACCATAGATACAGTAGTTGAGGTAGGCATTCCTAAAGAGTTGAAAATGTCCAGTAAGACGACATCCGTTACCATAACAGCCAGAAAGATACACATCAGCTCCTGAAAGTAAAATTGTTCAGGGCGGAAGATACCGTGACGTGCGATGTCCATCATACCATTGCTCAGTGTGGCGCCAATAAAGATACCAAGGGCGGCGATGGCGATAATGGTTTTGAATGATGCTGCTTTGGCACCGATAGCGGAGTTCATGAAGTTTACTGCGTCGTTACTGACGCCTACTACCAAATCGAATATGGCTAGCAGAAAGAGGAATACGACGATTCCCAAAAACATTGTTTCCATAAATTTTGTTCACTCTATTTTTAATGGGTGCAAAGGTAGAAGAGCTATGTTATGATGAAATGTCATATATGTTACATTTGTGTTACAATCCGGGTTTTAGGACAAATATGAACCGATAAATAATATTTCACCTTTTTGTGTGGAAGATATAAACTGAAAATTCATACCTTTGTAGCCCAAATACTTAATCTATAAAAAATGTCAGAGGCTAAGAGAATAAAAACCGCATTGGTATCGGTTTATCACAAGGAAGGTTTGGATGAGATTATTACCAAACTACACGAAGAAGGAGTAGAGTTCCTCTCAACAGGCGGAACACGACAGTTTATTGAATCATTGGGTTTCCCGTGCAAAGCGGTAGAAGACCTGACTACTTACCCCTCTATTCTGGGCGGACGTGTAAAGACATTGCATCCGAAGGTTTTCGGAGGTATTTTGTGCCGTCGCGGTCTGGAACAGGATATGCAACAGATTGAGAAATACGAAATTCCTGAAATAGACTTGGTCATCGTAGATTTGTATCCGTTTGAGGCAACTGTAGCCAGCGGTGCGGAAGAACAGGCTATTATCGAAAAAATAGATATAGGCGGTATCTCATTGATACGTGCTGCTGCAAAGAATTTCAATGATGTGGTTATTATTGCCAGTCAGGCACAATACAAACCGTTCCGCGATATGTTGCTGGAACATGGTGCCACTACTTCAAGAGAAGAGCGCCGTTGGTTTGCCAAAGAAGCATTTGCAGTTTCATCTCATTATGATTCGGCTATCTTTAATTACTTTGACGGTGGGGAAGGCTCTGCTTTCCGTTGTGCAATGGAAGATCAAAAGCAGCTTCGTTATGGAGAAAATCCGCATCAGAAAGGTTATTTCTATGGTAATTTGGACGCGATGTTTGACCAAATCCACGGAAAAGAAATTTCTTATAACAACTTGTTGGATATCAATGCTGCCGTTGATTTGATTGATGAATTTGATGAAATTACTTTTGCTATTCTGAAACATAATAATGCCTGTGGCCTGGCTTCACGTCCTACTGTTCTTGAAGCATGGAAAGATGCCTTGGCAGGTGATCCTGTTTCTGCTTTCGGTGGTGTATTGGTTACTAATGCGGTTATCGACAAGGAAACAGCAGAAGAAATCAATAAACTCTTTTTTGAGGTTATCATAGCCCCTGATTATGATGTGGATGCATTGGAAATTCTGGGGCAGAAGAAGAACCGCATTATTTTGGTGCGTAAAGAAGCCAAGTTGCCCAAGAAGCAGTTCCGCTCTTTATTGAATGGGGTGTTGGTTCAGGAGAGAGACTTGGATGTGGAAACTGCTGCCGATTTGAAACAAGTAAGCGAGAAAGCTCCGACGGCTGCCGAAGTGGAAGATATGTTGTTTGCCAACAAGATTGTAAAGAACAGTAAGAGCAATGCTATCGTTTTGGCTAAAAACAAACAATTGCTGGCAAGCGGTGTGGGTCAGACTTCACGTGTGGATGCCCTGAAGCAGGCAATCGAGAAAGCCAAATCGTTTGAATTTGACCTGCATGGCGCAGTGATGGCAAGTGATGCTTTCTTCCCCTTCCCCGACTGTGTGGAAATCGCTGATAAGGAAGGTGTGAAAGCTGTTATCCAGCCGGGAGGCTCTGTAAAAGATGAATTGACGTTCCAGTATTGCAATGAGCATGGAGTAGCCATGGTTACTACCGGTATCCGTCATTTTAAACACTAATATAATAGTTTGAGAGGGTGTGTCAAAGGAAGATAACCGATTCCGGCTTTGACACATCTTCTCATTATACCTGTCAATTAAATAAAAATTATGGGATTATTCTCCTTTACACAAGAGATTGCGATGGACCTTGGCACTGCCAATACCATCATATTGAATAACGGAAAGATTGTAGTGGACGAACCTTCGGTCGTTGCACTCGACCGTCGCACTGACAAGATGATTGCCGTAGGCGAGCGGGCTAAAATGATGTATGAGAAAGAGAACCCGAATATTCGTACTGTGCGTCCTTTGCGTGACGGTGTGATTGCCGATTTTAATGCTTGCGAACAGATGATGCGCGGGCTGATTAAGAAGGTGAACATGGGTAATCGTTTCTTCTCTCCTTCATTACGTATGGTTATCGGTGTGCCTTCAGGCAGTACGGAAGTTGAACTCCGTGCCGTTCGCGATAGTGCAGAACATGCCGGCGGACGTGATGTATATTTGATTTTTGAGCCTATGGCTGCTGCTATCGGTATCGGTATTGATGTGGAAGCACCCGAAGGAAATATGATTGTCGATATAGGTGGTGGTTCTACCGAGATTGCCGTTATTTCATTGGGCGGTATCGTGTCGAATAACTCGATTCGTATTGCCGGTGACGATTTAACGGCTGATATTCAGGAGTATATGAGTCGTCAGCATAATGTAAAGGTGAGTGAACGTATGGCAGAACGTATTAAAATCCATGTAGGTGCGGCATTGACTGATTTAGGCGATGATGCTCCCGAAGATTATATTGTTCGTGGTCCTAATCGTATTACTGCTCTCCCTATGGAAGTACCTGTCAATTATCAGGAAGTGGCACATTGTTTGGAAAAGAGTATTGCCAAGATTGAAACTGCTATCTTGAGCGCATTGGAGCAGACTCCTCCCGAGTTGTATGCCGATATTGTGTTGAATGGTATTTATCTGGCAGGTGGCGGTGCTTTGTTACGCGGTTTGGACAAGCGTCTTACCGATAAGATTAATATTCCGTTCCATATAGCCGAAGATCCTTTGCTGAGTGTAGCCAAAGGTACAGGTATTGCACTGAAGAATGTAGACCGTTTCTCATTCTTGATGCGATAAGATATTAATGAAGAAATAAAGATGAGAAATCTGCTGAATTTCTTTTTAAAGTATAATTACTGGTTCCTCTTTGTTTTACTGGAGGTAATCAGTTTTGCTTTATTATTCCGTTTCAACAGTTATCAGGGAAGTGCATTCTTTACCTCAGCCAACCGGGTTGCCGGTGCGGTATATGACGCAGCCAATAATGTCACCGGATATTTTCACTTGAAAACCATCAATGATGAATTGGTACAAAAGAATGTAGAACTGGAACTGCAAGTGGAACGCCTTCGTGAAGCCTTGACGGAAGCGACGGGAGACAGCAGTGGTATCGAGCAGATGAAACAGGAAGCCTTGCAGGGGTATGACATCTTCAAGGCGAGTGTTATCAATAATAGCATTACTCATGCCGATAATTATATTACTATAAATAAAGGTACGGCAGACGGTGTGCGCAGTGAAATGGGGGTAGTGAACGGAAGTGGTGTGGTAGGTATTGTTTATCTTACTTCTTCTCATCATTCCATCGTTATTCCCGTTTTGAATTCTAAAAGCAGTATCAGCTGTAAAATAAAGAAGAGTGATTATTTCGGTTTCTTGAAATGGGACGGTGGTTCGTCTGAATATGCTTACGTAAAAGATATGCCTCGTCATTCATTATTCTCTTTGGGAGATACCATTGTGACAAGCGGACACAGTGCCGTATTTCCTTCAGGAATTCCGATAGGGACAGTAGACGATATAGCCGACAGTCATGATGGTCTGTCTTACTTACTTAGAGTCAAGCTCTTTACAGATTTTGCTCGTCTGAATGATGTTCGCGTTATTGCGGAGAAAGGGCAAGAGGAACAGCTGGAATTAGAAAAACAGGTTAAAACGAATAAGTAGAGTAGACTGATGATTACTTATCTGCAAAGAATAGAGTGGTTTATCGGGCTGGTACTGTTGCAAGTGCTGGTATTAAATCGTATGCATATGAATGGATATGCCACTCCTTTCTTTTTTATTTATTTTATTCTGAAGTATAATTCGGGTGTAAGTCGTAACACATTGATGGTGTGGTCGTTTTTACTCGGATTGACAGTTGATATATTCAGTAATACTCCCGGAATGAACGCCGCCGCCGCTACGTTATTGGCTTTTATGCGTGAGCCTATCCTCAGGCTGGTGACGTTACGCGACAGTGCCGAAGACTTTGAGCCGGGCATCAAGAGTATGGGGATTTCTCCTTACTTTCGGTATATTCTGTTGTGTACATTCCTGTTTTGTAGCATTTTGATGGTGATAGATACTTTCTCGTTTTTTAATCTGCCTGTATTATTATTGAAAATATTGACAGATGCCTCCATTACAATTGTTTGTATATTATGTGCCGAGGCAATAAGGAGGAAGAAATAAGTGGAAAGAGATTATAATCTGGAGAAGCGGAAATATGTGATTGGTGGATCGGTTGTTGTTATTGTACTGATTTACCTGATACGTCTTTTTACCTTGCAGATTATGAGCGAAGACTATAAAAAGAATGCAGACAGCAACGCTTTTCTGAATAAGACACAATATCCCAGTCGTGGTGTGATGTATGACCGTAATGGGAAATTATTGGTTTACAACCAACCGGCATACGATGTCACTATGGTGATGAAAGAGGTGGTAAATCTTGATACACTTGATTTGTGCCGGACGTTGAATATTACTCCGGAATACTTTAAAAGGCGTATTCGTGAAATGAAAGATCGCCGCTCTAATCCGGGTTATTCTCCTTATACTCATCAGGTCTTTATGACCCAGCTTTCTGCCGAAGAATGTGGAGTGTTTCAGGAGAAACTGTTTAAATTCCCCGGATTTTATATCCAGAGACGTACCATCCGACAGTATAATTATAACTCAGCTGCTCATGTTTTAGGTGATATTGCCGAAGTTTCCAAACGGGATATAGAGGCGGATGATTATTATGTGCGTGGAGATTTTATCGGTAAACAGGGGGTGGAGCGCTCTTATGAGAAACAATTGCGTGGAGAAAAAGGAGTGGAAATATTGCTCCGTGATGCTCGCGGGCGTATTCAGGGACGCTATATGGACGGAAAATATGACAAGACTCCTGTACCGGGCAAGAATTTGACATTGGGGATTGATGTTGAGCTTCAAATGCTTGGAGAACGACTCTTGGAAGGGAAAATAGGAAGTATTGTTGCTATCGAACCTGAAACAGGAGAGATATTATGTATGGTATCTTCACCTACTTTCGACCCTAGGCTGATGGTGGGACGCCAACGGGGAAAGAATCACTTGGATTTGGCACGCGATAGTTGGAAACCTTTGTTGAACCGTGCTATTATGGGGCAGTTCCCGCCGGGGTCTACCTTTAAGACATCACAAGCCCTTACTTTTCTTGAGGAAGGTATTATTGTGCCCGAGACGCCTTATTCCTGTTATCATGGATTTGTACACGCAGGTCTTCGTGTAGGTTGTCATGCCCATGGCTCTCCTCTGGCATTGGTTCCGGCTATTGCTACTTCATGTAATGCTTATTTTTGCTGGGGACTGTATCACATGATAGGAGCCAAGAAAAAATACGGTTCGGTACAGAATGCGATGTCTACCTGGCGTGACTATATGGTTTCGATGGGGTTTGGATATCCGTTGGGTGTAGATCTTCCGGGAGAGAAGCGGGGAATGATTCCGAATGCAGAGTATTATGACAAGAATTATCGGGGCTCTTGGAACGGTTTGACTATTATCAGTATTGCCATCGGACAGGGAGAGGTGACATTGACTCCGTTACAGATTGCCAATTTGGGAGCGACAATAGCCAATCGTGGTTACTATGTTACTCCCCATGTGGTAAAAGAAGTGGAAGATGAGCCGTTGGATACTCTGTATAGTACGAAACATTATACGAAGGTGAGTAGCCGGCATTATGAAACGGTGGTGCAGGGGATGCGTGCAGCTGTATTGGGTGGTACATGTCGGGGAGCCAATATTCCCGGTATAGAAGTTTGTGGTAAAACCGGTACGGCACAGAATAGAGGTAAAGACCATTCTGCTTTTATGGGGTTTGCTCCGATGAATAATCCGAAGATAGCTATTGCAGTTTATGTGGAGAATGGAGGATTTGGTGCGGTATATGGGGTGCCTATCGGAGCACTGATGATGGAACAGTATTTGAAAGGAGAATTGTCTCCTGACAGTGAGGTGAAAGCTAATGATATACAAAACAGGAGGATAGATTATGGCATACACGAGCGATAATATGTTGAAGTCGATAGACTGGATAACTATTTGCCTCTATTTAGCATTGGTTATCTTCGGCTGGTTCAGTGTATGCGGGGCCAGTTATGACTATGGTGAAATAGATTTCTTCAGTTTCGATACACGTGCCGGTAAGCAGTTGGTGTGGATTTCCTGTTCATTGGGGTTGGGATTTATTTTGTTGATGCTCGAAGATAAGCTTTATGATATGTTTGCCTATATTTTTTATGGGGCAATGATGTTGCTATTGCTTGTCACTCCTTTTTTGGCCGAGGATACGAAAGGTTCTTATTCATGGATTAAGTTTGGACCTGTCAGTTTGCAGCCGGCTGAGTTTGCCAAGTTTGCTACGGCTTTGGCTTTGGCTAAATTTATGAATGTTTATGGATTCACCATGAGTAAGCTGAAGTATTCTCTTCCGGTAACGGGGATGATATTACTGCCCATGTTGCTTATTATATTACAGCGTGAAACAGGTTCTGCATTGGTCTATCTGGCTTTTTTCTTCATGCTGTACAGGGAAGGAATGCCCGGCTCCATTCTGTTTGCCGGGATTTGTGCTGTGGTCTATTTTGTGGTTGGCATTCGTTTTAGTCAGGAGATGATGGCAGATGACTGTACATCGGTCGGGGAATTTTCGGTCTTGCTGTTGATAACGATACTGTCTGCCTTGTTGGTTAATTCTTATTGTAAGAAGAAGCCGGTGGTGTGGTATATTCTCGGTTTCGGTTCTGGAGGGACCTTACTGGCGTTGCTCTTTTCTTATTATGTGATTCCTTTCGATATTACGTGGTTTCAGTACGGACTGTGTGTGGCATTGGTTTTTTATCTCATATTCCTTTCCATGCGCGAGCGTATGCGTGATTATTTTTATATTGCTCTGTTTGCTATTGGCTCTGTGGGTTTCCTTTTTTCTGCCGACTATGTATTTGAAAACGTGCTTGAACCTCATCAACAAGTACGTATAAAAGTGGTACTGGGAATGGAGGAGGACTTGGCAGGGGCCGGGTATAATGTGAATCAAAGCAAGATTGCAATCGGTTCGGGAGGACTGTTGGGAAAGGGGTTCCTGAATGGGACGCAGACGAAGTTGAAATATGTTCCCGAACAGGATACGGATTTTATTTTCTGTACGGTGGGTGAGGAGGAAGGTTTCCTGGGTTCTGCTATTGTGTTACTGCTGTTTATGACTCTGATTTTAAGGTTGATAGTTATTGCCGAAAGACAACACACACGCTTTGGACGTGTATATGGTTACTCGGTGCTGAGCATCTTCCTGTTTCATCTCTTTATCAATATAGGAATGGTACTCGGATTAACGCCGGTAATCGGTATTCCATTGCCTTTCTTCAGTTATGGAGGCTCTTCTTTATGGGGTTTTACCATCCTGCTTTTTGTATTTTTGCGCATTGATTCGGCACGAGGAAGTCATTAAGGTTTTTCCAAACGGATTCCGACATCACTGATTCCTTTCAGTGGATTGTCTGTCATGATATGAACGATGCGGATATTTCTGGAAGCACTGTCTTGGGCGATTGTAAAAGAGGGTGTATAGAGCTTGGTAAATTGATATAGTCCGCCGGGACCATTTCCGTTCCAGTTTCCTGTTTTATCGGCAAGGAATAATTGCAGTGTGTCTGTGGTATAGGTGGATGTGTCTTTTACATTTGTGCTGATATTCATCCATAAATCACGATACGGATAGCTTTCCTGATGCCTGATGCCGATAGTCATTTCATACGTTCCCGCAGGTATTGAAGCCGGAAGGGTATAAACAAGAGTATCACTCTTACTCCATCCCGTTGTAGGGATGGATTGATAAGAGTGATAAACCGTATTACTGTGACATGCTGTCAATAGTAAATATATTATCGGCAGGCAAGCTATTTTATTCTTTATCAGCCACAGGAGCTTGTGGCTTGGAATTGTTGTTCTGAGTTGTTTGGGCATTGTTACCGTTATTATTTCCATTTTTATTGTTGGCAGAAGCGGTGTTCTCGCCATTGCCTGGACGCCGGTTACGGTTGCGCTCGCGGCCGTCTTCACGGTTGCGTTTTCCCTCTGCTCTGTTTTCTTTATTTTCGCGTGGAGGTCTTCCTTCCCCTTTGGGTGGGCGGCCTTCTCCTTTCGAAGCTCTGTTTTCTCCTTTGGGAACTCTGTTTTCCCCTTTGGGTGGACGTCCTTCGCCCTTCGGCTGGTTATCTTTGAGCTGTTGAGGCTTGTTACCGTTGGTAGTACTTTCGTTATTGCCGTTGGTTTCTCCTTTTCTTTTCTTTTTACGATTGTTGTTATTGCCTTTGCGTTTGTCAAAACGGGTTAGGCTTTCCTGTTCCACTAAATCAACCGGTTGTTGCGGTTCGTTTTTCTTGATGGTTTCCAGCAAGTTTTCCGGTTTTTCGCCACGTCTGTTCATATTGATGATTTCAAAGGCTCGTCGTGCAGGAATTGTCACAATGTTTGCCATGAAATTTTTGTCGGTGGAGTAGGTAATGGAACCTTTTAGTATATCAGCCTTGAAGAAGTAGAAAGTGCCGTCGACGGTTTCCAATGTGATTTCTTTACTCGGGAGTCGTTTTTGTGCTTCCACGTATGCGTCCACTTCATAGTTGAGGCAGCATTTCAGTTTGGCGCATTGTCCTGCCAGTTTCTGCGGGTTGAGTGAGATGTCCTGATAGCGAGCCGCACTGGTAGAAACAGAAACAAAGTTGGTCATCCATGTGGCACAACACAGTTCGCGACCGCAGGGACCGATTCCTCCGATGCGTCCGGCCTCCTGCCGTGCACCGATCTGCTTCATCTCGATACGCACGCGGAAAGTCTCTGCCAATACTTTAATTAGCTGACGGAAGTCAACGCGTTCATCGGCAATATAGTAGAAGATGGCTTTGTTGCCGTCACCCTGATATTCCACATCACCAATCTTCATGTTCAGATTCAGGTTCAGCGCAATTTGGCGTGAACGAATCATCGTATCATGTTCTTTGGCTTTTGCTTCTTCATACTTTTCCATATCTACCGGTTTTACTTTGCGGTAGATTCGTTTAATTTCGACATCCGGTTTCAGGTTTGCTTTGCGCATTTGCAGTGGAACGAGTCGTCCGGTCAGTGTCACTACTCCGATATCATGTCCGGGACTTGCTTCCACGGCAACAATATCGCCTTTGTCCAGCTTCAATTTGTTGCTGTTCTTGAAATATCCTTTGCGCGTATTCTTGAACTGAACTTCAACCATCTCCTGTTCCTCGGCATTTCCGGGAATATCAGCCAGCCAGTCGTAAGTATTCAGCTGTTTATCCTGTCGTCCGCAGCCTTTGCAATACAAACAGCCGCTTCCGTTCTTTAATTTAAACTCATTATTCATAGTGTTGTTATATATATGTTATTTCTGCACCAGCAGCACAATCATTTTAAGCGAGAAATCAAAAAATACCATCTTGGCATTTACGTTCTGTTCTATATGTTGCTGTGCTTCACTTAGTTCATTCATTATTCCCATTACGTTTCGTTCGTTGACAAACGGAGCGAAACGAGTAGAAAAGTTTTGTTCTTCATTGCTCATATATACCAGGTCTCGTCGGTGAAAATTGAATATGAAATTTTCACGTATCATGCGCTGGCAATAAGTAAGGAAGTTTTTTTGTCGTTCGCGTCCCATGCTTGCCACTCCTTCGCTCCATCGTTTCATATCGCGTATCTTGCGCTGGTAGGACAGACGCATCAAACTGACAAATAGTTCGAAAAACAGTTTGTTTTCTTCACTCAGATGAATGGTTTCCAGTGCTTTCAAAAAATTACCTTCAGAGCGGTGGGCAATATCATTGGCATCTTGTGCTTGCAATCCGTATTTGCTTTGCAGCACTTGTGCTATTTCTGCTTCATCAATTCCATGAATGTTGAATCGTTGGGTACGGCTTTGAATTGTTTGCAAGAGTGCATCCGGTTCTTCCGATACAAGAAGGAAAACGGTTTGTACCGGCGGTTCTTCTAATAGTTTAAGTAGCTTATTACTGCATTCTACGTTCATTTTTTCGGGCAGCCAGATAATCATTACTTTATAACCTCCCTGACTGGATTTCAAACTGAGTTTGCGCATAATTTCATCGCTTTCTTTGACAAATATCTGCGCTTGCTGATTCTCTGCTCCCATCTCTTTTAACCAATGGTTAAGGTTGAAATAAGGATTATTCATTACAAATTGCCGCCACTCCGATATGAAGTCATCGCATACTGTATCTTTTCCGGCTTTTTTCTTGATGACAGGGAAAACGAAATGAAAATCGGGATGTGCCAGTTTGTTGAACTTGGTGCAACTGGGGCATACGCCGCAAGCATCATGCTCTCCACGGTTTTCACAACAAATGTAACGGGCATATGCTATCGCCAAAGGTAACTTTCCAGTACCTTCGGGACCGCAAATCAGTTGGGCATGGGGGATTCTTCCCTCTTTCACTTCGGCAATAAGCCGTTGCTTTGCTTCTTCTTGTCCTATTACATCTTTAAAAAACATCAGCCTATATTTAATATATTACTTTTGCTACTTCTTTTACGCTTTCTACGGCACTCACCGTATAGAAGTGGATACTTGGCACGCCGTATGCTATCAATTCGCGGCATTGGTGGATGCACCATTCCACTCCGAGGGCGCGTGCTTCTTCATCGGTTTTGCATTTCATGGCTTCTGAGGCCAATTCTTGTGGAAGATCAATCTTGAATGTTTTCGGTATCATGCTCAATTGAGATAATTTGCCGAAAGGTTTGATCCCCGGTATGATAGGTACATTGATACCTTCTTTATGCACCCTTTCCACAAATTCAAAGTACTTACGGTTGTCATAGAACATTTGTGTCACGGCATATTCCGCACCGGCTTCCACTTTTTTCTTTAGCCAATAAATATCTTGTTCCATATTGGGTGATTCTTCGTGTTTCTCAGGGTAGCAGGCCACTCCATAGCTGAACGGTGTTCCTGTCACCTTGATGGGAGAACCATCGACGAATAGTCCCTTATTGAAATCATTAATTTGTCCTTCCAGTTCCAATGCATGGCTGTATCCGTTTCCTTCGGGGACAAATGCGGATTCGTGTTTGGCTTTGTCACCGCGTAATACCAACAAGTCGGTAATGCCCAAGAACTGTAAGTCCAGCAATACATATTCCGTATCCTCGCGGGTAAATCCGCTGCATAGGATATGTGGCACAGTTGTTATATTGTATTTGTTTTGCAGTGCGGCAGCTACGGCAACCGTTCCGGGACGGCGGCGCATACGTGCGCGTTGGTAAAGACCATTTCCAAGGTCCTTGTATACATATTCGCTGCGATGGGTGGTGATATTGATGTACTTAGGGTCAAATTCACGCAATGTATCCACCGTCTTATAAAGCTTCTCAATGCCCGTTCCTTTCAGAGGGGGCAATATCTCAAAAGAAAACGCCGTTTTATCGGTGCTTTTTATTAAGTCAACTACTCTCATTCTTATATCTCGTCTCTTGTGCCTTCTATGGCAAAATTACATATTGGGGCAAAAATAAGAAAAATATTGTAGTTTAAGGAGGTGAAAAGAGGATTTATTTTTTCTCTGCCTTATAATCAAGGTGAAAACCATAAGGCAGGAAAAAACTTTCATTGATGTAAAACCGTGTTTTTTGCCAAAGTAAAAAACTGTTTATTTAAAGGAAGGGTGTAAACATATTGGCGAACCAGCCAACAAAGCGTTTCCATGCGGAACGCTTTTTGTATTCTTCCTTGGTGAGCAATGTGCTGTCTTTCTTGTCATCTTCAAACATGCTGCTCAATTCGTGGGTTGTTTCTTTGTCAAAGATAAAGGCATTTACTTCGTAATCGTAACGCAAACTCCGGCTATTTAAATTTGTGCTGCCCACGGTGCAAAACAAACTATCTACCATCATGATTTTAGAATGATGGAACCCTCCGTTATAGATATAGATTTCAGCTCCTTTTTTTCTGAGTTTGTTTGAAGTGTAAAAAGCTGCATCAGGGGTAAAGGGGATGTCTGATTTGCCGGGAATCATTATTTCCACCTCTACTCCACGTTTCAATGCTCGTCTGATAGCTTTCTTTATACTGTGGGTAGGTGTGAAATAGGGATTTACAATCTGCACTTTATGTTGTGCGGCGTCTAATGACTTAACATACATACGGCGCATTATTTTGGGACTTTTCCGCGGTACTCGGTCGACTATTGCTACCGTCTTGCCACCGGTATCAATGGAATCATTGAGCAAAGGGTAGTACATTGCTCCTCCGATATGCTGTTTGGTGCTTTTATTCCACATTGTAAGGAAGATATCCTGAAGATTGTTTACGGCATCACCTTCGATGCGGACATGCATATCTCTCCAATCACCTATTTCAGGCAGACCTTTAATGTAATAATTGGCTATATTCATTCCTCCGGTATAGCCCACTTTGCCGTCTATTACCACTATTTTGCGATGGTCACGATGCAGGGCATGGTTAATATACGGAAATTTAAAAGGATCAAACTTCACTATTTCAATTCCTTTTTTGCGTATGGCTTTCAGATGCTCTTTTTTCAGAGGCTTGTTGTTTGAGAGGTTGCCAAATGCATCGAACATGGCTCGTACCTCCACTCCTTCTTTTACCTTTTCGCCTAATAAATCGAACAGGGCATTAGCAATTGAGTCATTACGGAAGTTAAAGTATTCCAAATGAATGTGATGCTTGGCTTTTCTTATTTCTTCAAAGAGGTCGATAAATTTGGTATGTCCGCTTTTTAACAGTTTCAGGCGATTGTTTTGGGTGATGGGGATGCCTGATTCTTGCAGGTAGCTGATTACGATAGAATCGCTGTTTGCTTCTTGTGCAAGGGTAGTTCTGCAAATGGAAAGGAACAGTATAAAAAGAATGGTTAGATGAGTATGTCTAGTTATATCGATTTTCATTGCTTTTAAAATTAGGGTCGCAAAGGTATTTATTATTCTAAAGATGACCAAGTTATCGGTATTATTTATATTTAAAAGCGTAAAATAGAACAGGTAAATCGGAAAAACTTTCTTTCTGTTCTGTATTAATTTATAGAAGAAATTGATAAATAGAACAGTTAATTTGGTATATAGACCTTTGTTACTTCATTTAAGTAGAGTACATTTGCAGGAAAACACTAAAACTTAAATCTATGAAATTATTTTGTTGTATTATTTTAGGTGCGTTTATGGTAATGTCGGCTTCTTGCAGTCATAATAGCAAAGAGACTAGAAGAATGCAGACAGTAAAAATAGACACAGTTTTTTCTGTCGAAGGGCAAACTCCTTTGCAGTTTCCGGGGAAGGTAAAAGCTGCTCAGGACGTTAATTTGTCTTTCAGAGTAAGCGGAACGATAGGCAAAATTTGTGTGGAAGACGGAGCCCGGGTAAGGAAAGGTCAGTTGTTGGCACAACTTGATCCTACCGATTATCGGATTCAGCTGGAAGCTACCGAGGCCGAATATCAGCAGGTTAAGGCTGAGGCAGAACGTGTGATGGCTCTTTATAAGGATAATGGAACGACTCCCAATGCCAATGACAAGGCTGTGTATGGGCTGAAGCAGATAACTGCCAAGTATCAACACCACAAGGATCAGTTGGAATATACTAATCTCTATGCTCCGTTTGACGGATTCGTACAAAAGCATTTGTTTGATGAACATGAAACGGTGGGGGCGGGGATGCCGGTTATTTCGATGATCAGCCAAGGAGCACCGGAAGTGGAAATAAATCTGCCGGCAGCAGAATATATTCGTCGTACACAGTTTACCCGTTATCATGCTACATTTGATATTTATCCGGGCAAGTTTTATCCGTTGGAATGTATCAGTATCACCCCCAAGGCAAATGCCAATCAGTTATATTCTATGAGATTGAGAATAGTGCAGGATGGTAAGCCTTCTCCGTCCCCGGGAATGAATACTATGGTTACTGTTTTTTGCAGTGCAGGTGATATGCATTCTCTGTCAGTGTCAAGCGGGGCTGTTTTGCAAAAGAATGGAAAGGCAGCAGTCTTTGTTTATGACCCGTCGAAAGGAACGGTGAGAAGTTGTGAAGTGACTGTACTCAGACTGCTGACCAATGGACGCAGTGTGATAACTTCGGATGCATTGCAGCCGGGAGAACTTGTCGTGTCATCGGGAGTGCATCATATAGAGGATGGCGAGGTGGTGAAACCGTTGCCGCCTATTACATCAACTAATGTAGGAGGGCTGTTATAATGGATATTAGTAAGTGGGCATTTCAAAACCGTAATCTGGTTTATTTCTTGGTGGCTGTCCTTCTTTTGGGAGGTGTTTATTCCTGCTATGAGATGAGTAAGCTGGAAGACCCGGAGGTTAAAGTGAAATTGGCGATGGTGGTTACCACTTATCCGGGAGCATCGGCGCATCAGGTGGAGTTGGAAGTAACGGATGTGTTGGAGAAAAATATCCGTACCATGGGTAATATAGATAATGTGGAGAGTTATTCTTATAATGACTTATCTATTATTCAGATAGAATTGTTGAGTACGGTGAAGGATGAGGATGTGGAGCAATGTTGGGATATGTTGCGTCGCAAAGTGGGAGATGCCTGTGCTTCGCTTCCTCCGGGGGCAAGCGCACCAATGGTGAAAGATGACTTTGGCAATGTATATGGCATGTTTTATGCTTTGACCGGAGATGGGTTGACGGATAGGGAGTTGTCTGATTATGCCGAACTTATCAAGAGGGAAGTTAGTGACCTTGAGGGGGTGGACAGGGTGGAACTCTACGGCACAAGACCGGAATGTATCAATATCTCTTTGTTGCAAGACCGGATGGCAAATTTGGGAGTGAAGCCTGCCGAAGTGCTTGCCACATTGAACGGGCAGAACAAAACGACTTATACGGGGTATTATGAGAATGGAGATAATCGTATTCGTGTAACGGTCAACGATAAGTTTAAGACGGTAGATGATATCGGAAAAATGCTTATTCAGGGACACGATGATGATCAGTTGCGTTTGCGTGATATAGCGCGAATAGAAAAGAGTTATGAGAATCCCACACGTAATGAATTGTTTTATGATGGTGAGCAGGCTTTGGGACTGTTGGTAGCTGCTTCCAGCGGTACGGATATCATCAAGGTAGGCAGTGCGGTGGCAAAGAAGCTTGACGATTTGAAAGGAAGCCGCTTACCGGCAGGAGTGGAGTGTCATAAAGTGTTTTATCAGCCGGAGCGTGTGGGTGATTCGTTGGGTACATTTGTTATCAACTTAATAGAGTCTGTGGTTATAGTTGTACTCATTCTGATGTTGGCAATGGGCTTCAAGAGTGGGGTTATCATTGGAATCAGCCTGGTGGTAACGGTATTTGGTTCATTTCTGTTCTTGCTGTCTGCCGGCGGCACGATGCAGCGTGTGTCCTTGGCGGCATTTGTGCTGGCAATGGGGATGCTGGTAGATAATGCCATTGTAATTATCGATGGTATCTTGGTCGATCTGAAGGCAGGTAAACCTCGTATGGAGGCGATGACAGCCATCGGAAGACAAACGGCGATGCCGTTATTGGGGGCCACTCTGATTGCCATCATTGCTTTCCTGCCTATTTATATGTCACCGGATACAGCAGGAGTCTATACGCGCGATCTCTTTATCGTATTGGCGGTGTCGCTATTGTTGAGTTGGGTATTGGCGTTAATTCATGTTCCTCTGATGGCAAACAGGAGACTGAAGAGTGAAATGACAATGGGAGAAACGAATGCCCGTGTGTATAAAGGGCGTGTCTATGCTTATCTGAGAGCTGCTCTTTACTTTGGCTTGTCTCATCGCTGGAGCTTTGTATTTGCCATGGTTGGTTTATTGGGGCTCTCTCTTTGGGGATATGGTTATATGAAACAAGGATTCTTCCCCGATATGGTCTACAATCAGCTTTATATGGAGTATAAATTGCCTGAAGGGACTAATTCGACGCGAGTTGTCCATGATTTGCAGGAAATAGAGACGTATTTGAAGAGCAGGAAGGAAATAACCCATGTTACGACTTCTGTTGGCGGAACTCCCGGACGTTATAATTTGGTGCGGAGTATTGCTAATCCTTCTCTTTCTTATGGGGAACTGATTATAGACTTTACTTCACCGGAAGAATTGGTAGATAATATGGACGAGATTCAGTCTTATCTGTCGCAGGCATATCCTGATGCGTATGTCAATTTAAAGCGTTATAACCTGATGTTCAAGAAGTATCCTATTGAGGCACAGTTTATGGGACCCGACCCGGCGGTGTTGCACCGTTTGGCAGACAGTGCACGTCATATTATGGAAAATACTCCTGAGGTACGCCTTGTGACGACAGATTGGGAGCCGCAGGTTCCGGTGCTGACAATAGAATATGACCAGCCGGCCGCACGTGCTTTGGGGTTGAGCCGCAACGATGTCAGTCTCTCTTTACTGACAGCTACCGGAGGAATTCCCATCGGTTCATTTTATGAGGGAATTCATGCCAATACAATCTATTTGAAATGTTTGAATGAAGAAGGGAATCCGATAGAAGATTTAGGTAATACACAGGTGTTTTCTTCTATACCGTCACTCAATGGTCTGCTGAATGAAGAAATGATGGTAAAGTTGAAATCGGGTTCATTGTCAAAAGAAGAACTAGTGGAAGGTATTATGGGCAGCACTCCATTGAAACAAATTAGTAAAGGAGTAGACGTAAGGTGGGAAGACCCGGTGGTTCCGCGTTATAACGGACAGAGAAGCCAGCGTGTGCAGTGCTCACCGGCTCCGGGACTTGAAACGGAACAAGCACGTTTGGCTGTTGCTTCGCAGATAGAAAATATTCCTTTGCCCGAAGGTTATACATTGTGTTGGCAAGGAGAAAAAATAGCCAGTACGGATTCTATGAAATATTTATTCAAGAATTTTCCATTGGCTATTATCCTGATGATTGCTATCCTGATTATGTTGTTTAAAGATTATCGCAAACCGATTATTATTTTCTGTTGTATTCCTCTTGTCTTTGTGGGAGTGGTGGCAGTCATGCTGCTCACTGGAAAGACTTTCAATTTTGTTGCGATAGTGGGGACGCTGGGATTGATAGGTATGTTGATTAAAAATGGTATTGTGTTGATGGATGAAATAACGTTGCAGATAAACCGGGGAGTTGAACCGACAGCAGCATTAATCGATAGTTCGCAAAGTCGTTTACGTCCTGTGATGATGGCTTCTCTGACTACCATCTTAGGTATGATTCCTTTGTTGACAGATGCCATGTTTGGTTCATTGGCAGCCGCCATCATGGGAGGATTACTGTTTGGTACACTCATAACATTACTGTTTATACCTGTTCTTTATGCATTATTCTTTCATATAAAACAGACTGACAAATGAAAAAGATATCTATTTTGATTGGTACTTTATTTTGCTCATCAGCTTTATTTTCTCAAGAGGTGTTGAGCTTGAAGCAATGTCGTGAGATGGCTCTTCAATATAATAAAGAAATGGCAGCTTCTGCCCGGCAGACAGAAAGCGCGCGATATATGGCTAAAAGTTATAAAGGAAATTTCTTTCCGAATTTTACGGCGAGTGGGACCGGTATTTATAGCAGTGCCAGTGGACATTATGGTATAGAAGGAGGAAATTTGCCGGTGTTTATGCCTAATTCATCCGGTCAATTTCTGCCCAATGGCGGTTTCTCTTATTTCCCGGGAATTGATTTAAAGTATAAAATCGGGCTTATTTATATGGGAGGGGTGGAAGTTGAGCAACCTCTCTATATGGGCGGAAAAATTACGGCGGCTTATAAAATGTCTGTATTGGGCAAGGAGATGGCACAAATGAATGAAACCCTGACGGCTACCACCGTTATTTTGAATACCGATAAGGCATATGCCCAAGTAGTTAAAGCTAGGGAAATGAAGAATGTGGCCGATAGGTATCATACTGTGCTGGTTGAGTTGCATAAGAATGTGGAAAGTGCATATCGTCATGGGTTAAAGCCTCAGAATGACGTGCTGAAAGTGCAGGTAAAATTGAATGAAAGTGAACTCAATATGCGCAAAGCAGAGAACGCATTGCGCTTGGCAACAATGAATTTGTGTCATTTTATTGGTAAACCTTTAATTGCAGATATACAGGTGTCGGGAGACTATCCTGAAGTGAAAGAGAATATAATAATGCAGGTATCGGATATTACGGCTCGTCCTGAATATGGCATTTTAAATAAACAAGTAGCTATGGCAAAACAGCAAGTGAAATTGAATCGTAGCGAACTGTTGCCTAAGGTTGGTGTTAAAGGCTCATATAATTATATTCATGGTTTGGAAGTAAATGATGAAACATTTTTGTATAAAGGAGGATTTTCAGTCTTGTTGAATGTCAGCGTTCCTCTTTTTCACTTTGGAGAGCGTATCAACAAAGTGCATGCCGCCAAAGCTAAGTTGGAACAGACTCGTTTGGAGCAGGCTGATATGAATGAGAAAATGCTGTTGGAATTGACTTTGGCTGCTAACAATTTGGATGAGGCTCGCTTGGAAAGTGAACTTTCCGACCGTTCTTTGCAACAGGCAGAAGAGAATATGAGGGTGAGTAAGAAGCAGTATGAGGTGGGTTTAGAAACTTTATCGGATTATCTTGAAGCTCAAACTTTATGGCAACAGGCTTATAGTGTACAAGTGGATGCTCATTTCCGTCTGTATTTGAATTATGTGGAATATTTAAAGGCTACCGGAACTTTGTCACAAAGCAGTTCATATTGAAATGTCTTTCAAAAAGATGTAAATTCGTGGGAACAATGGGAGTTTCATGAGAACAATCATTAGTAGCTCTATGCTGCTTGAATACTTCTATCTTCAATCAATAGCAAATAATGTCTGTTCTTACAGACGCCCTAATTCCGGGTCAACAGAAATTTAACGGGAACAGTCCGGTTGATCGTGAAGTACCGGTTCACTTAGGATTACTTGTTATTCTTGGGTCACATCGTTTTCTTGGAGGTTTAAATATCATATTACTAACCAAAGGAAGAGTAAGCCGTTTCTTAGGCTCAGCCAAGTCCTTTTAAACAGAAGATTATTACAGTCCGCTATAATAGACTGTACAGTCCATTGTAGCAGACTGTACGGTCTACGGTAACGGACTATACAGTCCACTGCCGAAGACTGTAGTAATTCGACTGACAGACAGGCATAATCGAAAGGACGAAAATGCTTAGTCTGACTAATGAAACGACTTAGGGAGTTTTAATTCCCCCAAGTTTTCAAACTGAGTCATAAAATCCCTCAGATTGTTACGTTGATCCTTGATCCGCTTGAGTCGGTAAACCAGCGCAATTCAGGTATAAAAAAAAGAGAGTTACTTTTGTGTAACTCTCTGATTCTTTGGTGATCCGCCTGGGATTTTCACTTTATGACTGTATGTGTTTGAAACACAAATGCTTTCTAAACTACTAAAATCGTACCGTAACGATTTAGTAACGATTTCCAAAATGTTGATTTGTCTGCTTATGACACCGTTGTGTCTGCTTAACTTTCCGGGTTCAAAACTACAACTTTCCTTTTAATCTACCAAACTATTTGAGTATTAAATAGATAAAAATATTTTTCCGGTGCAAGGTGCGAGCCTATATATAAGTATAGGCTTGCACCTTGCACCAGATTATGAAAGCAGGAATCATTCATATAAATACTTCTCTCCTTGATATTCGATAAATATTTGCTTAGCAATAATATTTAGGACTCTTTTAATATCATAAAAAATGGGTAGCAAATTCTCCAGAAGAGTTATCTCTAATTCTTCTTTAATCCATTGGATATAGGCAATTGCAGCATCAATAGGAATCATGACGAAGGGAATTATATATCTGTAGTGGGATGAATTATAATCTTTATTTGCGCACATCACACCTTCTTCATCATTTGCTATTAAATGTAATTGACTAATTTCTCCCCAATCAGAATGTATCGGATCAGAAGCCATGCCATAGACAGAGGAATATAGTTCTTCATTATCCAACTCTTGTTGTAACTGTTTAAATGATTTTCCGTCAAGTTTCCATTTCTTATTATTTTCCAAATCTTCGATGGTAAAGCCATCTGCCTTTAATAACTCTAAAAACTTTGTATTCCTAACGTGAAAGTATCCGTGATCTTCTATACAGGTTTCTGGGTATGTTTTATAAAATTCATATCTGTTTTTATAGGATATTAAGCGGTATTGTCTTTGTACTGTTTTCCATGTTTCATTAAATAGAGAAATTTAATGTATGCTTCATAGATGATTCTTTGATGTATGATACATATTTCAAATTTATTATTTTTATATGCGGTAAGACCATCTTGATAACATTTAAATATTTTTGTAAACAAACCTATAACGGTTGCTCTATCTCGATCAACACAGATATATTCGTTTTCATAAGGATCAATACATTTATCTATAAGTGTTGTAATTGAATCGCATATTGGTATTATAAGTTTATTGTTATCTTCTAATAACGGCATAATATCCTCTATTGTCTCTAAATCTTTGTAAGGCGTCCACATATTTTCTTTAATTAATTTATAGTCATACGGTAATTTCAAAATACGAAGATATTGAAAAGATGGTTATTAGGTTAAATTTATTAGGTATTTCTTGAAAAGTTATGCCAAGTTGGTAACAAGTTGGCAAATGCTCCGGCACTAATGGATGAACTTTGCAGCAAATTAAAACGATAACTGTAATATGGAAGTAATAACAATGGATAGCGAGGTGTATAAAGACCTTGTCGGGAAAATTCAACGAATTGCCGACTTCGTGGCAAAGGCACAAGTCATACCTAAAGAGGAAAATGAGGTGTGGCTGGATAGTAATCAAGTGGCGGATGCTCTGAATATAAGTACACGCACATTACAACGATTGAGAAACGAAAACCTGATAAGCTACTCTATGTTGAGAGGACGGTGCCTTTATAAACTTTCGGAAATAGAACGGGGACTAAATGAACGCATCATCAAATGCAAACCACAGGACAGAGAGAATTTTCGGAGGAATTATTTCTTGAATGATAACGACAATGAATAAAGAGGATATCCTTCTGCTAACGGATAAGGGGTTGGCGGTTTTTAAATATTATATCCCTTTCTCTTTTAAACTCGGACGTAATTTCTTAAATCCGCTCTACAAAGATAGCAAGGCTTCGTGTAATGTGTATTTTGACCGAAGAAACGGAATGTACAAAATGAAGGATTTCGGGAATGATGATTATTCGGGAGATTGTTTTGCCCTAGTTGGCAAGCTAAACGGGCTGAATTGTAAAGAGCCTAAAGACTTTGTGGAAATACTGGCTATCATTAACCAGGATATGCGCTTGGGGCTATCTGATAAGCCTGAAATGAGAATTTCTTCTACTAAACCTGTTTCGGTGAAAGCGGAAATTACACATGTACCGAAAAGGAAGAAAGCAAGACCTTACACGTTGGCACAAAAGAACTTTACGGCTGCGGAACTTGCCTTTTGGGGAGAAAGCGGTATCACGCAAGAGATACTGAAATTGTTTCGGGTGGTTTCGTTGAAGAAGTTCAGCAGTGAGAATAACGAAGGGAAACCGTTCAGCATTGCGGCAACGGATAAAGAACCGGTGTTCGGATATACGGCGAAACAGTATGTGAAGGTGTACCGCCCGCAC
>OGJI01001122.1_pt1 | contig 31499 bp, 23 predicted proteins | sample 1572031 | NCBI WGS metagenome assembly OGJI01 (sample SAMEA2582119, study PRJEB24529) | metagenome | biome: Human gut stool | place: China | collected 2011
ACAGGACAGCAAAAGATTTGACAGTGAAAAGGAAACCGAATATAATGGACACAGGAGAAGCAGGGTATGGCAGGATATAAAAGTGTGAATGAATGGAAGAAAAGAAATATGTCCGAAACTTTCGGACCGGGTTATGTTGTTTAAAACAGAACAGACAGAGCTTATGCTTTTGAAAAAATATATGAAGAAACACAGGGTTAGTTATGATGAAGCTTTTGATGCACTGGACATAGCAGAAGAAAGATATAGTGTATATCTGGAAAAATAGAACAGAAGGAATGATAATGTACCCTGTAAAATGACGTAACAGGAAAAGGGGCATCCGGGATTGATTTGACAATACAAAGAAAAAATAATATAATGGTCAGCAGAAATTATGACCGGATAAAGGAGACAAAGGACTTTTATGGAGAAGGAAAAGATATCATATGTGAAAGCAGTTCTCTTAATGGGAATTTTTACATTTCTGTTTTTGGGCATCGAGTATCTGTATGTCAATGTGGTTTCAGGCATACTGCCAGAAGAAACTACTGTGAAGGCACAAAATTATGCACTTGGGGCAAGTGCAATAGGATTTGTAATTTATCCGGTTTGCCGCAGGATTTGTAAAGGTATGTATCAGACCGCAGGATGGATTGTAAACGGCATAATAATAGCGGCAGGACTGATTGGTGTGAAGCAGGGAAATTCAGCCGGTATGGTTTTGACATTGGGATTTGTTTTATTTTTGTTTCTTGGAATAATGGGAAGTGCAGTTTTCTATTTTGCATTGTGCCTGCTGAAAAATGACCGGTATCTTGCAAGGATAGCCGGAGTCGGCTATATGACGGGAATATTGCTTCAGGTATTAAAAAATACACTGAACCAATCTGAAGTGGCAGAAATAATACTTTTCATACTGTTTCTGACTGGCCTTGAGATATTGTTAATAAGAACCGGGAAGCAGATGGATGAGGGAGAGAATGAGAATACTGCAGGAAATGGATTGGAGGCAAAAGCAGCCAAAAGAGAAGGAACAGGTAAAAATAAAACTTCCACAGCAGCAGTTCTCCTTCTGATAGTGCTTATTGTTCTGCTGACGTGTATTTTCAGTACACTTGATAATGCGGTGACACTCGTTCATGCGACCGGAGCGGTTGATATCGGACAGGCACCGAGATTTATACTTGCATTCAGTGGTTTACTGGCGGGATTTCTATTTGATATTGGCAACAGGAAATTTATGAATATGGTTATGTATTGTGTTACCCTGTTGTCAACCTTGTGTGTTGCCGCTTTAAAGTTTTCAGAGCCGTTTTTAATGGGATTGATTATTTTTTATATGTCTGCGGGATTTTTTGCAGTATTCTTTACAACTGCATTCATGGAGATATCCCGTTATACGCACCTGCCGGAATTATGGGCAGGTATGGGACGGGCAGTGAATAACCTGACTGCGGCAGTAATTACAGGTGGTTCTTTAAATCTGATATCATCAGAACCTAATATACAGATGCTCGTTATTACAATATTATTATTTGTATTGGCAAGTGTGGTTACGACGGCATATACTTATGAAAAGAAGAGACTGATGGAAATACCGGAACCGGATAAGAAACCGGCCGGTGAATTGGATGAGAAGAAGAGAATCCGGCAGATTGCAGAAAGATTTTCCTTTACAGAGAGGGAGACAGAAACATTTTTCTGTCTGGTCAGTACGGAAGACAGCGTCCAGCAGATCGCAGATGATTTATGCGTATCGAAGAGAACTCTGGAGCGGTATATATCTTCCATCTATGAAAAAACCGGGGTAAAGTCGAGAGTTGCACTTATTGGAATTTATAATGATAAATAGTAAGTGCGGGAATTTTCGTTCAGGTAATGCCGGATAAGTCCCTGTATATTTCCGTGGTAAAGCAGCTTACATTCCGGCATAACCCGGTAATCCGCAGGATGCATCAGTGATTCGTGCTTCGGAAGACAGACCGCACCGCTCTGGGAAAGCAGTTCGCCGATAAACTGGGAGCAGAAATAATGCTTTGGACGTTTGTGCTTAATGCGGAACATACAGTATATTGTTCCGAGAATACTGTAGCGGTAGATTGCAGATTGCTGCGACATATGCAGAATCTGCTTTTTTATCTTATGATAAGAAACATTGGATATTTTCATTTCATAGACTTCACAGGCGGTATCCGGATGCAGCCTCATATAGCCTGTGTAGGGACTTTCAATGGTAAATCCGGCAGGTAGGGGCTTTTCCGGCTGAAGTCTGGAAAAAGTATATAAAGAGTCCAGTTTTTTATCCATGCTGATGGAAGCATGGGTATATGGATCAGAAGTAACAACTCCGATTACTCTTGATAATGCAGTGTTTGTTTTTGTTAATACAATATATATGGATTTCAACTCGTTCACCTCGTAAAAAATAAATCTGTTTTTGCAATTCAGCAGATATCCCATGACAAAAAGTCTTAATATAGTATATATGATTCATAAGAATTTGTATAGTGAGAAATTTTTTATATTATAAAAAATAGTGTTGACAAATGTATATAAATGGTTTACTATGAACATATGAATAAATGAACATATATTCAAAAACAAAAAGCAATTGCGAGATAAATTTTCAGGAAAGGAGTAGAATGGACGAAAAATTGCAGGAGATTATAGAGCAGCAGCCGGATGATGAGATATTATATGATTTGGCGGAATTGTTCAAGATATTTGGGGATTCTACCAGAATAAAGATATTGTATGTGCTGTCCGAAAATGAATTGTGTGTAAATGATATTGCACAGGTGCTGAATATGACGCAGTCATCTGTAAGCCATCAGCTCAGGATATTAAAGGATTCAAAGCTGGTAAGGTTCCGGAGGGAAGGCAAGAGTATTTTTTATGCACTGGATGATGAACATGTAAGAAATATTATTAATATGGGTATGGAGCATGTGGAAGAATAACAGAAAGATTGATGGATTTAGAAAGGAAAGGTATTAATTATGAAGAAGACATATAAGATAGAAGTAGATTGTGCAGCATGTGCATTAAAGATGGAAGAAGCAGCAAAGAAAACAGAAGGTGTCCAGGATGCAACGGTAAGTTTTATGACACAGAAGATGAAGGTTGAATTTGCAGAAGGTGCAGAGCAGAAAAAAGTTATGAACGATGTATTAAAAGCATGCAAGAAGGTAGAACCGGACTGTGAGATTTTCATGGACTAGGAAAAGTACCTGGAAATGAGGAGAATATGACAAAAAAGCAGAAAAAAGTTTTATATCGTATTATTATAGCAGCTGTACTGCTGGCAGCATTTATGCTGGTACCGATAGAAGAAAAAAGGATCCGCTTTGTACTGTTTCTGATTCCGTATGCAGTAATTGGTTATGATATTTTGCGAAAAGCAGTTCTTGGAATTGTGCATGGGGAAGTCTTTGATGAGAATTTTCTGATGGCAGTGGCAACGATTGGAGCGATCTGTCTGGGTGACTATGCCGAAGGTGTTGCGGTTATGCTTTTCTATCAGATAGGAGAACTGTTCCAGAGCTATGCGGTTGGAAAAAGCCGTAAGAATATATCTGCTCTGATGGATATCCGTCCGGATTATGCGAATATTGAAAACGATGGAAAACTGGAACAGGTCGACCCGGATGACGTGGAAACCGGAACGGTTATTGTGGTACAGCCTGGAGAAAAAGTGCCGATTGATGGTGTGGTAACGGAAGGAAAATCAACTTTAAATACAAGTGCGTTGACAGGAGAAAGTGTTCCACGTGAGGTACAGGAAGGCGATGAGATTATCAGCGGATGCGTGAATTTGTCTGGTCTGTTAAAGATCCGTACCACAAAAGAGTTCGGAGAGTCAACGGTTTCAAAGATTCTTGATCTGGTAGAAAATTCCAGCATGAAGAAATCAAGATCTGAGAACTTTATTACGAGATTTGCAAAATATTATACGCCGGCAGTCTGTTATTCCGCACTTGCACTTGCGGTTCTTCCGACCGTGATAAATCTGATTATGGGAAATTCGGCAGAGTTTGGAAAATGGATTGAACGTGCATTGACATTTCTTGTAATCAGCTGTCCATGTGCACTGGTTATCTCGATTCCACTTAGTTTTTTTGGAGGAATCGGCGGTGCATCTGCAAGAGGAATTCTGGTCAAGGGTTCGAGCTATCTGGAACTGCTTTCCCAGTCGAAGTACATTGTATTTGATAAGACTGGAACACTGACAGAAGGTGTGTTTAAGGTAACGGATATCAGACCTCAGAATATGGAAGAAAGGGAACTTCTGTACTATGCGGCATATGCGGAAAGCTATTCTACACATCCGATCAGTAAGAGCCTGAAAGAAGCATATGCAGAGAAGATAGATAATACAAGAGTAACAGATGTGGAAGAAATCAGCGGACACGGTGTGAGTGCCATGGTGGATGGACATCAGGTGTATGCAGGAAATGGCAAGCTGATGAAGAGAATTGAGATACAGGCAGATATGCCGGAGAAAGCAGGAACGGTAATCCATGTTGCTGTTGACGGCAGATATGCAGGATATATTCTAATATCGGATGTCATTAAGAAAAACTCAAAAGCAGCGATTCAGGGGCTGAAGGAAGCAGGAGTGAAGAAAACGGTGATGCTCACGGGAGATGCGAAGAAAGTAGCGGACAGTGTGGCAGCAGAGCTGGGTGTGGATGAAGTACACAGTGAACTCCTTCCTGCTGACAAGGTAGAGAAGATAGAGGAACTCATCGCAATGAAAGGTGCAAAGGAAAAACTTGCATTTGTTGGAGATGGAATCAATGATGCACCGGTTTTATCGAGAGCGGATATCGGAATCGCCATGGGAGCTATGGGATCGGACGCAGCGATTGAAGCCGCAGATATTGTCCTGATGGATGATGATCCCGCTAAGATAGCACTGGCGATGAAGATCTCAAGAAAGACATTACGTATCGTATATGAAAATATTGTATTTGCACTGGCAGTAAAATTTGTCTGCCTGGTACTCGGAGCACTGGGTATCGCCAATATGTGGATTGCGATATTTGCTGATGTCGGAGTTATGGTAATTGCAGTATTAAATGCAACAAGAGCACTGCGTACAGGTAATCTTTAAAAATATCACAATAATTATTAATAAGAGAAGAAACTCCGGGAGAAATTTTCCCGGAGTTTCTTCTCTTATTTTGTTAAAATTTATTTTGATTCACTGTATGTTACAGCTGCATTTACAAATCCACGGAATAAAGGATGTGGTCTGTTTGGTCTTGATTTTAATTCCGGATGTGCCTGTGTGGCAATGAACCATGGATGGTCATCCAGTTCGATCATTTCTACAATTCTTCCGTCAGGGGAAATACCGGAAAGCTTCATACCATGTTCAATCAGGGCTTTGCGGTAATCGTTATTTACTTCATAACGATGTCTGTGACGTTCATGAATGGTCTCTTCGCCATATAATGCATAGGCTTTGGATGTCTTATCAAGAACACATGGATAAGAACCTAATCTTAAAGTTCCGCCGATGTCTTCGATACCATCCTGATCCGGCATTAAGTGGATAACCGGATGTGTGGTCTGCGGATCCAGTTCAACACTGTGAGCATCTGCATATTCCAAAACATTTCTTGCATATTCCACGATGGAAAGCTGCATTCCCAGACATAAGCCAAAGAATGGGATCTTATGTTCTCTTGCATAGCGGATAGCAGTAATCTTACCTTCAATACCTCTGTCGCCAAAACCGCCTGGTACAAGAATACCGGACACCTGTCCAAGAATTTCATCCACATTTTCAGGAGTAACGGTTTCGGAATCCACCCATTTAATATGAACTTCGGCATCGTTGACGATACCGCCGTGTTTTAATGCTTCTACCACGCTGATATAGGCATCATGCAGGGAAATATATTTTCCGACAAGTGCAATATCAACGGATTTCTTAGGATGCTTTGCACGTTCGATCATTTCGGTCCATTCTTTTAAATCAGGTTCCGGGCAGTCAAGCTGCAGACATTTGCAGGCAACTTCGGCAAGATGCTCTTTTTCCATTGCAAGCGGAGCTTCGTATAAAAGTTCCACATCAAGATTCTGTAATACATGATCGCTCGGCACATTGCAGAATAAAGCAATCTTATCTTTTAAAGACTTGTCTAACGGAAGTTCGGTACGGCATACAATGATATCCGGCTGGATACCCATTCCCTGCAGTTCCTTTACACTGGCCTGTGTAGGTTTTGTTTTCATTTCCCCTGACGCACGCAGATAAGGAATCAGGGTAACGTGAATCAGGATCGCATTTTCACGTCCGACTTCATGCTGGAACTGACGGATGGATTCAAGATAAGGCTGGCTTTCGATATCGCCGACCGTTCCGCCTACTTCAATGATTGCAATCTCAGTTTCCGTTGTGGAAAAGTTTCTGTGAAATCTGCTCTTGATTTCGTTTGTGATATGTGGAATAACCTGAACCGTTCCTCCGCCGAAATCCCCGCGTCTTTCTTTCTGCAATACGGACCAGTAGATTTTACCGGTAGTTACGTTTGAATTTTTAGTCAGGTTTTCATCGATAAATCTTTCATAATGTCCAAGGTCAAGATCTGTTTCGGCTCCATCATCCGTTACAAATACTTCTCCATGCTGGATTGGGTTCATCGTACCCGGGTCAATATTGATATATGGGTCAAACTTCTGCATGGTAACTTTGTAGCCACGCGCTTTTAATAAACGTCCCAGAGATGCTGCGGTAATACCCTTACCCAGTCCTGAAACAACACCGCCTGTAACAAAAACATATTTAACTGGCATTTTAATCCTCCTCGTGATTTTAAATCGGAATATTACATTTTAGACAAAATTCGCCTTTTAAGATATTATTATACAACGGAAAGAAAAATAATCCAATAGAAATTTTAAAAATCTTGAAAATAATCATTTAACAAAAAAATCACAATATCATTATTGATTTATGTGAAAACTAACAGTATACTATATAAGTATAGCTTTACAGGCTTGCAAATTTAATACGGAAAGAGGACAGAATGGAAAATAATAATGAAAATCAGCCATTAAAAGATGGTGATGACAATAACAAGAATAAGAAAAATAAACAGAAAGTGATAACCATTGTTGTTGCACTTCTGGCAACACTGATGTTAGTTACCATGTTCAGCTCGGTTGTACAGAGTACCTCACGAAAGGAGATAAAGTACAGCAAGTTCCTGTCCATGCTTGAGAAGGGTGAAGTTGATGAAGTAGAAGTAAGTTCCAAGGGAATGATTCTCATTTATCCGAAAGAAGAACGGTATACCCTGACAGGTGAGAAATTTGCCTACTGGACCATGGTACTGAGTGGGGATAAGCTTCAGGAAGAACTGGAAGCTTCCGATGTCGACTGGAAGGTGAATGATGAGAGTACGAATTCCGTGATTGTGGAATTCATTGTATCATGGGTACTTCCATTTGCATTGATTTATTTTGTGATGGGATTTTTCCTGAAACGTATGACCGGCGGTATGGGCGGCGGCGGAATCATGGGTGTAGGAAAGTCCAATGCAAAGATGTACGAACAGAAGAAGACCGGTGTGACCTTCTTGGATGTGGCAGGTCAGGAAGAAGCAAAAGAATCTTTGAAGGAAATTGTGGATTTCCTGCATAATCCTGGAAAATATGCAAAAATCGGTGCAAAACTGCCGAAGGGAGCATTGCTTGTCGGACCTCCGGGTACAGGTAAAACGCTGCTTGCCAAAGCGGTTGCAGGTGAGGCGAATGTACCGTTTTTCTCCCTGTCAGGTTCTGATTTTGTAGAAATGTTTGTCGGAGTTGGTGCTTCGAGAGTAAGGGATCTGTTTAAACAGGCACAGCAGGCTGCCCCTTGTATCATTTTTATCGATGAGATTGATGCGATCGGTAAGAGCAGGGATTCCAGATATGGTGGTGGAAATGACGAGAGAGAACAGACATTGAACCAGCTGCTGTCTGAGATGGATGGTTTTGATTCTTCCAAGGGACTGATTATCCTGGCGGCAACGAACCGGCCGGATGTGCTGGATAAGGCATTGTTAAGACCGGGACGTTTTGACCGGAGAATTATTGTAGATAAGCCGGATTTAAAGGGAAGAGTGGAAACCCTGAAGGTGCATTCCAAGGATGTGCTGATGGATGAAACTGTTGATTTGGAAGAAGTTGCACTGGCTACCTCGGGTGCAGTCGGATCGGATCTGGCAAATATGGTGAATGAAGCTGCGATCAATGCAGTTAAGAACGGCAGGCAGGCAATTTCACAGGCTGATTTATTAGAAGCGGTGGAAGTGGTAATTGCCGGTAAAGAGAAGAAAGACAGAATCTTAAGTGAAGTCGAGAAGAAGACAGTGGCTTACCATGAAGTAGGTCATGCCATGATTACTGCTCTCGAGAAAAAGGCAGAACCGGTGCAGAAGATTACGATTGTTCCAAGGACAATGGGCTCACTTGGATATGTTATGCAGGTTCCAGAAGAAGAGAAGTATCTTATGACAAAGGATGAACTTCTGACCAGAATCGTCACACTGCTCGGCGGACGTGCTGCAGAGGAGATTGTCTTTGATACGGTAACGACCGGAGCGGCGAATGACATGGAGAAAGCCACAGATCTGGCGAGAGCCATGATTACACAGTATGGTATGTCTGATAAATTCGGACTGATGTGTCTTGAAAAAGAACAGGATACCTATTTATCAGGAAGAACCGTGCTGAACTGCTCAGATGCAACCTATACGGAAGTAGATACGGAAGTAAAGGAACTTTTAAAAGAATGTTATGAGAAGGCGAAGAAGCTTCTTTCTGAAAACAGGGAAGCAATGGATCGGATTGCGGATTATCTGTTTAAGAAGGAAAATATTACAGGAAAGCAGTTCATGGCATTATTTGAGGGAAAAGATCCGGATGCAAAAGAAGAACCGAAGCCGGAAGAAAACGAAAAGCCGCAGATTGAAATAGAAATAGAGAAAAAAGAAGACACTGCGGACACAGAAGAAGTAAACACAGAAGAAGTAGACAAAGAAGAAGAATAACATTGGACAGAGGGTGGATTCGCAGATGCGGCCCCCTCTGTTCTGCTATGATAGGAGGTAAAAGAAAAAATATGAAAAAGCTGGTTTCATGGAATGTAAACGGACTCAGGGCATGCATGGAGAAAGGATTTATGGATTTTTTCGATAAAGTGGATGCCGATATTTTCTGCCTTCAGGAGATAAAGCTCCAGGAAGGACAGATTGACTGGAAGAAAGAAGGCTATCATGCATACTGGAGTTATGCAGAGAAAAAGGGCTATTCCGGAACTGCCATTTTCACAAAAGAAGAGCCTTTGAGTGTGTTTTACGGCATTGGAGTGGAAGAACATGACCATGAGGGAAGGGTGATAACCCTTGAATTTCCGGAATTCTATATGGTGACCTGCTATACCCCGAATTCACAGAGAGGACTGACCAGACTGGAATACAGGATGCAATGGGAGGATGATTTCAGAAAGTACCTGATTGGATTAAAAGACAAGAAACCGGTTATTATGACCGGTGATCTGAATGTGGCACATCAGGAGATTGATTTGAAAAATCCGAAAACAAACCATAAAAATGCAGGATTTACAGATGAAGAGAGAGGAAAGATGACAGAACTGCTGAATGCAGGGTTTGTTGACACTTACCGGTATTTTTATCCGGATACCGAAGGGGTGTATTCCTGGTGGTCCTATATGTTCCATGCAAGGGAGAAAAATTCCGGATGGAGAATTGATTATTTTATTGTGTCAGAAGATTTTAAGGAATATCTGGAGGATGCCAAAATCCATACGGAAGTGATGGGTTCGGATCATTGTCCGGTTGAACTGGATATTAAATTATAAAGGAGAGAGAAGAAGATGAAGATAAGAATCACGGATCAGAATAGTGTTGCAGTTTCAAAGGATATGTACGGATTGTTCTTTGAGGATATTAATTACAGCCTGGATGGCGGATTGCACGCAGAAATGCTGGAGAACCGTAATTTTGAGTCGGTGTTTGCCTTTGGTAAGAAGGATGATTTTGGTACGGTATATGATGGCGGATATGGATGGCAGGTCTATGAGGACAATGGTGCCGGATCTTTCATGAGCTTTGACAGCAGCGAACCGGTGAATCAGGTAAATCCGCATTATATGGTCTTTATGGGAAAGGGAGAGAAGCCTTCGTTTACCAATAAGGCTTACGATGGGATCTATATGCAGGAGGGAAAGAAGTATCTCCTGTCATTCTATGCACGACCGGCAGAGGGTACAAAGGAAGTGCGTGTATCTGTCCGAAAAGACGGAAAGATTGCTGCAGAAACAGAAATTCTGGCATTACAGGCCGGATGGAATAAATATGAGACAGTGCTTACGGCGAAGATGGATGTGAAACAGGCTGATTTTGTTGTGTCCCTGGAAGGGGAAGGAACGGTATGCTTTGATTTCTTTTCGCTTATGCCGGAAGATGCTGTATTGCATGTGTTCCGAAGGGATCTTACCGAACGGTTAAAGGAATTAAAGCCGTCCTTTATGAGATTTCCGGGCGGATGCATTGTGGAAGGAAATACACTGGAAAACCGTTATCATTGGAAGGATACCATTGCACCGGTGGAAGAGAGAAAGTTTAACTGGAACCGCTGGGCTGTCCACAATAATAACGAAGCAACAGGTTTCTCAGGTCCGTATCCGCATTATGGACAGACTTACGGCGTAGGATATCATGAATACTTTTTATTATGTGAGTATCTGGGTGCAAAGCCATTGCCGGTTATGAATGTAGGGCTTGCCTGCCAGTTTATGTCCACGGAGAAAGTGGATATTGAAAGCCTTGAGATGCAGGAATATATCCAGGATGCACTGGATCTGATTGAGTATGCGAACGGGGATGTGACCACGGAATGGGGAAAGAAAAGAGCAGAAATGGGACATCCAAGTCCGTTCCATCTGGAATATCTGGGAGTTGGAAACGAGCAGTGGCAGACAGATTCCGTGAATTTCTATGGAAGATATGAAATGTTTGAAAAGGCAATTCATGAGAAATATCCGGAGATAAAACTGATCGGAAGTTCAGGCCCGGATGTATGGGGCGGCGGCTATTTCCGGGCATGGGAATGGGCAAGAAAGGCAGCCAAGACAAATGATAATCTGGTATATGCCATTGATGAGCATTACTATGTAGCACCGGAATGGCTGTATGACAATGTTCATTTTTATGATGAGTATGACCGCAAAATCAAGGTATTTGCAGGTGAATATGCCTGCCATATTCCGGGAAGTGCAGGACGCATGAACTGTCCGGAAGCTAATACACTGGGCGGTGCACTGGCAGAGGCAGCCTTCATGACCGGTCTTGAGCGGAATGCAGATGTTGTTGCACTTGCAAGCTATGCTCCGTTATTTGCAAGAATGGGATATACGCAGTGGTCACCGGATTTAATCTGGTTTGATGGGGAAAAATCTTATGTGACACCGAGTTATTATGTACAGCAGTTATACAGTCTGTACCGCGGATCAAGAACATTGCAGGCACAGACAGATATTCCGGCGGATAAGGAAAAAGAGGAAGGTCTGTATGTCAGTGCCACAGAGGATGAGCAGGGAAAAGTTATTCTTAAGGTTGTAAACCATTATCCAGCGGACAGACAGATAGAGATTGAGAGTACGGTTTCCAGAATCGGCGAAGGAAAGGAATATACATTGCATTGCATCAGCGGTGATGAGGAATTGAGAAATACAATCAATCATCCGGAACAGGTAAAAATAAATACAAAACAGGGTAAAATCACTGGAAATTCCGTAAACGTTCCGGCAAACAGTTTTTCTGTGTTTATTTTCTTTTAATATAATTTTTCTTGTAATCGGGAAATGCATTTGCTATAATAATAGACACTTTGTCTAGTATGCATGGGATACCTGCAGGGCGGCAGCAGCCATTCAGCAGGTATCCAGAGCATTGTGCAGAGCGGCATCATTGTGATTTATAAGGAAAAGAAGGATTGCTAAATGAAGAACATTATAAAAATTTTTATCAAAGATTTGAAAAGTATTTGTACAAATTTCTTTCCATTACTGATATGTGGGGCGCTTGTTATTATTGCGAGCTGTTATGCGGTTTTTAATATTTTTTCAAACTGGGATCCATATGGAAATACAGATAATCTGACTATTCTCGTATACAATAACGATAAAGGCTACACCGCAGAGGATGGAACAGAGTATAATCAGGGAGATTCGATTATAGAAAATCTGAAAGAGAATAAATCCATTGACTGGAAAGTGGCAGATACAAAGAATGCCTTGATTGAAGCTGTTACGAACGGGGATGTGTATGCCGGAATTGTAATAGATGAAGACTTTTCAAAGGATATGCTTGATTTCCTGTCTGCGGATTCCGGTTTTCAGAAACCGGAAATTACCTATTATGATAATGGAAAGAAAAATGCCGTGGCAGTCAAGGTTACGGATACGGCAGTAGAGACATTGCAATCCACTATTAATAAGACCTTTCTGGAGACAGTTGTAAAGACAGTGATGGAACAGGTCAGTAATATTGTAAATGAGAGCGGTGAGGAAAATGCGGCCGATCTGATTATTTCAAAACTGACTTCCATCAATGATAATCTGGTACAGTATGATCAGATTATTACGGATTTTACGAGTGAAAACCAGGAAATGCATGGAAAACTGGATATTGCACAGAGAGAACTGGAGAATGTCCAGGGCGATATTAATAATGGAATCAGCGATGTGCAGAGTATCCAGGGCGGACTTACAGATACGAAGACATCTTATCAGCAATTTTCCGCTACCATGAATTCGCTTCTTGGCGATATGGAGAATTCACTGGCTACGGTTGCATCCGATGTGCAGAATTCAAGACTTCTGACGAGTGATATCGATCAGTTGAACAGTATATTAAACAAGACACTGACCGACGTTTCCGGATTATATGATACGGCAATGAATGTCGGAAAGAACTACAGCAGCGAAACGATAAAGACTTTTATTACAGCGATCCAGACTTTGAATTCTTCGTTGATAACGGTACAGCAGGTCAATATCCAGGCACCGGATCTCAGTACGTTAGACCAGGCACTTGGAAACTGTGCGTCACAGATAAGTTCCCTTCAGGATACATATAATAATGTAGTGACACCTGAGATTAACGGTGTTCTTGATAATATGAATATGGTGCTTGAAAATGTGACCATAACCATGCAGACACTGAATAATCTGACCGGAAATGCAGGTACATTGTTTTCTAATATCGATACAACGATTACCTATACAGACGAGAGTCTTGCACAGGTGCAGACGGTAATCAGGGAAATCAGTTCCAAACTTCAGAATGTCCTGGAAGAGGTACAGACAGCATCGGACAGTGAGAAGATGCAGATACTGGTAAGTTTTCTGACCGGCGATGCGGACAGCTATGGAAAATATTTTTCAGAAATCATACAGGTGGATACGAATGTAGTATTCCCGGTAGATAATTATGGAAGTGCCTGCAGCGTATTCTATGTGGTGCTGGCATTGTATGTACTGGCACTGATTCTGACCTCGGAGCTGAAGGTGGAGGCAGATACCACAGAACTTACGGATGTAAAGCCTTACCAGACCTATTTTGGAAGATATCTTACTTTCTGGCTGTTAGGTTTTATACAATCCCTGTTATTAAGTGCTTTTCTAATTTTCGTCATGAAGATCCAGTGTCAGCATGTTATTACATTCTTTGTGGTAAATGCAATTATTTCCTTTGTATTTACCAATATAACTTACAGTTGTGTTAAGACATTCGGGCTGATCTACGGAAGAACACTGGCAACCATACTGGTTATCTTCCAGATGAGTACGGGCGGATGTACCTATTCCGTGGAACAGATTCCTTCTTCTATGCGTTGGCTGTCAGCATATATGCCATTTACTTACTGCTCAAATGCATTAAGAGAGGTATGCTTCGGCTATACGAACTATGATTTAAGCATATATCTTGGCAAGCTTATGATATTTGTCGTAGTATCCCTGTTCTTCGGACTGGTTGTCCGCGGACCGATTTATAATCTGATGGTATTCATTGATACCAGACTTCAGGAAACAGGAATCATGGGAGTAAAAGAAGAGGAAGAAGACGAAGAGGAGGAAGAGTATGACGATGAAGGCGAAGAGGAAGAAGAGTATGACGATGAAGGTGAAGAGGAAGAAGAATATGACGATGATGATGGGGAGTATATTGATGTAGAAGAAAGAGAAGGAGGTGACCGGAATGAATAATCAGGATTCAGAAAAGTATGAAACACTCTATCGTGAGTTGTTAAAATATTCGGAAGAAACGCATGAGCGGAATAAAAAACGCATTTCTGCAGGTATTAAATGTCTGATTATTATTCCGGTACTTCTGCTGATTCTTTTGTTCAATGTTACTTCAAATAAAATTGCGTTTTTAATTATCTGGATTATGTCCGTCCTGATTATTACTGGAGCACTGATTGCGATTGAATATAAAGATCATATGCTGCAGAAGAAGATCCGCCAGCTGAGCGGACAGGATGAGGAGATCCGGGCCTTGACAGCAGAACAGATGGAAGAGGTAAGACGGCGCACAAAACATATTCCAAAGAGTTCTTCGGATTTCTTTAAAATATTTACGCATGATATGAAGAAGATATTCAGCAATGTGGTAGCGATCGTCATCATGATCGGTCTGATCTGCCTGCCATGTATTTACTGCTGGACGAATCTGTTATCTTCCTGGAGTCCGTATACGGATCTGAACGCACTGAATATCGGTGTATATTCCATGGATCAGGGCTTCTATGTCGGAGATGTTTATATTAATATCGGTCAGACCGTTATGGAATCATTGAAAGAAAATGATACGGTAGGATGGGTATTCTATGGCGAGGGTGCGGATGTTACGGATAAAGATACCAGGGAAAAACTGGATGATGAAATACAGAACGATGTATACAAAGGAGATTTGTATGCGGCATTTGTAATTCCGGAGGATTTCTCAGAGAAATTGATTGATTTCATGAATGAAGATCTGGCACATCCGACGATCCAATATTATGAAAACCAGAAAAAGAATGCGATTGTGCCGAAGATAACCAGTAAGGTAAAGACAACGGTACAGGGTCAGGTAAATGATACCATTATCACACAGCTTTCAACCGTGATTGCAGAAGCCGGCGGATATTTTACCGGGGACGATAAGAACATTACTGCGGCAGGCACAACAACACTGGAGAATCTGAGCAGTGATTTGAATTCCTATATCAACATTTTAAATTCCTTTATTTACATTACACAGTCGGCACAGACGATTATGAGTTCATCCCATGATCTGATACCGGATCTGGATTCCATTGTAAAGAACGGACAGAATACGATTAATTCGATGGAAAATATTCTGGTGTCCGGCAACCAGACGATCAGCCAGGCAGGTGCAACCATGGATGCGGCATTCGACCTTGTGGATTCACAGCTGCGTAAGTTAGAAGAACTGGCGGCACAGGATACCAATACCATAGAGAGTGCATTAGGTACAATCCAGAGTGATGTTACTTTGATCCGCAACCAGATGAAACTGTTAGAAACCATGCTGGAGTCCTGGAAAAATATGACACGGGATAATCTGAACGGAACAACTCTGCCGGATAATATTGAAAAGCCAACCCTGCCGGATAATATTGAAAAGCCAACCCTGCCGGATAATGTTGAAAAGCCAACCCTGCCGGATAGCGATGCGGTAAAGAATCAGGTGGAAGAGCAGAAGAAGAAGCTGGAAGAATATTATAACAGTCTGGAAGGAAATCTTACGGCGCTGCAGAATGATTTGACGGATCTGGAGAATCTGGCGGGAACTTCACAGAATGACAGTAAGGCATTAAGAAAAGAACTGCTTGCAAAATTGCAAAATTGTGAAGATGATTTCAAACAGGTCAAGCAGGTATACAACAGTTCCCTGAAGCAGTCCATTAACAGTACCGGAAATTCCCTGTATACAAGTCTGATTAAGGCAAGCGGTCTGCTGACTAATATGAATGTTGATTTTGACTCCATCAGCCAGAATCTTCAGAAGTATGCGGATGAACTGCAAAACGGAACAATCGCACTTACGGATTCAAAGACAATGGCAGAGAATCTTGTGGCGAAACTGAATGAGATTACATCTTATCTGAATGAACTGCAGCAGAACGAACAGTATCAGGCACTGGCAGATTTACTGGAAAATCATCCGGAACAGTTTGCAGATTTTGTAGCCGAACCGACAAAGGTACATCAGAATGTCATATATGAAATCAATGATAAGGCAGGAAATTCCTATGCAAGTTCCATGAGTGCCTTTTACACGGTGCTGGCATTGTATTTGTCCTCTCTGTTCTGTATGGTTATCATTCATGCGGAATTTAATCATAAAAACTATCCGGAGATCAGTGGAAAGGTATCACGTTTCCAGCAGTACATCGGCAGATGGATGACATTTGCATGTGTCAGCATACCGACAAGCGTTATTCTGGCATTGGGCGATTTGCTGTTTATCGAAGTGCAATGTAAGCATCCGGTGGCATTTGTGCTTTCCGTAGTGGCTATCGGGCTGGTCTTTAATCTGTTTGCATACTCTTGTGCATTCGGGCTGGGACTGATCGGAGAAGCATTTGCATTGCTTTGTATGATTATTGCAGTAGCATGCTCATCTTCGTTCCCATTCGACCTGCTGCCGGATATCTTTACAAAATTGAATAATCTTAATTTAATCATATTCCAGCCGGGAATGAATATGTTGAAGGAAACCATTGCCGGTTACAATGCCATAGATTACTGGAACTATTTCCTCCAGTTAATGGGTTATGTATTTGCCGGAGCATTGATTGCACTTGGAATCAGCAGGATTCCACCGGTACACTGGATATGTGAATTGTTCGAAAAGAGAAAAAATGACAGTCATGTCATGCTTTAAATTAAATAGAGAAAAATAAGAATCAATATCGAGTAGCAAAATGCATAAATCCGGATATGACAGATGGATTTATGCATTTTTTACTATGTAAAAAGGCAGATATTACGAATTGTATATGACTCAGTTTGCAGGAAGAGAAATCTGACATGCCTTGCTAAATTGCTTCCAGTATGTTAAGATTAAGAAAAAATATCGGCATTTAGAGGAAGTATTGCAATGGAAGATTTTAATATAGAAGAAGAGTTAAAAAAGCTCCCGGCAAGTCCGGGAGTCTATCTTATGCATGATGCGTCAGAAGAGATTATTTATGTCGGAAAAGCCATCAGTCTGAAAAACAGGGTACGCCAGTATTTTCAGGCAAGCAGGAAGCGTACTGCCAAAATAGACCAGATGGTGTCGCATATCAGCTATTTTGAATACATCGTGACGGATTCAGAACTGGAAGCCCTGATTCTGGAATGTAATCTGATCAAAGAGCATCGACCGCGGTATAATACCATGCTCAAGGATGACAAAACCTATCCGTACATCAAGGTTACGGTGGGAGAAGATTATCCGCGGATTCTGTTTTCCCGGGACATGAAAAAGGACAAATCCCGTTACTTCGGTCCGTACACCAGTGCGGGTGCTGTCAAGGACACCATTGAACTTCTGCGGAAAATCTATCATATCCGGACGTGCAACCGATCCCTTCCGAAGGAGATCGGCAATGGCAGAGCCTGTCTGAATTATCATATCGGGCAGTGTGATGCACCCTGCATGGGATATATCGGAAAAGAAGAGTACGGAAAGCAGGTGGAGCAGGCACTTCGTTTCTTAGGCGGTGCATATTCGGATGTAATAAAAATGTTAGAGAAGAAGATGTATGATGCATCCCATGACATGAATTATGAAAAAGCGGCGGAATACCGGGATTTGATTACCAGTGTCAAAAGCGTGGCACAGAAGCAGAAGATTACTTCCGAGGAAGGACTTGACCGTGATGTAATCGCATATGCGGCAGATGGAAATGATGCGGTGGTGCAGGTATTTTTTATCCGCGGCGGAAAAGTGCTGGGAAGGGAACATTTCTTTGTGCGGATAGCCATGGAAGAGGATATTCTCACGAGTTTTATCAAGCAGTATTATTCCGGCACTCCGTTTATTCCGAAGGAAATTCTGGTATCGGATGAACTGCGGGAAGCAGAGGTAATCGAGGAATATCTGTCTTCAAGAAGGGGAAATAAAGTGTCCATTCTGAATCCGAAAAAAGGACAGAAAGAAAAAATGGTGGAACTGGCGCAGAAGAATGCAAAGATGGTGCTGGATCTGGATCGGGACAAGGTAAAGCGGGAAGAGGCGAGAACCATCGGTGCCATGCAGGATATCTTTACCTTGTTGGGAATCGAAAGCCACAACGATTACCGCATCGAAGCATATGATATCTCGAATACCGCCGGTTTCCAGTCCGTTGGTTCTATGATTGTATATGAGAATGGAAAACCGAAACGGAACGATTACCGGAAATTCCGGATTAAAACCATAGAAGGGCCGAACGATTATGGCAGCATGGAGGAAGTTCTGACCAGAAGATTTACCCATGCAATGGCACAGGAAGATGATAAATTTTCCAGATTTCCGGATCTGATCATGATGGATGGCGGTCAGGGCCAGGTCAATATTGCACTCCAGGTACTGGATAAATTACAGATTCACATTCCGGTGTGTGGCATGGTCAAGGATGACAGGCACAGGACGAGGGCACTTTTGTATCATGAGGCGGAGCTGCCGATAGATACCCATTCGGAAAGCTTCCGGCTGATTACAAGAATCCAGGACGAGGCACACCGCTTTGCGATTGAGTATCATAAGAGTCTCAGGGGCAAGGCACAGATTCATTCGGTGCTGGATGATATCGAAGGAATCGGGCCGGCAAGAAGGAAGGCACTGATGAAGTATTTTTCCGATATTGCGGGAATAAAAGAGGCATCGGTGGAAGAACTGATGAAAGTTCCGTCCATGAATGAAAAAACGGCAAAAAACGTGTATGAGTTTTTCAGAAAAGGCTTGTCTAAATAGCCGGCATTATATATAATTATGCTAAGGTCAAAAGGATTGCCAAATCCGCAGACATTAAGTTCAGGAGGGAATAAAAAATATGGCAAGTAGTGTAAAAGTATCAAAACTGATAGAGAATTATGATTTAAAACTTTGTAATCCGGGCATTGACACCGATAAAATCAAAATAACGGTGCCGGATATCAATCGTCCGTCCCTGGAGTGGACCGGATATTTTGAACATTTTGACAGTCTCAGAGTGCAGATTATCGGATTTACCGAGAATTCCTATGTGGAGCAGATGGATAAAGAATCCAAATTTGCGATCTATGAGAAGCTGATGTCACAGAGATTTCCGTGTATTGTATTCTGCAGAGGCATGGAGCCGGATCAGGAGCTGATCGATGCAGGAACAAAGTATGGAGTACCAGTTCTCGTCACACAGAAAACGACATCATCCTTTATGGCGGAAATCATCCGCTGGCTGAATGTGGAACTTGCACCATGTATCTCTATTCACGGTGTTCTGGTCGATGTATACGGTGAAGGTGTATTGATCATGGGTGAAAGCGGAATCGGTAAAAGTGAGGCTGCGATCGAGCTGATCAAGAGAGGACACCGTCTGGTTACGGATGACGTAGTGGAACTGAGAAAAGTAAGTGATGAAACCCTGATCGGTACGGCACCGGATATCACCAGACATTTTATCGAATTGCGGGGAATTGGAATTATAGATGTCAAGGCATTGTTTGGTGTGGAAAGTGTAAAGGAAACACAGGGAATCGATATGGTGATCAAGCTGGAAGAGTGGAATAAGGATAAGGAATATGACCGCCTCGGTCTGAACGAAGAATATACCGAATTCCTCGGAAATAAAGTAGTAAGCTATTCCATTCCAATCCGTCCGGGCAGAAACCTTGCGGTTATCGTAGAGGCGGCGGCAGTAAACCATCGTCAGAAAAAGATGGGTTACAATGCGGCACAGGAATTATACCGCCGTGTGCAGGCAAATCTTGGAAAGCCGAGAGAAGAGGAATAGAGTATGTACAAGTTTGGTGTGGATGTTGGCGGAACAACCGTAAAAATAGGACTGTTTTCCGGGGATGGAAAATTAGAAGAAAAATATGAGATTGCGACGGATAAATCCGACCAGGGTGCTCATATTATAGAACATATCGCAGCAAAACTGGATGAAATCATTGCGGAGAAATCCTACGGGATTTTGGACTGTATGGGTGTCGGAATCGGGCTTCCGGGACCGGTCGACCGGGGAATGATTCTTGGCTGCGTAAATCTCGGCTGGGGAATCTTTTCCATCGTGGAGGAATTTTCCAAAGCCTTTCACAATGTCCCGGTATATGCCGGAAATGATGCCAATATTGCAGCACTTGGCGAGTATGTGGCAGGTGCCGGAAAAGGCATGAAAAATATGATGATGGTGACACTGGGAACCGGAGTCGGCGGCGGCATCATTATCGATGGCAGAATTCTGGAAGGAGCAAACGGCGGAGCCGGGGAAATCGGTCACATTCCGGTGAATCCGCAGGAGCAGGATACTTGTGGCTGTGGAAAGAAAGGCTGTCTGGAGCAGTATGCCAGTGCAACCGGAATCGTGCGGATAGCGGAAAAGCTGAGAAAAGAGAATGGCAATACCGCTCTTCCGGCGGGCTGTACGGCAAAACAGGTCTTTGACTATGCAAAAGAGGGCGATGAGCTGGCCATGCAGGCAGTAGAAGAATTGGGAAGATACCTTGGGCTGGCACTCGCCTCCTGTGCCTGTGTCCTGAATCCGGAAGGAATCGTCATAGGTGGTGGTGTGAGCCGGGCAGGGAAGATTCTTCTGGATGTGACAGAGAAGAATTTCCAGACTTATGTATTTAAACCTTGCAGAAATGTAAAATTCAGTCTGGCAGAACTTGGTAATGATGCAGGTATCTATGGTGCAGCAGCAATGGTAAATTAGGTGGTGCAGGTGAATAATATATTAGAAGAATTAGAAAAAATAGCAGGAAAAAAGAATGTTCTGACAAAAGAGCCGATGAAGAAGCATACAACATTCCGCACTGGAGGAGAAGCCGATTATTTTGTCACGGTTCAGGAAGAGAATGTTTTAGCGGAACTCCGGACTTACTTAGAAAAAAATAAAATCCCGTATTATGTAATCGGGAATGGAAGTAATCTGCTCTTCCCGGATGAAGGATATGCAGGTGTAATCATACAGATTGGCAGATTTCCGGATGATATCAGAATCAGCGATACTGCAGTTACGGCAGGTGCGGGTGTAAAACTGTCCCAGCTGGCAAACCGGGCATATCAGGCAGGGCTGACCGGCATGGAATTTGCCGCAGGAATACCGGGTACGGTCGGCGGTGCAGTGGTAATGAATGCCGGTGCGTATGGCGGCGAAATGAAAGATATCCTTGTACAGGCGAAAGTCATGGATGCACAGGGAAATATTTTCCGGTTAAGCCGGGATGAGTTAGACCTGTCTTACCGTCACAGCATCATTCCGGAGAAAGCACTTATCGTATTAGAAGCAGACTTTCTGCTGCAGCATGGAAATCCGGAAGAGATAAAGGCTGTGATGAATGCTCTGGCGGCAAAGAGAAGAGAAAAGCAGCCGCTTGAATATGCCAGTGCTGGAAGTACTTTTAAACGTCCGGAGGGATATTTTGCCGGAAAGCTGATACAGGATGCAGGATTAAAGGGATTTTCAGTAGGCGATGCACAGGTATCCGAGAAGCACAGCGGATTTGTCATCAACCGAGGAAATGCAACAACACAGGATATTCTCACACTCGTTCAGGAAGTGCAGGAGAAGGTATTTCAGGATTTCGGAGTAAAGCTTGAGATGGAAGTTAAGGTGGTAAAATGAGATTTGTAATCGTAACCGGAATGTCAGGTGCCGGAAAGAGTACGGCAATGAAAATGCTCGAAGATTTCGGGTATTTCTGTGTAGATAATCTGCCGATTGCACTGATTAAAAAGTTCGCCGATCTTTCTTTTGACTCCAAAGGAAAGATTGATAAAGTTGCACTCGGTGTAGATATCCGCAGCGGAAATGTCAATGATCTGGAGCGGGTACTGGATGAGATTCCGCAGAAAGAGATTTTCTTCATAGATGCCGGAGATGAAACACTGATTAAGCGGTTTAAAGAAACCAGAAGAACACATCCGCTGGTTTCGCAGGGACGTGTGGACGAAGGAATAGCACTTGAACGGAAGGAACTGAAAGTCTTAAAGGAACGTGCAGATTATATCGTTAATACCGATAACCTGCTGACAAGGGATCTGCGCAGTGAGATGGAAAAGATATTTGTCGAGAACAAAGATTATAAGAATTTGTTTATCAATATCCTGTCATTCGGATTTAAATACGGCATACCGGTGGACTCCGATCTGGTCTTTGATGTCCGCTTTATGCCAAATCCATATTATGAGGAAGATCTGAAGCATAAGACGGGAAATGATAAAGAAGTGCAGGATTTTGTCCTGTCATCTCCGGTCTCCGGGGAATTTCTGGAAAAACTGCAGGATATGATACGGTTTCTGATCCCGAATTATATTGCGGAGGGAAAACATCAGTTAGTCATCAGCATAGGCTGTACCGGCGGAAAACACCGGTCGGTTACGATTGCAAACCGCCTGTACGAATGTCTGAAAAAAGATGAAGAGTATGGAATAAAAATAACCCACCGGGATATCGGAAAGGAATAGCAATGTCATTTTCAAAAGATGTAAAGGAAGAATTGTCCCGGACCGAAGTACCGGCAAGACACTGCCAGATTGCGGAAATAACAGCAATTATCAGTATATGCGGTCATGTGGTAATCTCAGCAAGAAACAAATATTCCGTAAAAATTCACACGGAAAACATTGCTGTTGCAAGAAAATACTTTACTTTATTACAAAAAGCATTTAAGATAAAAGGGGAAGTTTCCATACGACAGAATGCACATCTGCGAAACAGCAGGGTATATACGGTGACAGTAAATGATCATGTTTCAGCAATCCGTATTCTTCAGGCGACCAGACTGATGAATGAGAACCGGGAGATTGAAGAAAATATGTCCATTGTAAATAATGTGATTATTATGCAGGACTGTTGCAAAAGAGCCTTTATCAGAGGGGCATTTCTGGCAGCAGGTTCGATCAGTGCACCGGAGAAGGCATATCATCTTGAAATCGTATGCGAAAGTCAGCCGAAGGCGGTTCAGCTGGCGGCAATTATAAAAACTTTCGGAATTGATGCGAAAATAGTTGAAAGAAAGAAGCATTTTGTGGTATATATAAAAGAAGGTGCCGGCATCGTGGACTTATTAAATGTCATGCAGGCACATATTTCGTTAATGGATTTGGAAAATGTCAGGATTCTGAAGGAAATGCGCAATTCGGTAAACCGCAAGGTAAACTGCGAAACTGCGAATCTTACCAAAACCGTCAATGCGGCGGTAAGACAGGTGGAAGATATCAGATATATTGACAGTGTAATGGGACTGGCGGCTTTGCCGGATGTATTGGAGGAAATAGCCATGGTAAGGCTTAAAAACCCTGATGTATCACTCAAGGAATTAGGTGTAATGCTATCACCACCACTTGGCAAATCAGGGGTAAACCACAGATTAAAACGTATAAGTGAAATAGCGACAGAGCTAAGAGATAAGGAGGAAACAGGAAATGATAGCAAGAGATATGATGGTTAATGTGAAAGATGGATTGAATGTAGGAACGGTGGCATTGTTTATTCAGGAAGCAAGCCAGTTTGACAGCTCGATTTATCTGGAATACGGCAGCAAAAAGGTAAATGCCAAAAGCATCATGGGCATGATGACACTGAATATTGCAGCCGGTGAAAATATTCTGGTTACGGCTGATGGAAATGATGAAGGTGCAGCCATATCAGGTATCGAGAAATATCTTTGCTGTGAACAGTAAGTGAAAAACAGAATGCCGCCGTAGTAATACGGCGGCTTTTGTTATCAATCTAGTTAATTGCGAAACACTTAAATTTTTGTAAATGCATATGCAAATGAAACATTACACGAAGGCACGCTCTCGCTACATTCGGCTAGTAGCGGTACTAAGATGCTAAAATACAGCATCCAAGTACCGACTGCCTCATAGTACCTTCTTAGTAATTGTTCAATTTGCATATACAATAAAGATAAATTATGAGGTTCGCAATTAACTATTATCAATCAACAGAAAGGAGTGCAACATGGCATTTACACATCTGCATGTACATACGGAATATAGTCTGCTGGATGGTTCAAGTAAAATAAAGGAACTCGTGGCACGGGCGAAGGAACTCGGTATGGACAGCCTTGCAATTACCGATCACGGGGTTATGTATGGAGTCATTGATTTCTACCGGGCGGCGAAGGATGCCGGAATAAAACCGATTATCGGCTGTGAGATCTATGTCTCGCCGGGCTCAAGATTTGAAAAGGAGACCGGGCATAATGAGGACAGGTATTATCATCTGGTGTTGCTTGCGGAAAATGACAAAGGTTATCATAATCTGATGAAAATCGTATCAAAAGGATTTACGGAAGGTTATTATTATAAGCCGAGAGTGGATTATGAAGTATTAGAACAGTATTCGGAAGGCATTATAGCACTGAGTGCGTGTCTTGCGGGAGAAGTCCAGAAATACCTTGCCAGAAATATGTATGATGAGGCATGCAAATCCGCCCTCAGATATCAGAAGATCTTTGGAAAGGGGAATTTCTTTCTGGAGCTGCAGGATCATGGCATTGATATGCAGAAAAAAGTAAATATGGATTTGCTGCGGATGAGCAGCGGACTGGGTATCGAGTTAGTTGCGACGAACGATATCCACTATATCTATGACACGGACTACGAGGCACACGATATTCTTCTGTGTATACAGACCGGAAAAAAAGTCATGGATGAGGACCGTATGAGATACGAAGGCGGCCAGTATTATTTAAAAAGCGAAGAGGAGATGCGGGCCTTATTCCCATATGCCCTGCAGGCAATCGATAATACGGCTAAAATAGCCGCACGGTGTAATGTGGAGATAGAATTTGGCGTCCGCAAACTTCCGAAATACCAGGTGCCAAAGGAATTCTGGGACAGTGAGGAAGAAGAAGGCGAGGCGTCCTGGCGCTACCTTCATCATCTGTGTTATGAGGGATTAAACCGGAGATATGGAAGTGAAAAGCCGGAACTGACGGAAAGATTGGATTATGAATTATCTGTCATCCGGAACATGGGATTTATCGATTACTTCCTTATTGTATGGGATTTCATTAATTATGCAAAGACAAATGGAATCATGGTAGGTCCGGGAAGAGGTTCGGCAGCGGGAAGTATCGTTGCATATACACTGGCAATTACCGATATTGATCCGTTAAAATATGACCTTCTGTTTGAACGTTTCCTGAATCCGGAGCGAGTCAGCATGCCTGATATCGACGTGGATTTCTGCTACGAAAGACGTGGGGAAGTAATTGACTATGTAGTATCAAAATACGGCAAGGACAATGTGGCACAGATTGTAACCTTTGGAACACTTGCCGCAAAGGGTGTTATCCGTGACGTGGGGCGTGTGCTGGATATGCCGTATGCACAGGTGGATGCCATTGCAAAGATGATACCAAAAGAACTTAATATCACCATTGACAAGGCATTGAAAATGAACCCTTTATTAAAGAAGGAATACGATGAAAACAGTCAGATAAAATACCTCATCGATATGTCTAAAAGGCTGGAAGGGCTGCCGCGTCATACTTCCATGCATGCTGCCGGCGTATTAATCAGCCAGAAAGCAGTAGATGAGTATGTGCCGCTGTCCCGTTCCTCGGATGGAACGATTACAACCCAGTACATCATGACCACACTGGAAGAATTGGGACTGCTCAAGATGGACTTCCTCGGACTGCGTACCCTTACCGTCATTCAGGATGCCGTAAATCTCGTAAAGAAAAACAAAGGAGTCACGATAAATCTGCAGGATATAGATTATAACGATAAACAGGTGCTGGATTACATCGGAACCGGTAAAACCGATGGAATATTCCAGATAGAAAGTGCCGGCATGAAGAGTTTCATGAAAGAATTAAAGCCGGAGAGCCTGGAAGATATCATAGCCGGAATCGCACTATACCGTCCAGGACCGATGGACTTTATTCCAAAGTATCTGAAAGGAAAAAATGACCGGGATTCCATCACCTATGACTGTCCGCAGCTGGAGCCGATTTTAAAGACAACACACGGGTGTATCGTTTATCAGGAACAGGTTATGCAGATCGTAAGGGATCTGGCAGGCTACACCCTGGGACGAAGTGATCTTTTAAGAAGAGCAATGTCAAAGAAAAAGCAGGCGGTCATGGAAAAGGAAAGGAAAAACTTCGTTTACGGAAATGAAGAAGAAGGTGTGGATGGCTGTATTAAGCGGGGAATTGACGAAGCAACGGCAAATAAAATCTATGACGAAATGATCGATTTTGCAAAGTACGCATTCAATAAGTCCCATGCGGCAGCCTATGGTGTGGTATCTTACCAGACAGCATATCTGAAGTACTACTATCCAGTAGAATTTATGGCATCCCTTCTGACCAGCGTCATCGACAATTCATCCAAAGTAATTGAATATGTGCAGACCTGTAAAGGCATGGGCATTGACATATTGCCGCCGGATATTAACCAGAGTGAACGGAATTTCACGGCACAGGGCGGTGCGATCCGCTATGGTCTGTCTGCTTTGAAAAGTATCGGAAAAGCCATGGTAGATCAGCTTGTGTCGGAAAGAAATGCGAGAGGGCCGTTTCAGAATCTTCAGGAATTTCTGGAAAGAATTTCCGAATGTGACCTGAGCAAGAGAATCGTGGAAAGTCTGATCAAGGCCGGAGCATTGGATTGCCTGGAAGGAAACCGAAGGCAGAAAATGATGATTTACACATCGATTATGGACAATATCTCACAGTCAAAAAAGAAGATGATGGCAGGACAGATGTCCCTTTTTGACATCGTGGACGATGAATTAAAGTCAGATTTTGAAATAAAATTTCCGAAAGTGAATGAATTTTCAAAACAGGAATTACTTGCCTTTGAGAAAGAAGTCATCGGATTATATGTCAGTGGACATCCTCTGGAAGAATACCAGAATATGTGGAAAAAGAATATCACAAGGACAAGTCTTGATTTCCAGCTGAATGATGAGGATGAGACCGCCGTGGCAGACAATGCAAGGGAGATAATCGGAGGAATTATTTCCGAGGTTACCGTAAAAGTAACAAAGCAGAATTCCGTTATGGCATTTGTCACAATTGAAGATTTATATGGAACAGTAGAAGTATTAGTATTTCCTAAATTGTACGAAAAATACAGACAAATCATTGCAGAAGACAATAAAGTTTTTATTACCGGACGGGTGACATCCGGCGGTGAAGAAAATGCAAAGATGATTTGTGAGACAATTACTTTGTTTAGTGATAAATCGTCAGAATTGTGGATTCGTTTCGAAAATAAGGAAGAGTATGAGGAAAAATACCCGCAGCTTCTGGAAAATATAAAGCTTTCCAATGGAAAGGATAAAATCGTGATTTACCTGAATCAGGAGAAGGCGAAAAAAATACTTCCTGCATCCTGTAATGTAAACGCAGATCAGCAGTTTCTGCAGAAAATGCAGGCTCTGTTCGGAGAAAATAATGTGCGGATTGTTTCCTAAAAATAAATGTTGAAATTGGTAATAAATAGTATTAAAATAGGAAAAAGAGCATATCTTGAAAACCTGAATTAGGAGGGACTTTATTATGGCACATGAAATTAATACAATAGGCGTACTGACAAGCGGTGGAGATGCACCTGGAATGAATGCTGCGATTCGTGCAGTAGTGCGTACCGCACTTTCCAAAGGAAAAAAGGTAAAAGGAATCATGCGTGGATATCAGGGACTTCTTGAAGAAGAAATCATTGACATGGATGCACACAGTGTTTCTGATATCATCCAGCGGGGCGGAACAATACTTGGAACAGCACGCTGTATGGAATTCGTAACACCGGAAGGTCAGCAGAAGGGTGCAGATATCTGCAGAAAGCATGGAATTGACGGACTGGTTGTTATCGGTGGTGATGGTTCATTCAGAGGAGCACAGAAACTTGCCCATCTTGGAATCAATACCATCGGTGTACCGGGAACCATAGATCTGGATATCGCATGTACAGACTTTACCATTGGTTTCGATACTGCGGTAAATACTGCTATGGATGCGATTGATAAAGTAAGGGATACATCCACTTCCCATGAGAGATGCAGTATCATCGAGGTTATGGGCAGACATGCCGGATACATTGCACTCTGGTGCGGTATTGCAAACGGTGCGGAAGATATTCTTCTGCCGGAGCGTTACAATCACGATGAACAGAAGTTAATCAACCATATTATAGAATCAAGAAAAAAAGGAAAGAAGCACCATATTATTATCAATGCAGAAGGAATCGGACATTCCGCTTCCATGGCGAAACGAATCGAAGCAGCTACCGGTATGGAAACAAGAGCAACCATTCTCGGACATATGCAGCGAGGTGGTTCACCGACCTGTAAAGACAGAATGTATGCTTCCATTATGGGTGCATATGCGGCTGATCTGCTCTGCCAGGGAGCAAGCAACAGAGTAGTTGCTTACAAAGGCGGCGACTATGTAGACTTTGAGATTGATGAAGCACTGGCAATGACAAAAGATATTCCAGAGTATCAGTACGAAGTAAGCAAGATGCTGTCAAGATAAGAAGGAGAAAATATGTTTATCAGCTCATTATCAAACCAGCATATCAAAGATATTAACCGTCTTCAGACAAAGAGTTCTGCAAGAAAAAAGGAAAAGCTCTTTGTGGCGGAAGGAATAAAACTTTACCGGGAGATTCCGAAACAGGATATTGTAAATACCTATGTTTCTGAGTCATTTCTGAAAGAAAATAAAGATACGGTAAAAGGAAGTTATATCATTGTCAAAGACAATATATTTAAGGATATCAGTGATACTGTTACTCCACAGGGAATTATCTGTATTGTCAGACAAAGAGAGCATAATTTAAAAACAATTCTGAATAAAAGTAAAAAACAGACATTTATTCTGCTGGAATCGCTGCAGGATCCTGGAAATCTCGGGACAATTATGCGGACAGCGGAGGGTGCAGGTGTGGATGCTGTCATCATGAATAAACAGACGGTGGATTTGTTTAATCCGAAAGTAATCCGTTCCACCATGGGATCCGTATTCCGTGTACCGTTCCTGATATATGATGATTTGGGAGAAGCCGTAAATGAATTAAAAAAAGATGGTGTGAAAGTGTATGCGGCCCATTTGGATGGGAAGAATAATTATGACGAGGAATCCTACGAAACCTCCAGTGCATTTCTGATTGGAAACGAATCAAAAGGATTGTCGGAACAGATAACAGCCATGGCAGATTGTCTGGTGAAGATACCGATGGAGGGGCAGCTGGAGTCGTTAAATGCTGCTGTAAGTGCTGCACTTTTAATGTATGAAAGCAGGAAAAATAAGCGGAAATAGTGGAAAATACGGGAAAAAAGCAAATCTCTGTCTGAAAAAAACGTAAAAAAATTTTCTGTTAGGGTTGACAAATCAAATTTAATTTGTTATTATGCTGAATACAACTTGCAATAAATTTAACAATTATGTAATAAAACGCAGAAGAAAACAGAGTGTATCGTCGCTCTCGAGTTTACAAACACAGAAAGCAGCGTTTTATTATATGCTGGAGACAGCGGATTGGAGGACTTTATGAAGGCTATAAAGCACGATAAGGCAGTTGCATTGCTTGCATGCGGTTTTATGTTTGCAGCAACAGCCGGACTTGTTGTCAGTGGCTTAAACAAAAGTGAAGAAATAGCGCAAACGGCAGGTGTTGAATCGTTTGAAAAAGTTGATTCGAAAGAAATGAACAACGTTTTATCACTTGAGAGAATGGATAACATTCTTGTGGGAGCTACACTGGAGGATTTCTACGGTGCATCAGGCATGGCAGGAAAAGAAACTCCGGAAGAAACCACTGAAGAGGAAACGACGGAAACAGAGACTGCATCGGAAGAGCAGACGACAGAAACGGAGACAGAGACACAGCAGGAAACAGAGGCAGCGACTGCACCGGAGGAAACAACGGAAGCAGAAGAGCCATATGCTTATGCAGACTTTTTCATGGTAAATGTGTCGGATTATCTGAATGTCAGGGCTGAACCATCGGAAGATGCGGAAGTAGTAGGGAAAATTTATGCCGGCGGTGGCGGACAGGTGCTTGCAAAAGGCGGGGAATGGTCCGGAATACAGTCGGGAAATGTAACAGGATACATCAAAAATGATTATGCATGGTTTGCACAGGATGCGGAGGCAAATATTGCCAATGTATGTCCATTAATCGCAACGAGTAACGTAGAAAGCCTTAGACTCAGAAAAGGTCCGGGACTTGATTACGGAATTGAAGACGTTATGGAACAGGGTGTGTGCATGACAGTCATGGCAGATTATGGTGAATGGCTTCTGGTCAGCTATGCCGGTGTAACCGGATATACTGCAAAAGAATTTGTTTCCATGCAGTATGATATCGGAACCGGAATTACGACCGCGGAAGAGCAGGCACAGCTTGCAGCAGAACAGGCAAGAATTGCAGCAGAAGCTGCAGCACAGGCAGAAAAACAGGCACAGGAAGAAGCCGAAGCAAAGAAAGAGCAGGCAGAAACCGTATATACTTCAGCATATCAGCTGGGTGTAGAGGACAGTTACCTTCTGGCAAGCCTTGTAATGGCAGAAGCAGGCGGTGAATGTTACGAAGGAAAGCTCGCTGTGGCAAATATTGTGTTGAACAGATTGAATTCAGGTAAATACGGAAGCAGTATAAGCGATGTTATATATGCCAGCGGACAGTTTTCGGTAGTGCGTAACGGTGCTTTGGATAAGGCAATCGCAAACGGACCGAACTCAGGATCTGTACAGGCGGCAGAAGAAGCATTATCAGGAGTGAATAATGTTCCGGATTATACTTCGTTTTGTACACTTGCAGTTGCAAAGTACAGCAGATACAGTGCGTACTCTGTGATTGGAAATCAGGTATTTTACCGTTAAAATAAAAATAATATAAATTTTAGCATGTTGTATCCCCTGTTTTTTAACAGGGGATTTTGTGATACCAACGGATTGTTCCGCGCTGCGCACTCCCACAATCCGTATCCCCCAATATTCGCATATCGTGAAGCTGACGCTCCACTTTTATGCTCATATCGGGGGCGGGTCTCAAAGTCTTTCACCCCCTTATGAGCAAGCTCATGTGGGTTTAGACTTTTTGGCTAGGGATTTTGTGATACCAACGGATTGTTCCGCGCTGCGCACTCCCACAATCCGTATCCCCCAATATTCGCATATCGTGAAGCTGACGCTCCACTTTTATGCTCATATCGGGGGCGGGTCTCAAAGTCTTTCACCCCCTTATGAGCAAGCTCATGTGGGTTTAGACTTTTTG